>Ga0181356_1000521_pt1 | contig 16763 bp, 12 predicted proteins | sample Fa13VDMM110SN_FD_130104 | JGI IMG/M metagenome (GOLD analysis project Ga0181356, IMG submission 130104) | Freshwater viral communities from Lake Michigan, USA - Fa13.VD.MM110.S.N | ecosystem: Environmental > Aquatic > Freshwater > Lake | place: USA: Michigan | collected 2013-09-24 | reverse complement strand
CGCTTCGGCGGGTTTTTTTAATTGTGATATTTATTGGTGTATGTTTAAGTCAATTTCTAAATCGGATATTACGATAAGACCATTTAAGGTCTATAAAAACTGGTCTTTTAATGAAGATACCATAAACCTCCACGCTATTCAACGCAGAGAGGGTGCATTTGAAGATTTTGAGGGATTCAATCTAAATGGTTCGGGTAGTAATTATGATTTCCAATATTCGTATAATGAATATGCAACTGATAGAAGTGTTAGGGCTATGTTCTATAACAATGCACCTAAACTAGTAGCGGTTGTAACCAATTGGAATTTAGAAAAGCATAAAGCAAAAAAACAGAGATATTATACCATACAGGATATTAATAATAATACGAATGAGATAACAACCTATGAGTATTATTATGATTCAACATCTGATTCTTATATAGATGAATTTCAATCATATTTAGATAATCATGGTTATATCGTTAGTGATAGGGGACAGGTATTGGCTGGCAAATTTACAGATATTACTAAGATGTACGGAGCTATGAATAACTTAGGTTCTGTTCAGGAAAGAAATATAGATAACCGATTTTTCTTATGGAACATACCTCAGAAATTTGTAGGAGAGGGTATTAAGCCTGGTTCATTCAGAGTAATAGATTATGGTAGAACAAGAAATACAAAAGGTAAGAAGGGAGAATTTGTAACTATTGTAGATGATGGTAAATCAAATTTAATAGATAATGATAGAGATTATTTAGGATTTGTAGAGCTGGATTTTAGCGGAAGTAATGATACCGGAAGCATGATTATTAGAACTACCGAAGGATTAGATTATACATTTAATTTATATGAAAATGATTTTGGAGATGATGCAGTTAATAATGATGAGATTCTAACATATCAATACGCAAATGATAGACCGTATGGAGTTGATAGTAGAGATATAGATGAAATAGATGTAATGTCAGGAACTATGTTTGCTGATGTAGAATGGAATTTACCATATCCAATCCAAAATCCTAAAAAATCTTTTGGTAATATATTCTATGCAAATGGTATTGCTACGATAACTTGGCAAACAGGATTTGCTACAAGTAGTGGGGTATTCACAGAAGGTAGAAATTTTGAGTTTGGAAGTGCAGGATACCAGATGAATTTCCAATCTACAAAAACAATATTTGAAAATGAAGTGTTCTTAGAGGTTCATCCAATGGAGTTTAATACATCAACGAACCCATCTGCAACAACTCATTATAGTGGAGGATTATACATAAATAAATATATAGAAAATCAACCATCTTCATTAGGAGATAGTGGTTCTTTCTATGATTTAGATTTCAGAATAAAATCAGAACATTCATTCAATTATACCTCATCTTGGGGGGCACCTGGTACTTCGGTTACCCGTTCAATAGGATTTGGTGATTATGAGATTAGCTCTTCGCTAGACCCAACAGGTTCGTATCTGGCACCATATATAACAACCGTTGGATTGTACGATGATGAGATGAATTTAGTTGCGGTAGCAAAGTTACCTTCTAAACCAAAATCAACTCCTGATTATCCAGTGAACATAGTAGTTCGTTTTGATACTTAATCCGTTACGAAGTAATATTTATATAAAAGATACACACATATGGCAAAGCAAATTATTGATTTATACAAAACTTCTAGAATGAAGGAAAAGAATGCATCTGCTCAAGCAATTGATTTCATCAAACCTAAAGTAGGTGGACAGATAGCAGTTAATGGATTTACTCCTAAAGCTGTACAAGGAATCACAGATTTTAGATTAGATGATAAAGTATTGGAAGCAGCTAGAAAAGGTAAAGTAAACGGAACTAATTACACTTCTACTGTAAAAAAATAGTAAAAAATAAAGGTTATGTGGAAATATGATAATAAGGAAATCTCAGATATAAGTGAGATTCCCTACGGAGCATTTGGGTTTGTATATGAAGTATTGCATAAACCATCCGGTAAGAAATATATCGGAAGGAAACAACTTATATCAGTAACTACAAAAGCATTAGGTAAAAAAGAATTAGCTGAAATAACTGATAAAAGAGCTAGTAAGAAAAAGAAGGTTCAAAAGGAGAGTGATTGGAAAGCATATTATGGTTCTCACTCTGAAATCAAACAACTTATAAAAGAAGGTAAGCAAGAAGAATTTGAAAGAACGATTCTTGAAGTTGCCTTTGCCCCAAAGCATCTTACTTATTTAGAAACAAAATACCTATTCTCATTAGGAGTGTTGGAAAATGGAGATGTCTATTTTAATGATAACATTTTAGGAAAGTTCTTCCGAAAAGATATACCAAAGTATGAGTGATTTATTAATTACGGTAGGGGATTCGTTTACCTATGGCGAAGGATTACAATTTCATTTGTGGAAAGAAAAATATACTAATAGTTTTGATAGGTTTAAGAATAAAACTTCATATGAACCATGTCAAACCGTAAGTGAAACATTTTCTGAATTTCATGAATATAGAAAGGATAATAACTATAGTGGAGTATTAGGAAAACTTATAGGTGTTAGTACAGTATCCAACTTTGGAAATGGTGGAAGTAACTATGGTTCATTAGAAACTATGGATATTTGGTTAGATTATTTAACGATTGAAAATACAATAACTCCAAAATTATGTATATTTCAGTTTACTAATATTATCAGAGATATTGGGCATACTCAGAGTAAATACAGAAATACCGGTGGAGTATTTGGAGCTGAACTCTATGAAGATATAAAATATGCAGTAGCTAGATTAAACCCTACTCATATTCAAACAAAAAGTGATATAGAAAAAATAAATCCGATACTTTTGAAAATATTTAACACAATGCTTTTGGAAGTTAAAAAAAGATTCACTATATTAGAGGAGAAATATGGGTGTAAATGTATATTTCTACTTGGTTCAGTTGAAGATTATTCGAAAAATCTTATACACGATGTAGTTAAAAATGATGAGCATTATCTCCCTACCATATACAATGGTGTTCCATATGAAAGTTGGGATATAATGAATAGAAAGTGTGGGCTCACTCTAAGAGAAAATATAGGGGTAAACGATGACCATCCTTGTTTAGAATCACACTATTGGTTAGCTAATCAGCTTTACAACAAATATTTGGAAATCTCCAAATAATTTCGTATATTTGGGTATGAAAAAATTGTATCTTTTCGGAGATTCATTCTCGTTATTTACGGAGGATATTAAAAACTATTATCTAAACGATATAGAATTTAATACACATAGTTCACTATCAAACGACCATATTCTTAAATTAGTAAAACTAAAACTCAATAAATTACTAAAAGAAAATGATGATGTTAATGGTTCTACGATATTGATACAATTAACCGTTTGTAGTAGAATTTGTGTTTTACAATCTAATATAAATGGGACCAGAGAATTTATGCAAAGTGTGTATAAATACGAAGATAATATGATTAAATATGGTGATGTGGATATTTTCAAAAATAGGTATAACACTCTATATCCAAATATGTCTTCAATGAATTCCGATTTAGTAAAGATGGTTTTTATGCCATACTTAGGATTTTTTATCAATCAAAACGAACTTAAAATATTCAATGATTTGATATTAGAAATAACATTACTAAAAAAACTGGCAGAATCGATAGGAATAAATTTAGAATATTTTTTATATTCATCTGATTTTGATAAGGTATTGAATAATGTAAAATATGTAGGAGATACACTAAGTGAAAGTTCTCATATAAAATTTGATGGGTATAATAGTCTACAATCTTATATTAAGGAAAATCGTCCTGAATACTTTGTATCTAAGATGGATATCCATTTTAATAATAATGGAAACAAATGGTATATTAATTGGTTAAAAGAAAGATATGATATCCGAAACAGATAAACAATATGTGTTAGGCCAAATCAATATGGTTTTGGGAGAAGGGAGAAACTTAGGTAGTTCCGAAATCCAATACTATTGCCCATTTTGTTCACATCATAAACCTAAATTACAGGTCAATTTAGAATCACAAAAGTGGAGATGTTGGGTTTGTAATGCAAGAGGAAAAAAGGTTCACTCTCTATTAAAGAAGTTGAGTGTAGATTATGATGTTATCCAAAAGGTAATGAAAATCTATGATGAATCTGGATATATACCAAAGGCAGAAGATGATGAATTTGTAGAGATAAAATTACCATCGGAATACAAAACTCTTTTAGATAATCAACATATCATAGAATTCAGAGTAGCTTATAATTATTTAAAGAAAAGAGGGATAACTGATAAGGATATTCTTAAACATAAAATAGGATATTGTGATGGTGGAATGTATAAAGGAAGAATCATCGTACCATCTTACAACTCACTTCATCAACTTAATTTCTTTTTGGCTAGAAGTATTTATCCAGATGAGAAATTGAAATATAAAAATCCACCTGTATCTAAAAATATAATTGGATTTGAATCAATGATAAATTGGAAAATGCCGGTAACACTTTGTGAAGGAGCATTTGATGCAATAGCAATCAAACGAAATGCTTCTCCGGTGTTAGGTAAAACACTTTCCAAAGAATTAACTGATAAAATTCTAACGGAGAAACCATCAATCAATATTGTATTAGATGATGATGCGATGGGAGATGCGATTAGGCATTATGAATACTTAACTGCAAATGGAATAGATTGTAAGTTAGTTAGATTGAGTGGTAAAGACCCTTCGGAAATGGGATTCATAGAAGTAACAAAACAAATAGAACAAAACACAACTTCATCATTTGAGGATTTAATAAGATTAAAACTATCGTTTACATAATGAATAACTTAGATAAAAAATATCAACAACTATTAAGTGATATAATTGAATTTGGTGTAGAGAAAGAAGATAGAACGGGAACAGGTACTATATCAGAATTTGGACATCAGTTTCGACACAAAATGAGTGAAGGGTTTCCTTTACTCACCACGAAGAAGATGCATTGGAAATCTATCGTTACAGAACTCTTATGGTTTTTAAGAGGAGATACTAATATCAAATTCCTATTGGATTACGATTGCCATATTTGGGATGGTGATGCTTATAAAAATTATTTAGAAGAAACCCAACATGAAGCATCTTATACAAAAGAACAATTTATCAATTTAATTAGAACAGATAACGCTTGGGCAAATGTATGGGGTGAGTTAGGTCCAATTTATGGTAAACAGTGGAGAAGTTGGAAAACTGAAGATGAACATTTAGATGGAGTATCATATTTCAAATATCCAGAAATAGACCAAATCCAAAACTTAATCAGCGAATTAAAAACAAATCCAGATAGTAGAAGATTAATGGTATCTGCTTGGAATGTGGGTGAGTTAGACAAAATGGTATTACCTCCTTGTCATTATGGATTCCAACTTTATACTAGAAAAACAACAAGAGATGAAAAGATAGTTCATCCTGGAAAATATAGAGCAATTTCCCTAATGTGGAATCAAAGAAGTGTAGATACATTTTTAGGATTACCATTTAATATTGCTTCTTACGGATTGTTATTGGAGATTATTGCAAAGGAAGTGAATATGATACCTGATGAATTGATTGGTAATTTAGGAGATGTTCATTTATATAAAAACCATATAGAACAGGCAAAAGAACAAATCAGTAGGACATCATTTGATTTACCAACAATCCAAATCACCGAAAGAAATTGGTATCAACATGAATTGGTTAAAGAAAAATTAGGTGAAAAAACTTTAGATGAAAAACTTAAAAGTTATAGACCCGATTGTTTTGAATTGATAGGATACGAATCACATCCAAAAATTAAAGCACCATTAAGTAATTAATATGAAATTAGAAGTAGAAATTAAACAACCCCTTAAAATAGAAAAGGCATGGGGTTACGAATTATGGATTCACAATAACGAAGAGTATTGTGGAAAATTATTAGTATTCAATAATACCGGTGATAAGTTTTCAATGCATTATCACTTAAAGAAAAAGGAGAGTTGGTATGTTCAGCAGGGTAGTTTTATATTCAGTTGGTTAGATGTAGAGGATGGTAAATTAATATCACAAATAATCAAAGTAGGAGACTCTGTAACAATAGAAAGAGGGTTACCACATCAACTGCAAGCTATAGATGATAAATCTACTATATACGAGGTTAGTACTCAACACTTTAATGAGGATTCATACAGAATATTCCGCAACACACCAATGGATTTAATTGGTAAATAATTTGGTAGTCTCACCTTTTTTTCGTATCTTTGTAACACAACATATAGTATAAACATGCTTAACCTAAAAGTAGATTACATCTATCACTTAGCGGATTTACACATTCGGAACTTAAAACGCCATAAAGAGTATAGAGAGATTCTAAATAAATTCTTAGTGGATGTAGATTCACAAAAGAAGGAGAACGCAGTTATTTATTTAGCAGGAGATATTGCACATGCTAAAACGGAAATGAGTCCGGAATTAGTTAGAGAAATCACTTGGTTCTTTAATGAATGTGCAAATCGATTCCCTACATTTGTAATCACAGGAAACCACGATTGTAACTTAAACAATATGGATAGATTGGATGTATTAACTCCTATCTGTGATAACCTAAACAATCCAAACTTATATTACTTAAGAGATACGGGTACAACTCATATCAATGATGAATTAACTTTTACAGTCTATTCAATCTTAGATAAGAAAGCGAATTGGCCGTTGGGAAAAGATGTAGAAGGTAAAACTAAAATATGTTTCTTTCATGGACCGGTAGATGCTGCGAGAACCGATATTGGCTATGTAGTATCATCTAACAATTTCACGCCCGATATGTTCGATGGGTTTGATATGGTATTGATGGGAGATATTCACAAAAGACAGGTTGTTCAACAAAGAGATAAAGCAAATGGTAAGCCAATTGTAGTTTACGCTGGTTCAGTTGTTCAGCAAAATCATGGAGAATACTTAGAGAATCATGGTTACCTATTATGGGATGTGAAGAATGAAACGTTTGAAGAGTTTAATATTCACAATGATTATGGTTACCTAACTATCGATGTAACCAACGGAATTATTCCTCAATGGGTTCACGATGAAATAGGAATTAAGTTACCGAAACAACCTCGACTAAGAGTTAGATTTCAGGAAACAGAGGGAGGTGATATTAAGTTAGTATCAACCGAACTACAAAAGATGTTTAATATATCTGAGATTACCGTAACTCGACAAGATACGTTGAACTCTCTAAAAACTAAAAACAGAAATGCTAGAAATTTAGCAGGTAATGTTAGAGATGTAAATGTTCAGAACGGATTAATTAAAGAATATTTAGAAAGGCAATTCCTTTTAGATAATGAGACTGTAAATAAAGTAATTGAGATTAACAATAACGTTAATACAAAAATTACTCACGAGGATACGGATAATATTTTATGGATTCCTAAAAAGTTTGAGTTCAGTAATATGTTCTCATATGGTGAAGGAAATAAAATAGAATTTGATAGAGCAAAAGGAATCATTGGGTTATTCGCACCAAACACACAGGGTAAATCATCCCTATTTGATTCACTTTCGTTTTGTATATTTGATAAGTGCAGTAGAGCATTTAAGGCTACTCATATTATGAATAATCAAAAAGATACATTTAGTTGTAAATTTAATTTTGAGATTGATGGTATAGATTATTTTATTGAAAGAGAAGCTCATACAACCAAAACTGAAAAAGTTAAAGTAAATGTTAATTTTTGGAGAGTAGTTGATGGAATAGATGAATCACTTAATGGAGATGAAAGAAGAAATACAAATGATGTAATCAAAAAGTATTTAGGTACTTATGAAGATTTTGTAATGACATCACTTTCTCTACAAGGTAATAATGCGTTATTCATAGATAAATCACAATCGGAGAGAAAAGATATTCTAGCCCAATACATTGGTGTAAATGTTTTTGATAAATTATTCGATGTAGTTAGTGAAGATAATAAAGAAGCAGCAATCTTATTAAAGAATTTTAAGAAGGATGATTTCTCATTACGATTAGCTGAATTAGAAGATGGTATCAAATCAAATGAAACCACATTCAAAGAGTTAGTTGGAAAGCAAGGAGAGTTAGAAGCAGAAAAAACTGATGCTGAGAAAGAATTAAATGGGGTAGAATCACAAATTGTAACGAGTACTACTACAATTGATTTACATAAAACACAGGATGAATTAAACGCAGAAAATTTATCTCTTAATAGTATCAAAGAAAGATTAGAGAAAATGGAAGGACAATCGGGTTCAGCAGAACAGATTGTAACAGATTTAAGAACTCAAAAAGAATCATTGGCTACATTTAAGATTGGTAATGATGATGTTGATGTTGAAAATGCGTATTCTGATTGGGTAACTGCTAATAAAGATTATTCTACTGAAGATAGAGAGTATCAATTATTAAAACAAAAGATTCAATCTATTAAAGATAAGATTGCTCATTTGGAAAAGCATGAGTATGACCCTAATTGTAAATTCTGTTGTGATAATGTATTCGTAAAGGATGCAATGAAAGCAAAAGAAGAATTGGAAGGGTTAGAAGTTTCATTAGACGAGAAGTTATCAGATGTTAATTCTGTAATGAGTGTATTGAGTGTTTTAGAGGGTGTAGATGATGCTTATTCTCAATATAAGGAAAAGGATAAGCAGATAAATGATGCCGTTACATTGGTTAGCAGAATCAAAGCTGAGGTAGCTGGTAGTGGATTAAAGATACATCAAACTGAAGATAAGATTAAGGATTTAGAAGCTAAGATTGATGAGTATCATAAGAACAAAGAACAAATCGAACTTAACAAAGAATTATACGGAAAGGTTAAAATAGTTAAGGCTCAAATCGAAGAGATTAAAAAGGAACATAAGAAAGTTAGTAATGGTGTTTTAGATGCTAACACAACTGTTTCTAAATTGAAGCAAGAGAAAGAAAGTATAAATGGTAGAATTGCCGAAGTTAAGAGATTAGAAGAAACTAACAAACTATATGATTACTATTTGGATGCAGTTAAGAGAGATGGTATATCATATGAACTAATCAGTAGAACCCTTCCCGCAATTGAAGGAGAAATTAATAACATTTTAGGTCAGATTGTAGATTTCAGTATGAATCTACAAATGGATGGTAAGAATGTTAATGCTTATATCAATTATGGCGACAACCGAAAGTGGCCGTTGGAGATGTGTAGTGGTATGGAGAAATTCGTAAGTGGATTGGCAATTAGAGTTGCCCTCATTAATATATGTAACCTACCTCGTCCAAATTTCTTAGTAATCGATGAAGGATTTGGAACATTGGATAGTGAGAACTTACAATCCCTATTTATGGCATTTGCATATCTTAAAACTCAATTTGAATTTGTAATAGTAATATCACATATCGATTCAATGAGGGATGTGGTTGATACTTTATTAGAGATTAAAAAAGAGAACGGATTCAGTTCAGTTAAATTCTAATTTTATCCGCAGGTAGAACATTTCTAGCTTTATTGGTGGTTCGTAATTTATCCTTAATTAGGTTAGATACGAACCTACTCATTTTGTAACCTCTATCATCACAATAGTCTTTTAATGCAGTGTGAATCTCTTTTGGGAGTTGTAACATAGCATATCTTTCTGATTTCTTTATCATTCTTTAGATTTCTTTAGTATATTTATAAATAAATACAACGAAAGTGTATTTATCTATAAGAAATTATACAGAATGTCAAAAATCCAAAAAACATCACCATTCCTTAACCTACAAAACTTTCAAGTTTTACTTAATGATACATTAGCATCATCTAATTATTTTAGGGTTTCTGAGTTATCCGATACATTCACTTCAGGTAAAAACGGATTTCTTATAGAAGGTTCACCTTTTCTTAAGGGGGATACTGAAATCAAAATAGAAGTATTGGATGTAGCCGGTAACCCATTATTTGTTCAAGCAGGCGAAGGTATTCCTGAGTATTATGAGGGGTTATCTAAATTAATAACTGTACATGTTTATCAAGATACTCCAATCGGTATTGGTAAAATTACAATTTTAGGTGAATTAAAAAATTATATAGATGAAAATGGACTTGAGCAACCTGTTCCAGAAGAATGGGAGGGAATATATAATGTAAAGTGGGAAAAAAATATAAAAATAAATAAAAACATTCCAAACGAAACGAGAGTAAGATTTATAAAAAGACCTGAAATTGAAATTGAAGAATTGGATGAGAGTTTTTATGCAAAGACTTTGGTATCAACTGCACAATCATCTTCTGTTGTAAGAGGATATGCCTTGACTCCATCAGAGGGAACTTTTATAAGAGGATATAGAGGAGCTATACGATATTATATAGAAAATGTAGGTGGGTATTTTGAAGATGGTGCAACAACTATTTCTGTAGCAGGAACTGGAATACAGGATGCGGATGTATTAGAATATTTGAATCAGAGTACAGTTGTTGTGAGAGTTCCCTATACGGGTTCAGATGGAACTATACAATCTTTCACCGGTGCATCGTATGCATTAAATTATCAATATTTTACTAACCCAACCGAATCTCCTATATTAGGTTCATTTGGTAGATTCTCTGTTAGTAATTTAGCTACATTCGTTGGTGATGTTGAAAGATTAAAAGTATTTAAAAAGAGTAGAGCAAGTAATTTAGATTATGCTACTATTCAGGATACAAGAGTTGATTCAGCGGAAATATTAACAAATGTAATTTCTGGCTCTATTGAAAGAGTTGGTTTTTTTACCGGTTCTTATTTAGATGGAACGAATTGGAACACATATTGGGATACTGCGAGTAATTCAAATATTTCGCTGGATTCATCTAACATATATAAAGCAGTTAAATTTAAAAATAATACAATATCATCAAATTTAGGAAATGATTTAAGATTGTATAGTGGTAGTGAATACACATTAGAATATTACACTCTATATGATTCTTCTTCAACTAATGTTAATGATTCTTTAAGTGTATATCTAACTTCTACTTTAAGAAGTGGTAGTGGTATTGCAAATTATTATTTAACCCAAAGTTTAGAATACTTAACAGGTTCTAATGAATTTAGAAACTCGGTAAAACGTTCGGTTAATTTCATACCATCTATAACAGATGATTGGAAACTTAATTTTAAATCAACAACTTCTACTGCAAATGCTTATTGGCAAGTAGGTTCGATTAGTTTAAAATCATCAAACGAATTAGGATATTCACCAGATGCATTTAATTTTATTATTCCAATTGATAGACAGTTGGAGCAAGAAACGTTTGATTTTAAGTTTGAATTTTTTGATATAAACAACAACTATGTTCCTATTGATATATTTTCTACTAAACAATTTGTTAGTGGAAACATAAAATTAATTGATAAAGAAATTATAGTAGATGCGGATAAAAACTATTTCTCATTCGATTCTGATTTAATTGCTATACCAGATACTCAGCAAGTTAATATCTCTATCAGTAAGAATAGAGTATTAGGTGATTTGTTGATTACATCTCAGGCATTTGATACCGGTGGTGTACCAATTCCACCTACATCATATTCTGCATTACCTCCACCATTTAACAAATATCCAGGTTCATTTGGAACTTATTCGGAAAACCTTTATAGTGGAAGTGCGGTATTAACTCTAAATAGTTTTACTGGAAGTAGACATAGTAATCCTGCTATTAACAATGTAACATTAGGAGGAACACCATATGGTTCGGTTATAATAGATAGAATTGTTTATACTTTAACTGAAACATCATCATCATTACCGGCTACTAAAAACTTTACAATATTTAGACAATCGGATGGCGAGAAAGATAAGCAAGTTTTAGCAAGAGCAAACAAAAATCAATTTACTTATAAAAGAACTACATTAGCTCCAGACCCATCTAGCCAAAGAATAGTATTATCAGTTGATAGATTAAACCTACCATCATCATCAGTATTCCCTATCAATCATACGAAGAGTGGAGGAAACTTATTGGCAACCCTAAGTGGTTCTGCTAATACTTCACCACTAACTTTTGTATTAGATGCGGGGACTAATTCTGGTACAACTTTTGTAACAGGAAGTGGATTTGGCTCAACTACTTATATATTCCAACAATTAGATAGAAGAGGAGTTGCATATACCGGTTCAGTAACAATAGACCCGGTAATTTTACAAACTCCATTATTGACTAAGTTCTCAAAGGAATCACATACGTTTACTGCAAAATCAACTGGAGAATTCGAGGATACCTATACAAATGGGGATTCGGTAATAACTGCGTTTATAGGTGATGAGCAGATTAACTATGATACTAGTGCAACTAACTCTACTAACTTAGTAAATAATAGATGGTATGTAAGTTCATATACAATAGCGGGCAACGTAGGTACACCTGTAATAAAAACATTAGCTACAACATCTACATCTGCAACCGTTGGCATATCATCTTTCCCAACTGCTACAGATACAGCGACAGTTTCCGTAACTATAACTTACAAAGATGGTAGTGGTGCAGTTGAAACATATTCTAAGACAATAGTTTATTCTAAGGCAAAAAGAGCAGCACCTGTTTTAGATTTTGTAATAAATAATCGTTCTCAAACAACGGATGCGAAATCAACTGGAGAACAAATAACTGCATTTGGTAATATTACTTTAAGTGTTAAGGATACATATCAAGGAACTACTACTGATAGAAACTTAAATTCCGCTCCAACCGTTACTGCTACAAATTCATATACTGGATTTAGCGCGAGTAGTGCTACAACTATTACATTGGCTAGTTTAGCAAATGGAACAGATAGTTCGGTATTAACTATTACGGGAGTTGTAACTGATTCTGAAGGAGTAGTTAGAACTGTAGTAGGAACTGCAACAATTTCTAAATCAAGAAAAGCGGCACCCGTATTAAAAATAGAAATAACAAATAAATCACAAAGTGTAACTGCGAAATCAACCGGTGTTCAAATCGGAGGGTTTAGTAATCCGGTTGTGACAGTTAGTGAAACATATAACGGAGCTACTACAACAAAAACAATTACTGCCTTAACTGCAACATCGGGTGATATCGCAACAATCGTAACAACTGCTGGAACAGGAACGATTACATTAAGTGGTAGAACTTTAGCAAATGGAACTGATAGTACTATAGTATCTGTAACCGCTACCATAACTGATAGTGAATCAACTAGTAGAAGTGTAACTGATACCGTTTCATTATCAAAAATTAAAAACGCACCACCTACAACATTAGTAAGTTTCTCAGCGGATTCACAGAACGTTGCATCATCATCTACTTTTGCAGCACCTTCAAACTTTAGTATAACCGTAAAAGAAACTACATCATATTCATATTCAACCGGTTTGGGAGCAAGTACTTATTATGTTTCTGCTATTACCGGTGGAACTAATAATGCAAACGGAACTATAACACCTAGTACACCTACAACGGATGCAGGAGTGACAGTTTCTGTTACAATTAGTTACGTTAACTCAGAAGGTGTAGCGGGTAGTGAAGTAAGAACTCATAAGGTATCAGTATCGAAAGAAGGTAGACAAGGGCCTGGTCTTTTATTTATAGGTGATTATGCAACAAAGAAAGCGGCAGACCCTGGATTTGTATTGAATAATAATGCTACTAAAAAAGATGCAGTTAAACATAGTGGAAAATTCTATGCGTTTAGAGGTGCAGATTTAACAACGATTGGTGCAACATCTACTCCGACAAATGGAGGTGATTCGAATTGGGAAGAATTCACATCATTTAGTGCAATATCAACGGGTCTATTAATTGCAGAAGAATCTTATGTACAAAACACAATTAATGTTGGTACTAATGCAGCAGGAAATGCTGCGAATATAACAATATGGGGAGGAGATGGTTCACCTTATATTTCAATTGGGCAAGGTGCAACAAAAGGATATGCTGCAGCAGGAAAAGGTATATTCTTAGGAACTGATGCATCTACTTCAAAAATATCTGTAAAAAATACTGCTGGAAGTAAGTATATTTTATGGGATGGGGAGAACCTTTCAATTGCAGCGGGTAACTTTTCATTGGATACAAGTGGTAACATTAATGCATCGAATGTAACATTGAGTGGTAATTTAACTGCAACAACTTTAACTGCAAGTACTGCTGGTACAATTGGAGGTTGGACAATTAACCCAACTACATTAACTGCAAATAGTGGGCAGACTGTATTGGCAAATGATGGTACTATTAAATTAAGAGATGCAAATGGTGTAGTAAAAGTATCACTTAACTATGATACCACAAATACTACTGACCCATTAAACTCAACAGCGGGAACTATCCCACTTACCGGCATTACATCTGGAACTTCTCACTTTGAGACAGGTTCATTAAGTGGTCAAGGAGCAAATGGATATTTACAAGTTCCTGGTTCAGGAACTTGGCCATATGCACCAACTTGGAATTCAACTAGTTATTTCACAGTACCACTTACGGCTACATATGAATTTACATTAAACCTGCCAACCACAATGGCACTTTCTGTTACTGCACTACCGGATACTGCACCCGAATCTAATCCAGGACCGTATGTGGCATTAAGATTATATATCTATGGTCCGAGTTCAGTAAATATGTATTCTGAAGAATATGTTTCAGGATTAGTAGAGAGTGCTCACGGAGGTGCGTACGGAACAGAAGGGTATCCGGCCAGTACTATTAACGCTTTCTATATGAATACTGTTAACTTAGTAGCAGGTGTAACATATAGTTTTCTTCTTCAATATATTGTTTTTAATGTGGATTATAATAATGTTTTAAATATAAATTATTATTTACCAAACATTAACGTTTTATATAATGCTGGAGTTGCATCATCTAATATGAACCAAAGTGGTATCAATTTAGGGCAAGATACTGATAGATACCTTTTTACAAAACCTGGTCTTTTACAATTGTATGGAACTGATGCCGTTTTTCCTGGAAATGATGGTATGAGAAATAGACAAACTATTGGAGAAATAGCAGGGCCATTTATATTATATAATTCGGATTCAAAAGGTCACTTAAGTAACAATCAAAGAGTTTATATTAACAACGCAGCATATCCTCGTTCAAACAGAAGCGCGGGTGGTAATTTCTTAACATCTTATTTTTTCGGAGGATATAATAGGTCATTTCAGGTACTTAGAGCATATGGATTTTTTGAGCCCGATTCATCTACAAATCACACTATATATAATACTACTTGGTGGCCATTTTCATATAATATAGAAACCGTAACTTATGTTACAACAAATACGTTTGCGGTTACATTTGTAGAAAGAATTTATAGTAGTGAAGGATGGGATACACAAGGTATTAGTAATCCATTGAATACAAATAAAAGTGCTTTTTATACCGTTGGAATAATTTCACATAATTCAGGATTAACATTAACTAATGTTACAAATCAAACTTATAATGGGTTTACTATGGTACTATCTGGCGAAAAATCAGCCGGAGAAGTAGTAGGTATAGTAGTATATAAATAAAAAACAAAAATATGGATAAATTTATAGCAGTATTTCCAAACACACATCCTGATATAAGTGGTAGTATGTGTATAGCGGCTCATAATATAGAAGCGGAAAGTATTAAACAAGCAGCTGGTATGGCATCTCAATGTACACCAATAGGATGGCCAATTAAAGTATATAATATTGAAGAGTATGATAAAATATTTCATAATTCATACGAACCAGATTGGAGTACTAAGGATGGTACGGGGCTTAATGAAAAAATTAGAGACAACTTTGTGGGAATGGGATTCATAGAAAATTGGTAAATTATGATACAAATAAATTTAGAAAAAGCGCTGGAAATTCATAAGAAAAAAATTAGAGAACGAAGAGAAGTAGTTTTCAAAGATTTAGATATTCAATTTATGAAAGCATTAGAGAAAGGTAATACTACTCTATCCGTTGAAATTGGAACTAAAAAACAGGCATTAAGAGATATAACTGATATAGATATTAGTAACATTTCTACATTAGATGAATTGAAACAAATTTGGGATGTAGAATTGTTAGGAGAATCTCCTTATTAAAAAATTATGATAGTATTTGTTACGACATCTGCGGGTAATCAAATTATCGGTGGAGGGGATATATGGGTAAATAATTTTATTCAACATATAGTTCCTACCACCGAAGAAGAGGTATGTTTGATAATCGATAATAAACGACCTGCTAAACATATTCAATCATCCATTTCTATACCCCATATCTTCCGTTTAGAGAACCCAAAGTTGGTGGAGGATACATTGGATAGATGTGATAGAATAATCTTTCTACATCCACCGTATTCACACAGAGAGTACCTTATGGAATATCAGGATAAATGGGATTCGGTATTCATTCAGGCATATGCAAAAGATATAACAGAAGCTGGAACTGATTTTAAATTATATCCAACAAAGATTGATTTAGGTTGGCAAAATCTCTTATTAAGAAAATGTAAGAATAAGGTTTGGATAGGATTAAATCACTCTTCACTTTTAGATGAATGGGATTGTATTACGATACCTAATTACTATACTTTTACAGAGAATAGAGAATTAGTTGATGTAGATACGGAAACTATTGGATATGCTGCACGATTTGAAAGTAGAAAGAATCCACATTGGTTAAGTGGGCATACTGCAAAAGTTCTCACTCACAAATATGATTATTATAACATATCAGAACAATACGATTTTAAGAGATGTAAGTTCTATGAGTTTGATATGAGTATTCACCGCCAGTGGTTTATAGATAAGAGTTGGCAAACATTTCATTCGGCTT
>Ga0181356_1000518_pt1 | contig 16811 bp, 3 predicted proteins | sample Fa13VDMM110SN_FD_130104 | JGI IMG/M metagenome (GOLD analysis project Ga0181356, IMG submission 130104) | Freshwater viral communities from Lake Michigan, USA - Fa13.VD.MM110.S.N | ecosystem: Environmental > Aquatic > Freshwater > Lake | place: USA: Michigan | collected 2013-09-24 | reverse complement strand
TATGATGTCTAGAGGTGGTAGAATGCGCTATGATGGTGGTGGTCCTTATGATTTACCAGGAATGGTAGATATGAGCCAATCAGAATATGATTTTATAAATAATCTAAGTATACCTAACGTAGTAGATAACCAAGGTAATACATCAAGTATTCTTAGTAGATCAAGAAAGGATAACACTCGCAAGCCTGTACAACCTATACAATCTATGCAATCTATATACACTCCTTATCCTACAAATATTCCAACACAAGAATTAATTACAGATAACCCAGAATCTAGTTATAGACCAACTCTATTAACTCCAGAAGAAGAAAGCATGTTAAATAGAATGTCTAACACAGCAGGATTTATACCATCTGATGTAATGGCAAATAGAACTTCTCCAGCAGAATATACTGGTGGAATAGGTCCTGTTAGTACTTCTATGCCTAGAGATATACCTGTTGAACAAACTGCTAGATTTACACCACCTTTAGGATCTGATGTAATTGAAGATTTACCAGGTTACACTGCAAATCAACCATTTCTTTCTGATGAAGAAGTTGGTTTAACTCAACCTAATTTACCTAAATTAAGCTTTACACAATCAGATGCTACCAAATATAATTTAAATCCTAATGATGTTAATATTATTAAAGACCCTAAAGTTAAATCCCCTAATCAACTTAATAAAGGTCTTAAAGGATTAGACTATGTGTCAGCTTTAAGTAATGCTGGAGCAGGTATTCATCAATTAGCTGTCGGATTACAAGGTGCAGATCCTGTTAATTATGAAAGAGTTAGAGCAGAAAAAATAGATCCTACTGTATCTATTATTCTAGCTGCAGAAGAAAATAGAAGAGCTCAAGATTCAGCTGCTTATCTAATGAGACAAAGTGCTCCTACATCAGCTAATTATATGGGTAACATGAGAGGACTAGGATTACGAGCAGGCATAAATAGAGGAGCACAAACTGCAGGGTTAAGACAAGCAGCTGATGTTGAAAATGCTAGAACTCAAACTGGAGTAAATGCACAGAATGCTCAAATATCAATGCAAGAACAAATTGATAGACTGCAGGAAAAAGATGCTGCTAGAACTAATATAACAGAAGGTCTTAGTACAATAGGTTCATCTACTGCTAATATGATTAGAGATTACAGAATTAATGAAGTAAATCAAACCATTGCTAATAATATTGGAACTACAGATTGGAAGTATGATCCTGTTAATGAAACAATAACTTTTAGAAATAAAGATGGTAATGTAGTTACTGTACCTGCACAAACAGTAATTCCATCTAATGTTGCTGCAAATGTTGGAACAGGTAAACTACAAAAACCTGGAACATCTCAGTTTCAAACAAGTATTGATGAAGGTTTAAACAGAGGATTTAGAAATAGATTTAAAGGTCCTAATTCAGGAAAATAATAAAAATAAAATAAAATAAGATATGAGATTTTATAAACCTAGATTGAGAGAATATGTGTCTACCCAAGTAGATATGCCTTGGGAATTCCTACAAGGAGTTGCTGAACAAAAACAAAAAGGTTATGACACTGCTTTAGCTACAGGTGATGCTGCTAGTAAACTACTAAACTTTGAGACTATACCTGGAGATGTACAGTTTAAAAATGAACTACAGAGAAAATATAATGATAGAATTATGGAAGCTCAAAAATATGTACAGCAAACTGGTGACTTTAATAAAGCTTCTAGAGATCTAATGGGTATTGTTAGAGATATTTCTCAAGATCCATATATTAATAATATGAAAGCTGCTGTACCTATTTGGAAAGAGCAGCAGAAAAGTGTTGAAGATTTAAGATCAGATGTACAGATTGCACCTTTTAATGATACTTGGGATTACATGTATTCTACAGTAGATAAGGAAACTGGTTCTACAAGATCCTATAATCAAAGAATTCCATATAAAGCAAGAACAATTGGTGAATCCTTTAAAAAGGAACTTGAAGAGTCAGTTGCAAACTTCCATGCTAATAAAACTGGACAGAGGATTAGAAAAACTGCAGATGGATATTGGATAGATGAAAGTAGTGCTAGAATTAGTGAATCTCAATTAACTCCTTTATTTGATGCTGCTTTTGAAGAAATTCAAGATAGATATGCTCCATATATTCAAGATAGATATAAGTATGAAAAAGGGCAAGGTAAATCTGGATCAGATTGGTTTTCAAATATAAAGTCTCAAGTAATAGGTGAAAGACTAGTAAATGATTATGAAATTAAATTAATAGAAGATAATTTTGAAAGTAATAAAAAGCTTGAAGCTATGAAGAAAACATCAAACTTCCTAGATCTTACAGGACAGGTAACTCCTGAGAAATTTAATTACAAAGAACTATTTGCATTTAATGATGTTGCTCAAAAAGCCCTAGCTCAATTTGAAAAAGATAAAGCTTCTGGAAAGTTTACTGCAACAGAATTGGCTAAAAAAGAAGCTGAGGCTAACTACTATAGACAACAGGTTGTTGAAAACAAAGCAAAGTTAGCGTACATAAATTCTCAGATGGTTACTACTAATAATGGAGATAAACTTTACAATGAGTATATACAAGGAGTAAATAAAATAAATGCTAATAAAAAAGCTTATGGTGTTACTTCTTTAGTACCTATTGAAAGTAAAACAGAGTTTTTCAAATATTTAAGCGGTGAGAAACCTCTACCTAGACAACTAAGTGGACCTGGAGTATCAACTTTATTAGATGCTTTGAAAAATGAATACTTTGAGCAAGCTCAAGAAATAAGTTCAGGTGGTGCTTACACAGTTGAAGAGGTTACAATGCATGATGCTAATCCACAATCTGACTTCTCAAAATTAACGGAAGAAATTAAGAATTCTATATTTGATAAAACTCTCAATGCAACTACTTATATCAATGGTCAGCCAGTAAATCTTACAGACCATATAACTAAAAACTATAAAGAAGCTAATTCTAAAATGTCTACTATAGTCCCTATTAAAACTTCTAGTACAAATGAAGTGCAATTTAGAATTACTTTAAGAGATAAAGATGGTGCTGAGTTAACTACACTTAAATTTAATTCAGCTAAAGATGGTGTTGAAATTAATAACCAATATAACAAACAGCTTAGAATAAATGCACAACAATCAAGACAAGCTGGAGATACAGATGGTTACTTTAAAAATGTTGAAAGACTAGCAAATATTAATTTTGGATCAGGGTTAACAACCTTAAGAGCATATGCTAATAATAATAGAGCAATTACTCAAAAGGATCCTTTGAAGATAGGGGAGTTCTTTATATTCAATGCTTTAGATAATAACAATAAACCTATACTTGATGCATATGTTATGAGCCAAGGTACTACTGATTCAGAAGGTAATGTTATTTCTAGTCAATTTATAAAAAACCCTAAAGATCCAAGTATATCATATTTAAGTTATGAGGATATTACAAGAATGCTAGGTCAACAAATTGTAGATTAAAATTAAACATACTTTATGCCAACGGAAGAATTAGAATCTTTAATATCAGGATATAAAATTAATCAAGCTCCTTTAACTGAGGATTTACCAAGCTTCTCAGCTGCACCTGGTGTATCAATAGAAGATTACCAAAAAATAGTTGATTCAGGTAAATCTTGGTTTTCAGAAGATCTAACGTCTGACTATGGTGGTAAAGATGCTGTATATTTTAGAACACCTGAGCAAATTCAATCAGAGCAGGAATTTTACCAAAATAACTGGGAAAAAGCTGGTGCTGGTGTATTAAGAACTGTAAATAAGTTTGCTAGTGAAATTCTAAAGATGCCAGGTTATATAGGAGGTTTAACTCAAGCTGCAATTACTGATGCAACATTAGGAGAATCCTTAGACAACTGGTGGGTTAATGGTATACAAGATTGGGAAAATTATGCCAATGAAGAATTATTAAAAGTATATGTACCTGATTCAGTTAGGTATGGTAGCTTGTGGGATAACCTATCATCAGCATCTTTCTATGCAACAGAAGGTGCTGATGGTGTAGGTTTTCTAACAGCAATGTTAGTACCAGGTAATGCACTTAAACTTTTAAAGCTAGGTCAAAGAGGAGTTAATTTATATAATGCAGGTAATGCATTTTTAAGATCATCTAGAGGTATGGCTAAAGGTCTTACCAAAACTCAATCATTAAGATATGCTGCACAAGCTGATAAGCTAGGAATGAGAGCTGCTAGAAACTTTGATGATTTTACAGCAGCTACAGTTAATGCTACATTAGAAGCTTCAGCAGAAGCTAAAGAATCTTTTGAGAATACTTTAAATACTGTAATTTCTAACTACATGGAATCTAATAGGTTAGAAGATCCATCTCAAATAGATAATAATACTATGATGAGTTTAAGAGAACAAGCTGGTGAAGTAGCAGCTAGTGTTTTTAAATTCAACATGGCAATATTAATGGTTCCTAATTTAATGGATCAAAAAGCATTATTTGGTGCATTTGGTTCTAGGAAATCAGGTCTTGGTAAATTATTTAATGAACAAGGAGTTCTTCAAGATTTTAGTGCTAAAACACTAAAGCAAAAATCTTTAGGCTATTTAGGTGCACTTGGTAAAGGTGTACTTAAAGAAGGTTTCTTTGAGGAAGGTATGCAATTTACAGGTGCTGATTATTTTAAAGAGCAATCAATGTTACCTGAGGATGAGCAAGATAAAACATATTATCAAAATATAGGAGGTCTTGTAGATTCATATGTAAAAAACCTTGGTTCTACTGATATGCAAAAAGCAATTGCATTAGGTGGTATCCTTGGTGGAGGTATGTCAGTAATAGGTCAAGTTAAAGATGATAAGTATCAAACTAAATATGGTAGCCTATTACATGCTCAATTAAAGAATAACTTAATTGACAGAATGAAAGGTGTTGCTGATGTGTTTGAAAAAGATGATACTGGTAAAATAAAATTTGAGCAAGGCAAACCTGTAATAAATCAAGAGAAGTTTAAAGACTTATTAGCTCAGCCTGAAAATAAAATAATGCTAAACAAACTTGCTGACATAGCTGCATTGTCAGGAGATAAGGAAGATTACAATTTAATTCAATCAATATTAGACTACAATTACTTCCAACCTTTCTTTGAGCAAGGTCAGGAAGGTATTCAGATTTTAAAGAATCATATTACAGGTGAGCTTTCTAAAAGTGAATCAGAAAAACAAGATGTTGAAGAACTACTAGGTTTAACAGGTTCTAAAGATGCTACTGAAAGAATGTCAAGTTTATTACAGAGAGTTGATGATTATTACCAACTTTATGATAGTGTTAACAATAGACATGAGTTTGATATGCCATCTTTGGAAGGTGGTAAAAGAAGTGATAAAGCTGAATTTAGCCAACTTATAAGAAATAAAAAACTAGAGAAAGTTCTTTTAAACTCAGAACTTAAAAAGGTTACTACTAGTTTGAATCAGCAAGTATTTAGCATTGTATCTAAGAACCTTGTAAATCAGGAAGATCCAACAACTCCTGGTCAATTATCTGAATCAGATAAAAAAGAATTAGAACTTCTCTATGGAAAAGAAGCACAGTATAAAAAGCAACTTGATGATCTTTTAGAAGATGAGAAAGCTTTATATAGTAAAGAAGCTATCCAAGAAGAGTATGCTAAATTCTTAGCTAATAAAGAAAAAAAGGAATTAGAGAAAAAAGAGGCTGACTATACAGACGAGCAAATAAAAGATAAGTTTGCTAAAGATTTAGCTAATGCAGGTTATGTTATGGATAGAGAGCATAGCCTAGATCCTGATAAAAAATCTAAGCTAACTCCTGAAGAACTAGAAAAGTTTAAAGGTCAAGATAAATCTTTTTACTTTGAGCTCAATGGTAAAGAGTATGAAGCTTACTCTCAAAAAGATCCTGCTACTGGTACATATAAAAGAGTGTATAGAGATGCTGTATCTAAACAAGTAATGGGAGAGTTTACTCTTGAATTCTTAAAGAAGAATAGAAGTCTTAGAATTATAGGTAGAGCTGAAGCTCTTGATAAACGTAAGTTAGAAAAACTTAGAAAAAGTAAAATTGCTAAGCTTAGAGCATTTAGAGATGTTTTTGATAATCTAAATAAAGACTTTATTCAGAATGAAAAAGTATTTAATGATTTATATAATAAGAGATCTGAAATCAGGGAAGAAATTGAGATATATACTGAATGGTTAAAAAGTATTAGTTACCCAAGTGGTATGGCTCTTAAGAATAAATCTGAAGAGAAGAAACAAATACTTGCTGAAATTAAAAGATTAGAAAAAATTCTTGAAGATTTAGACCAACAGATAGAAGATCTAAATAATATCTATGGTAGTGTTAGTGAACAATTTGATTTACTGTCTCAGATTAAAGATGAGTTTGAAATCTTTAAAGAAGATGGTATGTTTAAAAGTGAACAACCTGACATTCTATTATCTAAATTTGCCTCTGATGTAAAAAAACAAATTGATTTAGAGCTTGAACAGTTAATGCAAGAAGAAGCAGATCTTAATGAAATGCTTAATAAAGCAGAACAAGCTGTAGTTAAAGCAGAGCAAGAATTAAATGATGCTAATGACTTAAAAACTGAAATAGAAATTATAGCTGAAGACTTAAAAAGAGTTCGTGATATTAATAAAATTATTAAACTATTACTAACTTCTGACTTTAGAAAAAGTGATAGACTAAGAGTAATAGCTGCTAGATTTAAACCACTAGGTTTTATACTTAATGAAGTAGAGAAACTTAGAGATAGTACTATAACTGATGAGCAATACTTAAAAATAATTACTGTTGCTAATAATCTATTATCTGATACTTACCTATCATCAGGGTTTACATCATTAGAAAACTTATTAAGTGATATTGAAAAGTCTTTAGCTGATGTTACTAAACTACCTTTGAGTTCTGAACTAGAGTACTATGTAGAAAACTATTATTCTATACCAACTAAGGTTGCTGACAGTATTGTTAAAAGTAAACAGAGCATATTAAATGCTGCTAATGTTTTTTATGAAAATGCTCTTGGTAAAAAGTATTCATTTGAAGAAACTCAAAAAGATAAACTAGATACACTACAACAGAGGGAGACTGTTTTATCTAAATTGATGAAAGACCTATATGTAGGTTATAGAAAGTATTTGAATAAAACACCTTATCAAAGAATATCTGTAAACAATCAAGCTCCTGAAAATCAAGAGCCTACTGTTTATGATGAAGATTCAACTAGAATAAATGTTGCAAGCTTTTTATCTGATTTTGTATTTAGAAATATTGGGTTAGATATTGAGTATGAGAAAGATAAGGATAATGAAAACTATGGTAAAACTATATACCCTAAAGACAATGAAGGTTTACCTAAGCTAAATGAGAATGATGAGAACTACAGAAGATTAGCTCAGTTTATAAATAAAAATCCTAATTTACCATACACTCACAATGCTAGATTCTTTATAGCAAGAACAGATAGTGAAGGTAATACTTCTATTAACTTAGGTGGTGGACAAACTAGTGCAGAGCTACAAGCATTGTATGAGAGTATACCTGAAGATTCAGGAAGACCTAGAGGAGATATTAGTATTGGATTTTACCTTGTAGATAAGGATGGTAATGTAGCTAGTGAAGAATATAATAACAGAACAGCTCCTGTTATGGGATTTATTCCAAAAAAGATTACTGATGAAAATGGTAGACTAAGAATAAACAATGCTACTGCAATCAGCATACTTACTAATTTTGATATAAGAGATAAAGATAAATTTAAGTATATCAATGAGTATGCACTTTCAAGTAAAGAAGGTGTCTACACATTTAATGCAACTAAAAAAGATTATATAGAAGGTAAAGAAATAGAAACACCTTCTAACATAAGTGTTACTATAGTTGATGGTAAAGCAGTTATCACTGCTAAGTTTGCTGATTTTTTACCAGGAGAAGGTAATGTTAAAATTACAAGTGAGGACGCTGCTAAGAAAATTGCTCAGTTACTTGCAGAGAATACTAGATACTCTTTATCAAGAGCTGGTAAAATGGTACAAGCTATATTGATGGATTCAGAAGTAAAGTATCATAACTATGTAAAGCTAATAAATACTAAAACTAAATTCATAGAAAATGAAGGTGTTATAGAAAAGTTTGGTGAAATTACAATAGAAGATCTTATTCAAAAAGCAACGGATATATTTAAAGGTACTGAGGGTAGACCAGGGTTATACCAAACTTCTGTCATTGAACCATTGATTAACCATATAGAAACTGAAGGTAATCCTGCATTTGTTGGTATTAATAAATTAACAAAAGGTATTCCTTTGATACAATATGAAACTAATGATAAAGGTGAACCTATGTTTAATAGACCACTTTCTAATAAGGTTACTAAAGTATTCAACATAAAAATAGATGGTCAAAAGATTAAAGGTGGTCAACTAGAAGTTGTAGATACTACTAATGTTAAAGACCTAGGTACTACACCAGGTAAAGTTGTATTAAGACTTAAGAATGATGTAGGTAACTTTACAGGTGAAGTAGTACCATTACAGCAAAGAACATTAAACAGTGATGAAATGCTTACTGCTCTTTTTATAATGTCTAATGCTGATGAAGCAGGTTTAGAAACTCCTGAGTTTGGTACTACTAAAGATGGTAAAAATAAGTTCTTCTTATCTTTTTATCCTACTAAGGATAATAGAAAAAGTATAGCTAAAATGAGAATGTTACCATTTAATCAAGAAAGTACTGTATCTGCAATAACTTCTTTAATATATTGGGGTCAGCACAATAAAGATAAATTCTATACTGATGCACAAGGTAATGTAGTACCTGTTAGGTCTGGAGGAGTAGGTGAAATATTTTCACATGATGGTAAGATCTTCTTTAAGAAAAAGCTAGATGATAATACTTGGATAGACACTTTTATAGAGATACAATCTATAAAAGAAGCATTAGACACAAAAGATCCATTAAACAATTCAGGTATATATGATTTAGTAAGCTTCCTATCTGATAAAAGATTAAATGTCAATAAGCAATTACTTACTGATAATTCAAGTATGTACTTCCATCCTACAGTTGTTAAAACTGAAAAGGGATACACCTTTGAATTTAAACCTTACGATAACTATCAATCATTTTTATTAAAAGATGCATTAACAACAAGTGCTCCAGTTAAAGAAAATTTTCCTAAATTTGGCAACAGAATGATAGTCTTTAAATCTGAAAATAGAGTTAAGCCTAAACTTAGTGATAAGTTTGTTAATCCTAAAGAAGAGGTTGGTCCTAAAGAACCTAAAAAGAAAGCAAGAGCTAAGAAAGAAGAATCTGCAGAACCAAAAACTGAAGGTAAGAAATCTCAAAAAGATTTATTTTTGGGTGATGTAGATAAAGAAAAACTAGAGGAGGCTAGAAAAAAGGATGCTGCAGAAATTAAAGAAGTAGTTGCTAGAAAAGGTAAGTTTAACCTTGAGTCAATGATTTCAGGTAACCTAGTTAAAGAAGGTGAAGAATCAAGTTCTTCTGCTGAAGCTGCTGCTGAAAATGAACTATCTCCAGAATCTAAATCAAGTTTAGCTTCTATGTTTGGTCAAAAACAACAAGCAGCTCCTGAAGCATCACAATCAAATAGACCAAAAAATTTATTTAATGATGTAGATACTAGTGGTTCTAGTATTACAGGAGACCCTAAAGTAGATAAAACAATAGAAGATCAAAAAAATAATTGCCCACCAAAATAATTTAATATGTATTGTATAATCGAAAGAAACTCAGAGTTCATTGCATTAGCTGAAAAATCTGCACAACCAAATGATGTTTTAAAAGCTAAAATATCTATATGGCAAGAAGAAAACAATACAGATAAATTTCCTACTTTAAAACAAATAGGTATTGAGGAAAGAAAAGATATTGTACAGTATGATCTTAAGGCTATTGGTGCTTTAAATAGTATAATAGGAATAAGAGAAACTATAAGGTTAAATACTAAAGAAAAGCCTTATATAGAAACTAATCTTAGAAAACTACTGCAAGGTAAAGGTGTATACACTGAGCAGTTAGATATGCTATTTGATTACATGAGAGCTAATAATATACAGGAGATATCTACTGAAGATTTAGCTACAAGATTAGCAGCTGAGTATAGTTATACTATTAAAATTAACCTTGCTACAGAAAGTACATTTATTCAAAAATCTTCAGGGTTTAGAGAAGAATCTGAAGATAAAATACAAGCTTACACGGATTCAGAAGGAAACACTAAGTGGCAAGTTATTAATACTGAAATAGGAGTAATTGAATCTAATTTTAATACTAAAGAAGATGCACTTGCTTTTATTGGAGCTGATGCAACTGGTCAAAAACCTACATCACATTACTCTAACTTAACAGTTCCTGGTGGAACTAATTATACAGAAAATGAAATAGCTACACCAGCTATTACTCCTTCTATTAAAGGACATGCTCAGTTTGCTACTGATAAAGGTATTGGTTGGTTTAGAAGTGATGATGCAACTAAAAGAGAATATACTACAAAACCAGGACTTAAATCTCAAGGAACAGATGATTTCTTAGATATGGATTTTCCTGATGAAACTACATCTACACTTGTGCCAACCAAAACCCGTAGAATACTAGAAGTACAATCTGATTTATTTCAGAAGGGTAGAGATAAAAAAGATTTAGTAACTACTACAAGAATGCAAGGTGTAAGTCAAGCTTACTCAAATCTGTCTTCATTTACTATTGATGGAATACTTTATTATTCAGGTATGGGTATAGCTATGTCAGAACCTGAAGATGGTAGTGGTAATAGTAAAAAAATATCAAATAAAGAATATGATGAAGCTAAAGCAAAATGGATAAATCAAAACTCTAAACAAGATACAACAGAAAATCAATTCTTACAACTTCTAAACAAAGACAATAACTGGGTAACATTCTTTGTTAAATCTATTATACAAGACTCAGCTAAGAAAGGATATGAAAAAGTATTGTTTCCTTCTAAAGAAACAATAGTTAAAATTGAAAGCAGCGGAAATCTTACTTGGGATAAAATAACAAAAAAAGAATCAATAGAAATACCAGAAAAATTAAAATGGGAAATAGAAAATGAAGGTAAAACCTTTAAAGAAATTATAGAAAATAAAAAATGGATTCCCTATAATGGAACTGGAGAAACTATAATAGTAGCTAATAAAGAATTTAACGGTGAATTAGGATATTTTGCCTGGAATGGAAATAATTATATTCATGTTAGTAATAATACAAATAAAATAACAGAAATACCATTTGAAGAATTTTTAAATATTTTTTCTAAAATAAAACAAACTGGAATTAATAAAGATAAGTTATATCAAGATAGAGTAGTAGAAATATCAGATCATGATAGAGCTACATATTTAAATTCTAGAGAAGGAGGACAATATGCAAATCTTGTAAACACTGCTAGATTTTATGAAAATACTGTAACTAATATTCTTAATAAAATTTATGGTAAACAGAATGTAAAAAAGGTTACAGATGAGTTTGGTAATACTTGGAATGAAGTAGAGATTAAACAAGAAAGAGATTTAGAAAAAATATTCTTCAGGAGAGCTGCACTTTCTAAACCAAAATACAAAAAGGCTGATATGGATAAAGCTACTAAGTTCTTAGAAGAGAAACTTGGTATGACTGCTGATGAGATAGTTAGGGTTACTGGACTTATTGATAATGATAATTTTGGTAGAATGACTACTGATGGTACAATCCTACTATCTGATTTAATGGAAGTAGGTACTGAATATCATGAAGCATTTCACAGAGTATGGAACTTCTATTTAACTCCTGAAGAAAGACAAACTGTACTTGAAGACTTTAAGAAAGATCCTAAGTATAAAGAAAAGATTGAGTACTTAAAAGAAAGCTATCCTGAACTAGAAGAGAATGATTTAATAGAAGAATATTTTTCAGAAGACTTTAGAGATTTTATGATGTCAGAAGCAGAGCCTAAAACTCTTCTTGAAAAGATGTATGCTAAAATAATCAAGTTCTTAAATAAACTTATTGGTGTAAGCCCTAAGGAAATTGATCAGCTGTACACTATGATAGCAGGTGGTAGATTTGCAAAAGCTACTAAACTTGTTGAAAGGACTGCTGTTGATAAAAATAGGTCTGTAAAGATAGGTGGAACAGAAATAACAGCAGCTCAGAAAAGTGAGCTATTGTTAAACATGGATTACTATTTTTCTAATTTCTTATTTTCACCAGACATACTTAAAAAGAATAATGTTACAGTAAATAACATTTACAACTTTACAGAAAATTACTATTCACCAAAGGATGTTGAGACTATTTATAAAATGGTTTTAAATAAACTTTATGATGATTTAAGTACATCAAAAGTACCAGAAGCACAGGCACTAGCAGATTTAATTGCCAATAACATTAATGAGTCCTATGCTGTACTAAGAGGTGAGCATAGAAGAAGGTTAGCTTCTTTTAACATTAATACATTTGAACCTAAGGAAGATGTAGTAGTTAGTGATTATTCTAATGACATTACTGCACAAGATAATATAACTAAAGAAGAGAAGGATGAACAAGGTAGAAATAACCTAGATATAATTCCTGCATTTGAATTTAATACTAAAGATAGTATGCCTAAAGTGGTAAAACTATTAATTAGTACACTACCTGATGTGAATTCTGAAGGAGGTCTTAAAAAATCATCTACTTTAGGAATTACACAAGCAGGTAGTTGGAATAATAATGTTAACATCTTAAAAAATGAGTTAGCTACTTTACCAGCAGACATTAACATCTTTATGGAAAAGATTAAAGCGTTGTCTGAAGACTATAAGCAATTTGGTAAGTTATTAAACTTGTTAGGATATAACAATGGTAAAACTAGTAATGAATTCTTAGCTAACACACCTATAACTCCTGAATCAAAATATCTATATACACTTAGAAGATCTTTTGTTTCTGAATTTGCATTAACTAAATATAATTTTCACGTAGCACTTCTTAAAAAGAATGGTAACATTGTATTTGAAGCTGCTAATGAAGAACACTTCCTAAACATTCTTAAGAAAACTTTTAATACAAATTTCCAAAGATCATTAGAAGGATTTAAATCTAAATATAAAGGTGACCCATTAAAAGCTTTCTTATATGTATTAAAAAATACTGATACATCTCTTTCTGACAAACTAGAAATGTTAGGTTTTGAGTTTGCTAAAAAACTATCAGATGCTGATGTAGAGTTATTAAGAGCAGAACTATCTGGGTTAATAAATAATATAGATGAAAAAAATCTTGAAAGTATTTATCAAGGTAGTGGTGGTACTAAGTTTAAAGGAGTTAACGCTAGGATTAACAGAATCATAGAGTTTGCAGCTAAAGGTATGAAGGAAAATACTGAATTGCAATTCATGAACTTAGAAGGTAAACCAGTATATCTTATTAACCTTAATACATATCAAACTATTATTATAGATTCTATTAACTACTATCTAGATGTAGCAGAGTCTAAAAAGGGGGATAGGGATTCTTTGCAAATGAGAGATTTTAGAAAATCTGTTTTACAAGAAAATCTCCCACATCTATTTAACAGCCAGACAAATAATGGTAACTCTAAGTGGATGGATAAAATCCTAAATGGTGAGAAAATTGAATATGGTATTATTGAAGGTTTAAAAGATGAGGATACTTCTGATACTACACATGCTTCTGAATTAAAAGAAGGTGATTTAATGTCACTTAATATTAACATGATATTATCAGGATTATCTGTTTCTATGAAACACTCTGATAGAAGTGTATATCCAATTTATAGAATTGGTGCTAATAGTAATATCATTACTAATAAACTAAATCCACTTAATGAAACAGTTAATGCAATTGTAGGTTATTTAAAAGATGAAGTTAAAAAACTTCAAAATAAATCTAACTATAAGTACATGGATGATTTATTAAAATCTAAAGATAGTTACATTAAAAAATCTTTCTTTGGAGAAATCATTCCATTTGAGACTTTTAAAAAGTTAGTTTCTAAAGAGTATGAACCTACAGATAAACACATTGAAAAAAATATCTCTGACTATCTAGAAAAAATAATTAAAGAAAATCAAGATCAGTTTGAAGAGTATAGACTTAATGAACCTTACAAACTAGTAGATTATAGAGATAAACTTATAACTGATAGACAATCTATTGGTATATCTGAAGAGCACATGATTCCATTTGGTTCAGATAAAAATCCTAATAGGTGGAAAGCTGTTGTTAGATATGCAGTATTAGAAAACATTCTACAAACCTATGAACAAGCAATATTTTTTGTAGGTGATGTTACTGCATACAAAGGTTCTACAGACTTATCTAAAAGATTAAATACACAATCATCTACAGGCAAAGTATCTTTAATAGGTGAGGAGATTGATAGATATGTAGAGCACTTAAATATGGAATCTATATTCACTATAGACGGTCAAGATTACATATATAAAGAAAACTATGATACTAATACAGTTAGAGAACTTGTAATAAAAGATCCAAATGTTAAATCATATTTGTATAAGAGTATTAAAGAATCTATTAAAAAACAATTACTTATAGATTTCAAAGGTGATGAAGCTAAAGCTGAAAAATATGCAATAGCATATAGTAAAGCATATGAAGGTTATGTTGAAAATGATGGTTTCTCATATACTAATATCTTTATGGCTAGAGAGTTTGAGATTAGAAGTGATGAGTGGAATGATGCTAAGCAGAGAAACTTTGATCTACAAATTCAATTTTTAAATAGTGGTTATAATCTAGATTCTATTAAAGATAGTTTAGAAGTACCAGAAGGTGAAAATGTTGGAGAATGGTTATTTAAAAACTATGGTCCATTAACTATTAAGAAACCACAATATGTAGGTCCTAATGACTTTACATCTAATAATAATGAAGATGGTTTAAATGTTATAGCAGGTAGAAAGACAGCTCACATGCCTTTAATGCCTACATCAATATATGATACAGCTCTAAAAGCAGTACATGAGTTTATGTTAATTAACTCTATTGATGTACTTCACATGGAAGGAGCTTCTAAGTTTGGTGCTAAAGAATTAAGACCTTTATATGATAGTAATGGTAAATGGGATCTTCAAGAGATTACAGAAAATCAAATTGGTAGACTGCCTTGGAGGTACATGAAAAATCAGGTTAAAATTGCTAATGAACCTAAAGGTTATATTACTAGTTCCACACAGTCTAGAAAGAATATACTAGAAGGGTTCTTTGATAAAGGTGTACCTAAAGATTATCCAGGTACTAAAGAACAATGGGATTCTTTTAGTGAAGAAGCAAAAATAAGAGAGTCTAGTATTTATGAACTAGTTAGAGAGTATGAAAAAATCCAGAATACTATTATCAAAAATTCTGTTAGCCAATTATTAGACTCATTAGATACTACTGAAATTACAGATAAAAATATTGAATACTCTGTAGCTAAACTTAAAAAAGTATTAGTAGAATCTGCTGTAGGTAGAAACTCTCCTGACAATGTTATTGAAGCTGCTGAAGATTTCTTAAATGAAATTAAGTATATTGAACTTATCCCTAATAGTGGTAAGATACAACCTATCTTAAATGCACTTGTTACTAATAATGTACTTGTGCAGAAGAGATTAGGTGACATGGTTCCTCAAGCTGCAGTTACAGGATTTGAATCTAAACCAAGAGAGTATGATGAAGATGGTAATATGATATCATCTAAAGACTCCCTAAAGTTTTATGAGCTTCAGCCTGATGGTACTATATCACCTGCTGAAATTATTATACCTGTAACACCAGAAGTATTAGAAGCAGCATTTGTTAAGTATAACACTAGAAATATTATTGAAGCTGTACAGAAGTTAAATGAAGATATTGATAAAGGAGTTCTTGAGGTATTATCTAAAGGACTTCGTATTCCTAATCAGCAGTTTTCATCTAATGATGTATTTAAAATTAAAAAGTTCTTAATACCATTAATGCAAGGTATGGCTGTAATTCCATCTGAGCTTGTGGCTAAGACTGGTGGTGACTTTGATATTGATAAAATCTCATTATACTACTATAACTTAGATGAAGATGGTAATAGAGTTAAATACTATGAAACTCATACTGATGAACTATTTGATCAGTATTTAAAAAATGAAGGTGTTTATGGTAAAAAAGGTGATATTAAATTAGATAAAAACTATAAGAGCTTTTCATCTAGAATATCTAACCTTGAAGCACAGATTAGTGAAATAGGTGAAGAAGCTGTTAATGAGTTTATAGCTTATTCTAATGATACTACTGGTAAAACAGCTACTACATTTAAAGAAGCTAAAGAAAATCTTGTAGAGCAAAGAAAAGCTAATAAAGATAGAATTTCTCAAATTAATGATAAGCTTGGATCAGTATATGAGTATTCTAAAAAAGAAGCTATTAAGAAAGGTTTATACATTGAAAACTTTAAAGAGCTTGAAGCTGAAAGAAAATCTTTACAAGAAAAAAATGCTTTAACTAAAAAACAACTAAAAGATTTTTATGACACTATTGCAGGAACTAAAGAGTTAAAAGATAAAAAGCAATCTGCAATTAAAGCAATTAGAACTAGAAAAACTAATATTAAAGAAGCATTTAGACAAGAGTTTGAAGCAACTCCAGTTCAGGAAATTAATACTAAAGAAGCATTAGAAAATCATTTCTTAGATGTTGAAATTCAGATGTTACTACACCCATCTCAGCTTAAGAATCTTTATTCTCCTGTAGCAGATACACCTTTACAATCAAGTAAGGATGATCACTTAACAGCAGAAGATAAAGCTGGTATACCAATGTCTAAGCTATATAAC
>Ga0181356_1000516_pt1 | contig 16862 bp, 17 predicted proteins | sample Fa13VDMM110SN_FD_130104 | JGI IMG/M metagenome (GOLD analysis project Ga0181356, IMG submission 130104) | Freshwater viral communities from Lake Michigan, USA - Fa13.VD.MM110.S.N | ecosystem: Environmental > Aquatic > Freshwater > Lake | place: USA: Michigan | collected 2013-09-24 | reverse complement strand
TTCTGAATCCAGAGGTTGTGGGGAGGATGCAATTCGGGTTAATGTGTTCGCAAGAACCCTAAAAAATGAAACCAAAAAAGTGGTATCTTGTCGCAGGGTAAACAGGGTTGAAGGATGGCGCAAGAATCTGCAATCTCGCATCCATGAGGTATTCCACAAATCCCCATCCCAATCTTGTAATTGCGGAAACCCTATGCTGTTGCGCGAAGGCAAATTTGGGGAGTTTCTTGGTTGCACAAACTATCCAGAATGTAAGGAAACAAGAAAAACAAATCAATAATATGTATTGCTCACATAACGAACACGATGAGGTATATGACAAGTATATGGATGGTTGGTATATTGTCAGTCACCATGATATTGAGAAGAACAAGAAACGATATGTCTATGCAGGGGAGGTATTCACTTCTCCCAAGACTGGAAAATCTTGGCAGTATTATCGCAAGGGTAATGAACTCAAGGTTAAGCCATACAATAAAACCAATTAAAATTCCATATCAATAATGGTTGCGCCTATCTAATAAAAAATACTATCCAATAGAAAATCTTGTCCAGATTCCCCTCGCAGGGGTCTGATGTTGCCGCGCAATCATGTATATCACATACACTACATCTACACATACAATGCACATATAATTCAATGTTGGCATAGTATCTGCTATAATGCAATTTCCATGCCAACACAATTCTGCCAATTCCAAAACATTGGCATGGCTTTTGCTTTATGCAAGAATCGTGCCAATATTTTTATTTCACATATGACACAAATTGTGCTTGACTTCAATCACCCATTCATGGTATAATGATCCAAAGGTTTTAAAATTCCGAAGCCTTGAATTTTTTTTGTTCTATGACACATTTTGTTCTTGACAGATACCACAAATTTGTGTTATAATGATCCAAAGGTTTTTATTTTTATATATGACACAAATTGTGCTTGACATTGTTGGGATGGTTTGGTATAATTGAATCAAAGAATCTTTTATTATTATATATCTATATAGATATATCGTTATATAACGATATACAGATATTGATAATGAGATTCATTCTCAATGATATTGAGACTCATTCTCAACTAATTATTTTTGGGCAGGCTCCAGTCCCCTACCCTCGGATTTTTACATCCTGTTCGTCCTGATTAAGAATCGAGACTCCACTATTAATAAAACTAAGAATAAAATACAGCAGATCGTTTCCAATGTCGAGAAAAAAATTCAGAAAAATAAAAATAATTTTGAGACTCATTCTCAATAAAAAAAGAAAAATAAATTGAAAATAGTTCTCGACATAGGAGACTGAATGTGTAGAATTGGAGGCTCACCAGATCGGAGTGCGGTGCTGATCGAGGTGATTGCTCTTGGTGACATTCGGGTTCTTGTGGGATGGGGTTTGGCGTTTTTTCGACTCGCCTTGCCATCCCTCCGATCTGATCGTTTCTATCCATGCTTGGTGAGTTTGCGTTGTAAATCGGGTGCAGTCCGAATCGGCGCAATATTTGCCCTGCCATGCTCTCGATTCGTTCCATGTTGATTTTGCTCCTTGACATTCCTGTTGCTAAACTACCAAAGCGTAAATGTTTTACGCTTTGCCAAGTCCCAAGTCTTGGAAAGCACATTGCTAAAGTGAGGGGCAACGCACTACAAAATATGTTAAAGCGAATCAATCAGTTAGGTAAAAATGCAGTATCCGATCTCATCTCAACAGCATTTGAGGGAGGTTCAAACTATTGGGCATCAGTTGTTTCAACTCAAGCTCCAACGAAAATCACTTTTCGTTCAGAGTTATTTGCATCTGATGCAGAACCACATAGATACTACGACTGGCCCCTCAACGAAGGAGGATCGGTCACAATCGATGCGGATGGTGAAAGTGAGGGAGAACTGAACCTTCAGTCTATTGAGAAAGGTTTGGAATTGCTGGCAGAAAAGTATCCAGATCGTTTCGTTGCAATATGTGACGAAGATTACGATGCGGAGGATGCAGATGTTTTCCTCCAGTTGGCAATTCTGAATGAGGTAGTATTCGGTTAATACCATGAGAACAACACTCACATTCCATTCGGTCAAAACACTTTGCGAGTTCCTCAAATACTATGAGGGAAATTGCGAGGTAACTGAAAATTGCAACGGCACTTTTCATGTAGAATTAGTATTCGGTTAAACCTTAACTTGTTCCCCCAAGAACAATAAACCAAGAGGTTTACATCCAGAGGATGATGTAAACCTCTTAAATAATTTATCCTCTAAACTATTAGAAAGTAAGTATATGTTAAAATTGTCAAATCACCAGCAGGGAGTAATGAATTGGGTCGAGAATGGTAGCGGAAACGCTATAATTCAAGCGGTTGCGGGTAGCGGCAAGACCTCGACAATGATCGAGGCAATGTCTAGGATGCAGGGTAGAATCCTCTACCTTGTCTTCAATCGCAAAAATGCGGTTGAGGCATCTGCAAAAATCACCAATCCAGCAGTTTGCGTGAAGACCTTTCACGCATTGGGATTCGGGATGCTAACATCTGCTCGAAAGGGTAGGTATAATCTGGATGGTCAGAAACTCTACACCATCGCTAAAAACTTGATCGGCAACGACAAGTCCAAGTTGGTGCTTCTGCCATTCCTGTCTCGCCTTGTTAGTCTTGCGAAGATTGGCGGGGTAGGTGCAGTCGAGTCCAAACCATTTGGCGATAATGCTACATGGTCTGCAATCATTGATCACCATGCGTTAAGCATACCAGAGAAAGCAGGATGCGAGGATGACGACGATTGTGGGTTTACGGAGGATGAGGTTATCGACCTTGCAAAGCGGGTCTTAACCATCAGCAACCAGAGCATCAATACCAATCTGATCGATTTCGACGATCAGATTTATGCTCCAATCTATTTGGGCTTAAAGGCTCAACAGCAGTATGATTGGGTTGTGGTTGACGAAGCTCAAGACACTTCTGACCTTCGCATGAAGGTTGCCCAACTGCACCTTGCACCAAATGGTCGGTTCATCGCGGTAGGTGATTCACGGCAAGCCATTTATGGTTTTGCTGGTGCTGACCATGACAGCATGGATAAGATCAAGGAGGCTACCAATGCAGTAAGTCTCCCATTGCTAACCTGCTATCGTTGTGCCAAGAACATCGTTGCCCATGCCCAAAAGTGGAATGCTGAAATCCAGTCATTCGAGGGACAACAGGACGGCATCGTGCGTGAGTTGGATTGGTCTTCATTCGCTTCTGATTTCTCCCAATGGGGATTCAGCAAAGCAGATGCCATTCTGTGCAGGAAGAACGCACCACTTGCCAGCATTGCCTTCCAGTTGCTTCGCAAGGGTATCCCTTGTCGGATCGAGGGACGCAATGTGGCAGACAGCATCAAGGCACTCGCCAATCGTTGGAAGGTCAATGACTTGAGCAAGTTGCGTGATCGGGTTGATGCCTATCTTGCGAAGGAACTCGACAAGCTCACCAAGAAGGATCAGTTGCATAAGTCTGAAGCACTTGAGGACAAGTGCGAAACGCTGATTGCACTCATTGATCGTTGCATCGATGCAGGTCAAACAACCAAGTCTGACCTGTTCGCATCGATTGATCGGATGTTCGGGGATACCCCATTCGGGCAAGTGCCAGAGTGCTTGGTTCTTTCGAGCGTCCATCGCTCGAAGGGACTTGAGTGGAATCGGGTTTTCCTTCTTGATCGACCTCAGTTCATGCCTTCCAAAGCTGCTCGTAAAGAGTGGCAGAAGGGACAGGAACAGAACCTCATATATGTGGGTATCACCAGAGCAAAGCAGGAGTTGGTTGAGGTAGTGAACTACCCTGCACCATCCTCGAAGAAGTAAGCAACAGGAGTCAAAGAGCGAGGGGGGCATAGCCAGCAATGGTTATGCCCCCTTTTTTTTGTGCCTTCGCGGAACGCTTGAGGATGGCGTAGGAATCGTTTTTATTTGTCAGCAATACCATCATAGCGGAGATGGGGGTCAAAGCGTTTGTAGATACCTTGCAGCTTCACCAATAGGCAAGTGGCGCAAATGATGGTTGCGCCTATCCAATAGTTGCGCCTCTACATGGTTTGAATCTTGGCATGGGAAATGCAGATTGCAGGAATCATGCCAACCATAATGGGTATGGCATTGGGTCATCCAGACTTGGCATGGGGAATGCTACCAGCAAATGGTATGCCAAACTTTGGAGATCATGGGGAGCATTTGGAATGTTGGCATGGGGAATGCAGGGAGCAACTACTATGCCAAGAATGTTGGCACGACTTATGCTATTGGAATGTTGGCATGGGGAATGCTACCAGCATATGGTATGCCAACTATATTGGCACGGCTCTTGCTACAGGAGTGTTCCCCATATTGGCATGGTATGTGCTACCAGCAATTGCCGTGCCAGAAAAAAAGTTCTATTAGGGTGAATTTTGTGCTGGACATGACCACCAAAATTTGGTATAATAGGGGGTTGGATTTTTGGAAGTGGGGGGCGTGTGCGGAAAAATCTTTTCCAAAATTTTACAAAAATCGGACCATTGGGTTTTTTCAAAACATAGGGGGTGGGGGTTGTTTTAAAATTACCCAAAGTTAAAATTTTTTTTTTATAATTTTTTAGGAATTTCCCATATAGAGAATTTTCACAATCTTTTAAAAGTATAACCCCTATAAGATTCCCTCTTGCCATTCACACACTCATATACTTTGGAATCATTTAGTCCCTCATTTCTTATTTCTCTTTTCCCTCTCATGACTTTCAGTAATTTCCCATTATCATACATTTCTATTGCACCTAAGAATTGTGCATGGTTCTCTCCATTCTGAAATAATTTAAGTAGATCGTTATCCCTTGCATGTTCATAATTCTCTTCCGATGTGTTCCATTCTAGATTTTCTATCCTATTGTCTGTCTTTATTCCATTGATATGGTTTATTGTTTCCTTTCCCTCTGGATTTGGCATATATTGTAATCCAATCAACCTATGCACTCTCTTTCTTTTTAGATTAATTTTTGGGTCTTTGTATAGGTTCACACATAGATATCCACCTTCTATATATTGTTTTAAATTCTTTTTGAATTTAGTCTTGCTCCTTATTTCACAATAAGGCTCCACCTCTATCATTCTCATCTCGTATCTTTCCTCGTATCCCTTGATATCGCTCCACTCCTTTTGGTCTGGATATTTTTCCATATTCTCTCTATCCTAAAGCATTTTATTTTTTTGTCAATTTCTTTTTTTCAATATAAATATATCTATGATCAGATTTAAAGAATATATTTTACTTAAAGAGAATGCTATGAAATCCGTGGATGAACTCCGTGCAATGAGTCCAGAGGATTTTGCCAATTATCTCGATTCCCTTGTTGTTGGTATCAAAAATAGTAATAGAGTAGCGGAGATACTTGATACTGTTATACATGATGCAAGCGACAAATATTATAGACATAATAATAACCTTGGGACGCAATTATGGCAAGCAAGGAGAATTATATCCAAGATTCCTCCCAATGCCTTGAAATTCAAGAAACTTAATTCCGATAATGCATACTACTTGGCAGATGAATTCGAATATATTGCAAATGTGGATGGTGTTCCTTATGGTCTAAACAAGTGGGAAGATCCAGACTATGATCCATATGGTACTAGGGATGATGACGATGATGAATCGGAAGATGAAGATGGTGGTTCCAAAAAAACAAAGGGTAATCTAAAATACGTATGGGCATACCAGAGGATTGGTACTAATAATCAAACGGTTGAGACTGTATATAACATCGGATACGGTGATGAGGATGTGATGAAAGAAATGAGGCAAGACTTGGAAATGAGCGGTTATAATTAACCAATTTATGATTTTACCAGATCTTTAAAATTCAATAAGTCCCTTATCTTCATATTATAAGAATCCTCTTTGAATTCCATCCAGTTACTTTTATCTATATCTCCTTTTTTGTATAGCCTTGCATTCTTGAAAAACTTTTCCTTGGATATAATACCACATATCCAACCTGTTTCAAAGTTATCCATGATCCTTGTAAATACATAGTAGTCGCAATTCTGTCTCGTATTATATGCTGGTACACTACAGTCATATTCGGGTTTGGGGATTGATGTGCATTTCTTACTCTTCACGTCTATTTTGATATCATATTTCACGATGTCATAGTCATATGTATTTTCTATTCTCGCTTTTAGATAATTTGATACCATGAATTCCCCCACGAATCCTGTTATGTTTCCATTACCCTTTAATATAGAATGCTTGAGGCGACCCATTTCATTTGCTTTTTTTCTTGCATCTTCCAACCATTCTTTTTTTATCTCCAACTCAACCATTAGCTTATTATAATATGTTGTTAATAATTTGTCAATTGTTTTTCACATCTCAGATATTCCTTGAATGTCTTAATATTTGTCTTCTCCTCATAAGGGTATAGGGGTTCATCCATAATTTCAGATGATTCCTTCTCTCCTTTTAGTTTATACATTAAGCGCATTAGCTCTTCGGAATTTTGTAATTTATTAAAATCCTTCAATCCAATGACCTTTATGTTTGGATCAATTTTCTTTATGAATTCCTTGAAAGATTTTACTTTTATTTTATCGACCCGATCTGACACATAGCTATTGTATTCTTTATATATTTTAGGTAACTCTCTTTTATATACAATCGTATCGGAATACATATTTCCACCGTCATCCACACTGACCCAATTGTTTACTACATTATCATAATCAGCAAATACCGCAACGACTTCCGCATTGGAGAAATCCATAAAACCTTCATCGTAATGATACTTGTCATCATATCCCTCTATATGATCTTTTCTTATATTATGTAAATCTGGATTATCAGCACCGTCTGTCATTTGCGTTGCATACCTACTTCCGTCATCATCCCTTTCACTATATGAATCATAATCATACAGTTCTCTTATATTTCCAAATCCAACAATAACGACTCTATCCGATCCTGATTGAAAAACGGTATTGCTTCTTAGAGTAGAAACACATATTTCCGCTTTATTTCCATCTTCTTTTATTTTAATTAAATTTTTAATATCATACTTTGAAGCGGAATGTAAAAATATTCCATGATATTTTCTATTATATTCTTCCGCTCTCTTTTCAGCTATCTTTGATAAACTCTCAGGTAATTTTCTATCACCTTTTTTTGTGAAACTCTCTTCTTTCGTTAATTTACCATTTTCGTATCTTTTTATATTTTTATTAACGCCATCGTCCCAATATTCCCTTACAGTTTCTATTACTCTATTATCTATAATATAATTTTCTTTTTTATAAATCTCTCTTCCATCTTCATCGTATTTGTATTCATATTTTATCTCTTGCTCCACACCATTCTCACCCTCATAGTAATCATATATCTTATTTGTTTTTCTATTTGGTTGTTTCTTTTCAAATACTTCTATGTGTTTTACATGCAATTTACCATTTTCTTTTCTTATTTTAGTTTTCGTCAATTGACCATTTTCGTCAATTTTTTCATCATTCAATCTTTCATTTCCCCTGTTATCCCAACTCTTTACGATGTTTCCATATATATTACGTTCCATCCAACGTTCCCATACATCGATTTTACCATTTTCATTATAAAAAGATTTTGTATGTATATCTTTATCATTTAAAGATTCGCTGATATGTAAATCATTACCATTATGCGAAATTACTTGTAATTTACTATTTGGTTTGAATCTTTCAAACTCTATTGCTTTTAGAAATTCATCCTCTGAAATCTCTCCACGTTGAACGCTATCCCACATATCAAACTTTTCTTTGTTTGATATTGTAACCCCCTCTCTTAATATAAATTCTTTAAACTTAATCATAACCTAAAAACTCTCTTTCTTAGTAATCCTATTGTCTTCATTGCATCGTGATTGACAGATACGCTTCCATATCTTTTGAATTCCAATTCCTTTAATCCCATATCAACAATTTCCTCTGGACTATATTTTTCCCTATACTTAATAAGAGCCGCTTCATTATAACCAAATGTATTATAATTCATGGACTTCTGTTTTTTATTCAGAACAAAAATTATATCATCATTATTTTTTCTGATATAAAATGTTATAATATAATCTTTGTCTGCGTCTTGGTACTTTTGTCTTATCTCCCAATCCCCTCTTTCATCTTTTTTCAATTTGATATTAAATCTCTTTGATATAGATTCCAATACTGGAGGAACTTCCTTTTCTCCTTTAGGAAGCATATTCATGCCAGATATAGTTTTTTTTATATAATTTACTGATATTTCATCCAAATCTTCTAAAGAGACTAGAATTTCTTTTTTATTCGTGTAATCAACTACCGAGTATATTTTAATTTTTATTTTTCCATAGGATGGGGGGTAAACATATAATATATAACTATTATCTTTTGAGTGTAATTTCAATAATTCTGAATCCCAGTTATCCTTTGTTTTTTCAGGTCTTAATTCTGGAAAATGTTTAATGAAAAAAGAATATATCTTATTAGCAGAATCATCTTGTTTTCCTTGATCCAATACTTCCATTGCGGATGATTCCAGATATATAATTTGCGATGGTTCATTTGAGTGTATGATCGCATCACCCTCGTCGTATAAAACATTATAACCAGAATTCCTGAACAAAAAATTCCAAGATGAATTTCTTCCAGAGTTTTCTATTTCCTTCCTTACAATTTCCAATACTCCCCAAAATTTGTGACCAGCTTTTAATTCTCCTTTTGAATAATGGAATATTCTCGGATCGTCCATGTAAGATTCTCCATCTGGACTATCTATTCCCATTTTAATAAGAATTTCACGCGCATCGGAATAACTCATTGTGGAAAGATTTAGAATATTTGCTTTAGATGAAGGTTTAACAATATAATAATAAGAGGATTCTCTAAAACTCGGATTTTTCTCCAAACCACCACTTAATACATAATCTTTTGGAAATGCATATATTCCAATTGGATCATTGTGAAATGGTCTTGGGTTTATACCAAGATGTGGAACTTTTACTTCTTCATCTCTACCTTTTGGAACACCTTTTGAAAAATGAACACCAACCATTGGATCATCATACTTTTCCAATGCTTCGTAAACTTTTGGCATTATTTCCCTCGTCCATTCGTTGAGGAGATTTATTTTTTCCTTTAGCATCAAATACTTTTTAAATGTAACATTTTCATCTACTTTTATTTCAGGATTATCATCTGGATGTATAAATTTAAAACCATCCTTAAATGCGTCCCATTTTACATTTCTAGCATTATTTTCCATGAACTTTCTCGGTATTATTATTGTTGAAGCTTGTTCGGCAAAAATTTCACCACTTTCTTTTAATTTTGATAGGTTTATTTTCACTGCCCTTTTAATTTCAATATTTTTACTTTTTTCCAATCTCGGAAGATTTACTATCATTGCTTTATGGAAATTAATATGTCCACATTCTTGTAATTGTGGTAGGTTTATTTCCACAGTATCATTTGAAAATAAATTAGAGCTTACTTGTAATTCTGGTAAGTTTATTATATTCGCTCTAGGAGCACTAACATCCCCACTTTTTATCAATTTTGGTAGATTTAATTCTTTAACATAAAATAAATTAATATTCCCACTTTCCTTTAATTCTGGTAAATATATTTTTTTTGCATACTCAAAAACAATATTCCCACATTTTTGTAATTGTGGTAAGCGTATTTCTGATATATTGGAGGAAGAGATATTTCCACATTTTTTTAATTTTTCTAAAAATAAAACGCCCTCAAAATTATATGGAACATTTAAATCTCCAATTTCTTCTTTATCTTTTATTTCTCTCAATATTTTTGAAAAATTAACAGTCTCATCATCCTTATCATATTCTGGATCTTCTTTTCTTTTAATCGATGCAATATCGGGATCAAGTTTTACCCAATTATTTCCTTCATCTTCACTATATTGATAAGGTATGAAGTTTCTTCTGTTCCATATAACAGCAACTTTACCATCATTCTCTCCAGTAAAAATTATACCATTGTAACCATTTTGTTTACATTTCTTCCATATTCTTTGAGCTATTCTAGATGTATATGGTAAAATGGATATGTCTTTTGCTTCCATTAAACTCGTTCCTATTTTTCTCAAATGACTTTCAAAATCTCCTTTTGGATTCGCTAATTGATATATATCTTCATCCAATATCGCAAAACCATTTAAGTCTATCTTACCTTTTAAAATATACTTACCGTATTTTTCCATGTTTGGTTTTAGTTGTTGATCAAAGTCATAGCAACAATATAAACCTTTACCATACATTGCAGATTGATTCGTAGATGGTTTAATACCATGTGTAACAATATCGGACTCCTCTGGATTATCGTGTGTCCTATGATATACCCATCCAGTATTACCAACCACCTTCTCGACTAAAAATTTTCTAAAAGTTATCATCCTAGTATCTTCTCCTTTACTTTATCCCCAAGCATCGTTCTCAGTTTAGCATAATACTCTGGAGTTCCAACTAGATATTTAACAACAACTCCAACGTCTGGATATTGTAACTTTATACCACCGTCTTTTTGATATTCAAGTATCTCTGCACCACCTAATACCTCTGGGGGTATACTTCTCTTTAATACTTGTCTTTCAAGGAAGTTTGGCTCTCTCATTCCTCTTCTCACCGCAATATCTTTTATATCTTTACTTACCATACCCCAAAGAGGCATTTTCATTGATATGAGATCGTTTATTCCCTTTAGTTTCGATCTATTGTCTCCTGCCATTCCAACAAGTTTCACAAGACCAGATCTTTGTCTTCTTATCGCAACATATCCTTTTTCATCACCATAGAACTCCCAATTCCTCGCCCTTCCCGTGAACTTGTCATAAGTCCAACTTGTTCCTGTTGACTTGTCATATTCGTTCTTGAATATTTCATATGCAGAGTCAAGAGGAATCTGAACAAGACTTTCTTTCAACATCAAATACTTTTTGAATGTAACATTCTCATCTACTTTTATTTCGGGATTGTCATCTGGATGTATAAATTTAAAACCATCCTTAAATGCGTCCCATTTTACATTTTTAGCATTATTTTCCATGAACTTTCTCGGTATTGTTATTGTTGATGCCCTTTCAACATGTATATTACGACCTTGTTGTAATTGAGGTAGATTTATTTCAATTGCGCCACTGGCAAAAATATCCCTAACTGTTTGCAATTGTGGTAAGTTTATTGTTGTTGATTTTATAGCAGAAATATCTTTAACTGTTTGCAATTGTGGTAAGTTTAATTCTTTTAAATTGTGAAATGCAATATACCCAATTAATTCTTTTAATTCTGGTATGTTTACTTTAATTGCTCTTTCGGCATTTATAAATCCGCTTGTTTGCAATTTTGGTAGGTTTAATTCTATTGCTCTTTGAGTATTAAATCCCCCATTTTTTTGTAATTGTGGAAAGTTTATTTCTGTTACTTGACCAGCATGAATAGGGCCACTTTCTTGTAATTGTGGTAAGTTTAATTTTCTTACACCGCTAACATAAATGCCACCACTTGTTTTTAATTGTGGTAAGTTTATTTCATCAGCATAATTTAAAATTAAATCTTTACTTATTTGTAATTGAGGTAGATCTACTTGCGATACACTAGCAGCATAAATATCTCCACATTTTTTTAAATTTTCTAAATATAAAACACCATTGAAATTTTCTGGAACAATTAAATCACCAATTTCTTCTTTATTTTGTATTCTTTTTAATATTTTGGAAAATTTTATCGTCTCATCATCGTCATCATATTCTGGATCAAATGGTCTTTTAATTGCTTTTATATCTGGTTTTAATTTTTTCCATGTTACACCATTATCTTTACTATATTGATATGGTATAAAGTTTCTTCTGTTCCATATAACAGCAACTTTGCCATCATTCCTTCCCGTAAAGATAATACCATTGTAACCATTTTGTTTACATTCTTTCCATATATTTTGTGCTATAGATGATGTATAAGGTGTCTCATCTTTGACATTTTCAATATCAGTTCCTATTTTTCTCAAATGACTTGAGAAATTACCTTTTGGATTGGCTAATTGATATATATCTTCATCTAGTGTTGCAAAACCATTCAAGTCAATTTTACCTTTTAAAATATAATCACCATATTTTTCCATTTCTGGTTTTAATTGCTGATCTAGGTCATAGCAACAATATAACCCTCTACCATACATAGCACTTTGATTTATGGATGGTTTAATACCTTGTGTAACAATATCGGATTCCTCTGGATTATCCTGTGTCCTATGGTAAACCCATCCAGTATTACCCACTATCTTCTCTACTAAAAATTTTCTAAAGGTTAACATTATTAAATTATTTATTTATAATTCCTAAATATATAATAAAATATGCGATTCGATAAACACATAGAAAATATTTTGAAAGAAGCTTGTTGGAAAAACTATAAACAAGTTGGTATGAAGAAAAAAAGAAAGAAGATGGTTCCAAATTGCGTATTGAAAAAGAAAAAAACCCCTTGAGTTTTTAAGGCCCAAGGGGTTTTTCTGTTTGTTCAAGTTGTAATTACTTTTCAGAAATAAACTTGTACAGTTCTTCTGCTCTTGCAATAATATCGGATGTCTTTGGTGTTAATGCATCAATTGCATCAACATTATCCAATAAACCTTTATCATTACGAATTGTATCGAGCTTGTGATGATACTTGTTGTATTCATCGGTATGTGCCATTTGAAGAAGTTCCAAACGGATTTCGTATGCGTTTTTGTTCATGTGTATGTGTGTCTCCTTTCTGTTGAAAGTGTGTATGGTAATATTTACTAAAAGAAACTATATGTCAAGAGATTTTAGATAATCTCTATATGATAAAAATAAACTCAACAATTTTTTACCTATCAGGCATCCAAATACATAAGATAAAATGGTTGAGGTAATTATAATCATGTTTCCGTTTCCAAATATCCAGCAAAATTTGATGCATTAACTATTAATTTTTGTATATCATCGCTTGATATATTGAGGTCATTTATTACCCCATCTAAACAAAGAAACCCTACAAAATTATTTCTTATGTCTTTGATTGATATTGCAATGAAGCTCGATATTCCCCTGTTTTCCCAAAAGCTTTTCATTGATACACATATCGGATCATTTGGGTTATTGATGTCTTCTATTAGGCAATAATATTCTTCTATTAATTTTTTAAAGAATGGGGAAAATATTGATGTTGGGATGCTTTGTGTATTGATAGCTTCTGTTGCTATTCCTTGGCTAACAACTTCATATGTTATTGAAAATTTTTGAAAACTCTTTCCTGAATATGTCTTTGTTCCGTTGTGAAATTCAGCTATCCATACTCTGTCACATTTAAATTTTTCCCTTATAGATTCCAATTTCGAAAGTATAAGTTCTCCATTTTCTATGGTATGTTGTTTGTTTAGACTCTGTTTCTTTTTTTCATTTTTCTTATTTTGTATATTTTGAAAAATTTGTAGACACAATGGAGATACGATGCCAGTGATAAGAGCGACAATGATCGGTGTAAAATGGTTCGCGGAAAAATCCATGATATTGAGTTGAACTATTTATCACATTTATTCCATTTTTTATGCATTGACGATTTCATATTTTCATGTATAAATACTTTGATGAAGATGGAAAAAAATTTCAATCCAAAAGAAATGGATGAAAATATCTTACGATCTGTTTTCAAAGATATTATAAAAAAAATTAAAAAGAAACCAGTTGGTTTTTTTAAATTAAAAAAAATGAACCGTGCTAGGGGTATGTGGAATTCTGGTGATGATATATCGATTGATCACAGAAGGGAAATAGTACCGACAGTAATACATGAGATGTTACATGATATATACGAGGACAATAGCGAAACTTGGGTTAGAGTAGTTGAGTCGAAAATATCTCAAATAATGACAACGGATGATGTCTTTATTTTATTGAAAGAGTTTATCAATAAACTCGAATTGAGCAAGAATAAAAAGAGTTATTACGAACTCTAATAATTACATTACTTTGGAAATCTTACCAAAGAATTCCAAAATTTGATCTTTCAAGTAATCTTCCACATTTTTTCTAGGAAGTCTAGAAATACGTTCTTGGAATGAATCATAAGATTCTTCAAAGGAACCATCTTCCGCAAGAACATATTCTTTTGATTCTAATATACCATTAACAAATGCTTTGGGGCAAGATGGATCAGCAACGCAATCAACTCCAACTAGTCTGAAGTCACTTACGCGATTTGTACCATTATATTGCTCCGCGAGTTTTCCAAGAGCCTTTGTAGACATGCCAATACGAACACCATCATCAATTAATGCTTGAACAATCAAGCCACAAGGAGTTGAAAGAATCTTGGATCGCCCAATATATGTGTTGCCTTCATTTTTCAATTCAGTAACCAAGTGACACGCCCTATCAAGATTAATCTCAGCTTGACTCGAATGATTTAATTCACCTAGCGACCTTTTAGCATAAATCATTTCACTTGTATAACGTTGAACTTCTCTGCGCATTTCCTCTCGATCATACACACGTTTATTTTTGTTAACCTCTTCACACACCATGTAAGGTCCAGCTACATAATAAGAAGGTCTTGATTTATTGTTGGTTTCTTCTTTTATGATTTCGAATTCCTCGTTATCTGCGTATTGATCAACTAATAGTTTAAATGCCATATGTTTTATTTATTTATATTCTTGCTATCAAATTCCAAGTTCTTTTTCTGTCAAAATTGTAAATTCATAGTTATGCTTGAGGCAAAATTTTTTAGCGGCCTCCCATTTGGCTTGATTCTTTAAGTAATTTAAACTTTCGTAAATTATTGTCTTCTTGCGTTTTCTACCATGATCCATTGTCTTTGGATCTATGGTTTGCTTGTGTGGTTTTACTTCAACAAGATATTTTTTCAATACTCCATTTACCATCATTTTTATTGCAACATCTGGAAAATAAACAGAAGTTTTCTCTGTTACTGGATTTTGATATTGTATAGCAATTCCTTCTGAACTCCATTCAATCACATCATTATTTGCATCACACCAACGAAATAGTTTCAATTCCCAAGATGAAAGAAACCTTGGATAATCATTTCCCCTATATTTTTTCTCGTTTACTGGTTTATAAATTCCTTGTCGGAATTTTTTGTTAATCGATGTGAGTTTCATATTGCAACACCTTTTAACATTTCTAGTAATTCCTTTGCTGCTTGATCAACGGAAATCATGGGGTGCATTCCACTTGAAATATATTCTGGTTCTTTCTGAGGAGCGTGATGGTTCAGAATATCTTTCATTTGTGAAAACATATCGTTCAAACCTTTTTGTGGTTCGTAGTTACCTTCAAACTGGACTCTTCCACCAAACATATAAGTTATTTATTATTAACATTTTAACCAACGCAGAACAATATGGGGTCACTTGCCCCCATCCCTGCCGATGCACCAGTATACAATTGAGCTTCCAAGGCATCTTTTTCTTTCAAACCTTGGGATAGTAAATCATTATAGTTAATAACACCGCCACCAAACAATGGTGCGTTAGTATATTTTCCTCTTACATTTCCGATTGAAATTTTAGTCAATGCGAGTGCATATTGATATACCCAAGGTTCCTTGATAATATCAGATAATGGTCTTTCAACATAGCAAGAAACAGCACCCCAAAATCTAGAAGGAGATGAACCCATTTTAGGTTGGGGTGTGATTCTCATGTATTGGGTTCTTTCATCAAACTGAATATCACGCCTTAATGCGAGCATTTTTTCTCTATCTTCCAACCAGTTTTTAAGAATGCTCCAAGAAACAAGATCGAATCCATAGTTCCCCATTGAATATGAAAAATATGTTTGTTGTGCAAGAGTTTGTTCAATTGTGAATAGCGTATTGATTCCAGTTGTGGAACCCTCTTCAAAGTCCGTTACAGATATAACCTTTCTATAACTATCCATCATGTAGTCATATGAATTAAGAAGATCGAGAACTGGTTTTCCAACACTGTTTTGTTTCGCTACTTGATAAATCCAAGGGGCATTCGGATCTCCAATTACCATTTTACCAATGGTATATGCTTTTTGAATATCTTTATTTGGATTTTCTATTTCTAGTCTTGCATTGAAATCTCTGGATAGGGAGAACAATACATCGAGTCTAATCCCCTTGTCTCTTTCATAAAGATTACTGTCAAACACAAGATATTCCCTAGTATATCCTGCAAATCTTGTGAACATTTCAGCGGCTATAGATATAAACTCATTTAATTGATCATCGTGTACTTCCAAATTGATCATTGGAGCACCAAGACTTCTACATATTCTTTGCCCAACCCTCTCATAGCTGTCCATGATGCTATTGAGGTTACTGCTGTAGAAAGAAGAAACAGGTAGAGATGTTGTACAGTCCATTGCCATATTAATTATTTATAGTGGGGCAATGTTGAAAAGAATAAAAAAGGTTTAAAGGAGAATATCAGGCCAAGTTGCTTTGATACCAGCAAGATCATCTGGAAGTGCAGTCAAAGTAACATCGCGGAGTGCTTGTTTAGCAGTAATGATTTCAGCTTTCTTCTCTTCGTCGTTAGCTTCAACTGCCTTCATAAAATCAATGTCGAGCTTGGAGAGTTTAGGAGCGCGAGCAATGCGGAACTTATCAAGATGAATAGCTTTCGCTTTCTCAATGTTTACCTTTGAGCCAGTTTCAGCATCAAACTCGTAAGCGTTGAAGTAGTCATTATCAATGTCAACTGACTCAACAATCTTGTATTCTACTCCTTCTGGAACATCTTTGATTGCGTCATTAACATCTCCAGTAGGAATGATGATAGCTACTTGTCTATTTGGTTGTGGATAGGTGATAAACATAAAATTAGTTT
>Ga0181356_1000514_pt1 | contig 16869 bp, 12 predicted proteins | sample Fa13VDMM110SN_FD_130104 | JGI IMG/M metagenome (GOLD analysis project Ga0181356, IMG submission 130104) | Freshwater viral communities from Lake Michigan, USA - Fa13.VD.MM110.S.N | ecosystem: Environmental > Aquatic > Freshwater > Lake | place: USA: Michigan | collected 2013-09-24 | reverse complement strand
GGTGATCCGCCCTGCGCTGTCGGATCGCAAGGGCTGGGCGGTCTTTGTCGGTACGCCCAAGGGTCACAACGCCTTTTACGAGATCTACGAGCAGGCCAGCGGCAATGAGGATTGGCTGTGCGTGGTTAATCGGGCCAGCGAGACGGGCGTGCTGGACGATGTTGAGTTGACGGCCGCCAAGCAGACCATGACCGAGGATCAGTACCAGCAGGAGTTTGAGTGCAGCTGGAATGCTAACATACCTGGCGCGATTTACGGCAAGGAGCTTGAGGCTGCGCAGTCGGCCGGTCGGATTTGCAACGTGCCGTATGATCCTGCGCACAAGGTCGACACTTGGTGGGACTTGGGGGTTGGTGACAGCACGGCGATCTGGTTTACGCAAGGCGTCGGCCGCGCGGTGCATGTGATTGACTTCTACGAGGCTCGGAATGAGGGTTTGCCGCACTATTGTGAGATCCTGAACCAGCGGAAATATTTATATGGGACACACAATGCGCCGCATGATATAGAGGTTCGAGAGCTTGGAAGTGGGAAAAGCCGAAAAGAGGTTGCCTGGGACTTGGGGTTGAACTTTAGAGTTGTGCCACGGCTGCCGATTGAGGATGGGATACATGCGGGTCAGATGTTGATCCCTAGGTTGTGGTTTGATCGGGATCGGTGCAATAATGGTCTTGAGGCTTTGCGGCAGTATCATCGTGCGTACAACGAGCGCACCCGCAGTTTCAGGGCTTCGCCGGTGCATGATTGGACCAGCCATGCCTCGGATGCGTTTCGGTACTTCGCGGTTGGTTATAGAGAATCTGGGCCTATGTTAAAGGCCCCACAACGGCAGGCGGTTATGGACTACGACCCGTTTGCGGCATGAGGTGATGTGATGGCGGCTAAAAGCAGTGGTGGTGGTTTCGGTAATGCGGTGCGCGACTTGGTGCGCTCGGTCACTAGCGGTGGCAAAGCTTCCGGCGGTGGTGGCGGTGGGGCCGATCAAGGGCAGGCTGCCAATCAGCCGTCCTACAGTGCTATGTCGGTCAAGGGCCTGACATCAAGCGATCCGGCCAACGTGGCGCGCAATCAGGCTGCGGCCAGGATGTATGCGGACATGCCTGCCAACGTCAGCAGAGATCGGCCTTCTGCGCCTGAAGCGCCTGCTGCACCTGCTGCAGGTGTCACGCCTATGCCCAATCTACCCGCCCCCACGCTGACGCCGCCCGCCGCGCCTGTGCCGGTTGTGCCAGGTGAAGCACCCACCAGTGCGGTTGAGGCGGCCGCGATGGAAAGCACGAAGGGCGGCCGCCAATCAACAATCCTGACAAGCACCTTGGGGCTGTTGGCTGACGCCGAAGCCACCGGCCTATTGCGCAAGCGCCGGTCGCTGATGGGCGGAGGGTTGATCCAATGATGAATGGAAAGATGATTGCCGGCATGATGGGCCGCAAGTCGAACCAAGTTGCCAAGGGCATGTCGGCCTCGATCGATGTGGACCCGCTGGAGCGGCTGAACCAGAAGATGGCCGGCCGCAATGAGGGTGGCGCTGTCAAGAAGAAGACCAAGGAAGACCGCGCGCGTCGTTCCTTGATGTCGAGCTATGGGAGCATGTAATGCAGGTTGATCCGCTAGTTTCCAAACTAGACCGTCGCTATCAGGACTTGTCGAATTCTCGGTCCAACTGGGAAAAGCACTGGCAAGAGCTGGCGGATTACATGTTGCCGCGCAAGGCTGACATCACCAAGAAGCGCACGCAGGGTGACAAGCGCACCGAGCTGATCTTTGACAGCACGGCGATCCACGCGGTCGAGTTGCTGGCGGCATCTCTGCATGGCATGATGACCAGCCCCAGTACGCCTTGGTTTTCTCTGCGGTATCGCAACTCAAACCTGCAGGGCAACGACGCGGCCAACGAATGGCTGGAAGTCTGCATTGACCAGATGTATCAGGCGTTCCACCGCTCAAACTTCCAGCAAGAAGTGCATGAACTGTATTACGATTTGGTTGTTTTCGGCACGGGTGCGATCTATCTGGACATCGACGGCGACAGCCTGCGCTTTGCCACGCGGCACATCGCCGAAATCTGCATTTCAGAGAATTCGCAGGGCGTAGTCGATACGGTTTACCGCAAGTTTAAGATGACGGCGCGCGCGATGGAGCAGCAATTTGGCTCCACTTTGCCGGTCGGCGTGCTGAAGGATGCGCAGAACGAGCCGTACAAAGAGCATGAGATCATCCATGTGGTCTATCCGCGTGGTGAAACCAAAGGCCGAGCGGCCAAGAACAAGCCAATTGCGTCGGTTTATTACCACAAAGCGACCAAGACGCTGCTGTCTGAGAGCGGTTTTGACGAATTCCCGTTCTTTGTGCCGCGCTTTGTGAAGGATTCGGTGTCAACTTATGGCCGATCGCCGGCAATGACGGCACTGCCTGACACCAAAATGCTGAATAAGATGTCAGAGGTGACCATCCGCGCGGCCCAAAAGCAGGTCGATCCGCCTTTGATGGTGCCGGATGACGGCTTTATGCTGCCGATCCGCACGACGCCAGGCTCTCTGAACTTCTATCGGGCCGGTACGCGCGATCGGCTTGAGCCTTTGCAGATCGGCGCGAACAATCCGCTTGGTCTGAACATGGAAGAACAGCGCCGGAATGCGATCCGCCAGGCGTTTTATGTGGATCAGCTGCTGCTGGGGCAGGGTTCGTCCATGACGGCAACGGAAGTGTTGCAAAGGAATGAAGAGAAGATGCGGTTGCTTGGTCCTGTCTTGGGCCGCCTGCAGTCTGAACTGCTGCAGCCGCTGATATCTCGCGCCTTTGCACTACTCCTGCGGAGCGGGCAACTCCCACCCGCTCCGCAGGAGCTGCAGGGCCAAGACATCGACATTGAGTATGTGTCGCCGCTGGCCAAGGCGCAGAAACTGACCGACCTGCAGTCTATGCTGCGCGGCTTTGAGGTGATGATGCAGGTGGCCGAGATTGCGCCTGTCATGGATTACTTGGATGCCGACAAGCTGGTGCAGTACTTGGTCGAGGTCACCGGCATTCCTGCGCGTGTGATCCGGTCGGACGATGAGGTTGCTCGGATTCGCCGTCAGGCGCAGCAGGCTCAAGCGCAGCAAGCTCAAGCGCAGCAGGCCATGATGGAAAGCGAGCAGGCCAAGAACGTGGCGCCGTTGATTAAGGCCGTCGGCGGCCTGGGCAGCGCAGCATGATGCAGATCGAGGCGACAAAGCTGGCGTATCGGCGCACGTTCAACACCGAAGACGGCCAAAAGGTTTTAGCTGATCTCAAGTCGCGCTTTGCGTTTGAGTCCAGCACGTTTGTTCCTGGTGATCCTCACTATTCCGCCTTCAAAGAGGGGCAGCGTGACGCTGTACTTTTGATCATCAGGATGCTCTCGGAAGGTGGGATGAGGGAAAATACATGAGCGAAGAGACAACCCAGGATACTGGATCTCAAGAAGTCGCAAGCGCAGCCCCGGCTGCATCTGTCGGGTTCTTCGATAGCCTGCCAGAGGATTTGCGGGCTGAACCCAGCCTGCGCAATTTCACAGACCCCGTGTCGCTGGCCAAGAGTTACGTCCATGCGCAGCGGATGATCGGCGCGGACAAGATACCGCTGCCAGGTAAGTCTGCCACCGAGGATGAGTGGCGGCAGGTTTACAAGCGGCTGGGCGCGCCGGACAGCGCCAAGGGCTATGACTTCAAGGTCGGCGCTGATGTTATGCGCGACACTGAGATCGAGGCTTTCCGCACGGCTGCCTTTGAGGCTGGGCTGAATAGCAAGCAGGCTGGGCGGATCGCGCAGTTTCTGGAAGGCACTGTGACGCAGTCGCGTGCTGCAATGGAAGAGGGCGCCGATGCGGTGCGCTATGCCGGCGAGCAAGAGCTGCGCCAAGAGTGGGGCCAAGCTTTTGATCAGCAGGTGCAGCTGGCGCACAAGGCGGCCGTGACTTTCTTGGGCAACACCGACTTGCTGGACAGTGTCGAGCTGGCCGATGGCCGGTTGCTCGGTGATCATCCGGCGATCGTGAAGATGTTTGCCAACCTCGCAAAAGAGATCGGCGAGGACAATTTGTTGGGCGACGCCAGCGAGCTGGTGATGACGCCTGCCGAGGCTCAGAATAAGATTTCTGAGATGACTAGACAGGGAACCCCTTATTGGGATAAATTCCACCCTGAGCATCGTGCGTATGTTGATGAGGCGCTGCGCCTCAGAGAGTACATGTGATGCAGCGGACAATCTCCGGACCCGCGCACCAAGCTTGTGAGACAGGCGGATTGACTGCCCAAGCAGTAAGCCCGACCCCGCATGGGATAATCGAGCGAAGAACCCTGAAACCTTTGTTGGAGTGAAGACACATGTCTACTCAAATCACTACGGCATTCGTCTCTCAGTTTTCCTCGAACATCCAAATGCTGTCTCAGCAAATGGGTTCGCTGCTGCGCAATGCAGTTGATGTGGAAACCGTAACGGGCGAAAAAGCCTTCTTCGACCAAGTCGGCAGCGCTGCTGCTGTCTTGCGTACCTCGCGCCACGCAGACACCCCCCTGATCGAAACGCCGCATTCGCGTCGTATGGTCACCATGTCGGACTACGAATACGCCGACCTGATTGACGATCAAGACAAGGTGCGCCTGCTTGTCGATCCCACCTCGACCTATTCGCGCGCTGCTGCAGCCGCTATGGGCCGCGCCATGGATGACGCCATCATCGCTGCTGCCCTCGGCACTGCGCTGACCGGCAAAGATGGCGGCACCTCGACTGCTTTCGCAACTGCCACCAACCAGATCGCCGCTAGCGCCACTGGCTTGACGCTTGCAAAGCTGATCTCGGCCAAGGAAATCTTGGATTCGGGTGATGTTGACCCGTCGATCCCGCGCTACATTGTGGTGTCGCCGAAGCAGATCACAAACCTGCTGAACTCCACGACCGTCACGTCGTCGGATTTCAACACCGTTAAGGCCCTGGCTATGGGTGAGATCAACAGCTTTGTTGGTTTTAACTTCATCGTCTCCAACCGCTTGGGCGTTGATGGTTCTTCGGCTCGCCGCGTCATCGCCTTTGCGGGTGACGGCATCAAGCTGGCAATCGGGCGTGAGCCTGTTGCTCGTATCGATGAGCGTGCTGACAAGTCGTATGCGACCCAAATCTACTATGCGATGACCCTTGGGTCTACCCGCATGGAAGAGAAGAAGGTCGTTGAAGTCCTTTGCACTGAATAAGGGGAGAAAAGCAAATGGCTACCGTTTATTCTGCGCAACGCACGAACGCCCGTGCAACCCCGATTGTTAAGAACAAGGCCAACGAGCTTGGTGGCCGTGTTCGTATCGCGCACGGCACTTATGAGGCGTCCTCGCTGACTTCCGGCGATGTGATCGAGATGTTTGTCCTGCCGGACAACGCTCGTCTAATCTCTGGCTTTTTGGCAAACGACGCTCTTGGCGCTTCGACCACCCTGTCGGTTGGTTACGGCGCACACAACAACGCCGCAGGCACTGTTGTGGCGCTGTCGGCCGCTGCCTACTTGGCAGCGACCTCAACCTCGTCGGCTGCAAAGACTGCAGTTGTGGCAACCTTGGCTCTTAATTCGGGCATTGAGATTGACGCAAACGCCAACGGCCAGCCTGTCACTGTGACGCTGGGCGGGGCGGCCGCCACCGGCACGATCGAACTGACCATCATGTACTCGATCGACTGATAAACTGAGGGGGCAGGCAACTGCCCCCTAACCTTCAAAGGGGCGACCGATGACCAGCACAGTTGATATTGCGAACTATGCGCTCAACATGATCGGGGCTTCGAACATCTCTAGCTTTGATGAAAACAGTAAAGCAGGGCGCCTGGTCAACCAGCGCTACGCCGGTGCGCGTGATGCCGTCTTCCGCTCCCACCCATGGAATTGCCTGATCCGCCGCGCCGCGCTGGCCCAAGAAACCCAAGCGCCGGCCTTTGGCTACACCTACCAATATGCACTGCCGACCGATCCGTATTGCCTGCGCGTGCTGGAATTCTCCAATGGCTCTTTGTCCTATCCACAGGACAACATGTTTTCAAACCGTGGTGGCCCAGTGTTTGTGATTGAGGGGCGCAAGCTTCTTACGGATGACGGCACCGCTCAGATCAAATATATTGCGCGCGTCACTGACCCGCAGGAATACGATGCCAGCTTGGTTGAGGCTCTGTCTGCGCGCTTGGCGTCTGAGATCGCCTACGCGGTCACAGGATCGACCACCGTCGTGCAGCTGGTGACGGCGATCTACGACGAGAAGATGCGCGAGGCCCGTTTTGTTGATGCCACCGAAGGTGCGCCGCAGAGGATTGAGGCCAGCGACTTTATCGAATCGAGGTTCTGATGGCTCGTTCAGCACCGGCTCTAAGCTCATTTACTGCAGGCGAGATCTCGCCACGGCTGGAAGGCCAGATCACACTGGAGAAATACCGGCAGGGTCTGTCCACGCTGACCAACATGGTCAGTATGCCGCACGGCGGTGTCACCCGCCGCCCTGGCACTGAGTTCCTCGGTGAGGTCAAGAACAGCGCAGCCAAGGCGCGTCTGATTCCGTTTCAGTTCAAGACCAGCGACACCTACATCTTGGAATTCGGACCTTTGACAATGCGGGTGTACCGCAACGGGCAGCAGGTTTTGAGCGGCACGACCAGAACAATCACGGCCATCACGCAGGCAAACCCTGGTACGCTGACCTCTGTAGCGCACGGCTTTAGCAACGGCGACGAGATCTTTATCACCGGCGTTGGCGGCATGACGCAGTTGAACGATCGCAATTACCGTGTTGCCAACGTCACGGCCAACACGTTCACGCTGCAAGATCTGTTCGGCGTTACGATAAACACAACAGCTTTTACGGCCTTTACCGCTGGCGGCACGGCCGACAATATTTACCAGATCACAACGCCATATGTTGAGGCGGATCTGTTTGCCCTGCGGTATGCGCAGTCGGCCGACACGATGTACATCGTGCATCCTAGCTATGAGATCCGCATCCTTACGCGCACAGGCTCTGCGGCTTGGACGCTGGCCGCAGCCGTGATTACCGGCGCACCATCGCCTGCCCTGAGCGGCGCAAACGACCGCCCTAGCGTGGTCACGTTCTTTGAGCAGCGCTTGGTGTTCGGCAACACCAACAACAACCCGCAGAGCCTGTGGTTCAGCAAGAACGGGGCCTATCTCAACTTCACGGTCGGCACGGCCGCAGATGATGCGCTGATCTACACGATTGCATCCAACCAGGTGAACGCCATCCGATACCTGTCGGCCACCCGTGTGCTGACGCTCGGCACATCTGGCGGCGAATACGTCGTGACCGCCACCAGCGATGGCCCGATCACGCCGACCACCACGCTAATCCGCAAGTATTCCAACTACGGCACGGCCTCGGTCGAACCTGTGCAGGTGGCCGACGTTACGCTGTTTCTGCAGCGCGGCAACCGCAAGATCAGGGAATTCAAATACGTCGGCGACATCAATGCCGACGCCTACCAAGCGCCTGACATGTCGATCTTGGCCGAGCATATCACCCTGGGCGGCATCACGCAGTTTGCCTATCAACAGGAGCCTGACAGCGTAATTTGGATGGCGCGCACCGACGGCACGCTTATCGGGATGACCTACCGGCGCGAAGAGGAGGTTGTGGCGTTTCACAAGCACATCATCGGTGGCACCTTTAGCAGCGGCCAAGCGGTTGTCGAAAGCGTTGCAACGCTGCCGTCTGAGACGGGCGAGGATGAGCTTTACATGATTGTAAAGCGCACGATCAGTGGCGTGACCAAGCGTTACGTTGAGCTGATGCGGCCGTTTAATTTCGGCGGTATCACGACCGGCGCATTCTTTGTGGACAGCGGCTTGTCCTATGCCGGCACTGGTGTGACCACCCTATCTGGCCTGCACCACCTGGAAGGTCAGACAGTGTCTATTTTAGCTAATGGCGCCAGCCACGCAGACAAGGTTGTAAGCAACGGCGCTGTGAGCCTAGACGTGTCGACCACCGTGGCAGCGATCGGCTACGGCTACAGCAGCATCATGCAGACCCTGCGCATTGAAGCTGGCTCTGCCGACGGCACCAGCCAAGGCAAGCCTAAGCGAATTCACGGCATCACGGTGCGCCTGCATGAGACGGTCGGCGCTGAGGTTGGCAGCGGCCCTGACAAGCTTGACCGGATCTACTTCCGCGACAGCTCAATGCCAATGAACCAAGCCGTGCCGCTGTTCACCGGCGACAAGGATGTCGAATTCGAAGGCGGCTTTGACGATGACGATCGTGTCTATGCTCGGCAGACCCAGCCGCTTCCCATGACTGTTCTTGCGCTCTTCCCGCGCATGAACACTTTCGACAAGTAGGTGTAAGAAATGAGCATTTTCGGCATACTCTCGCTAGGTTCGTCTCTTCTCGGCGGGATACAAAACAAGAGTTCTTCCGACAAGGCAGCGGCGGCAGCGCAGCGCGCCGGTGAATTCAACGCCAAGATCATTGAGCGGGACATCGACCTGCTTGAGAAGCAGCGCCAGATATTCAATGCCAACTTCTTGACACAGGCCGACCGCAGCAAGCGTGCGTTTGAGCGCGATGTGCAGGGTGCTGTGCGCGCTGGCTTTGGCTTTGCCGGCTTTGATATGTCTCAAGGCTCTCCTCTGCAAATACTGCGTGAGAATGCCCGCGAATTCCAGTATGAGCAGGATGTGGCGGAATTCAACCGAGGCATCACCAACATGCAAATCTCGGATGAGCAGGAATCGGCTAGGCTAAACGCAAAGCTTTCTCGGATGGGCGGACAGGCTCAGGCATCTGGCCTTCGCGCGTCCGGCACGGCCAGCCTGATCGGGTCGGTCGGGCAGGCTGCAGCGATCGGCTACGAATACAAAATGTTTGGTGGGTGATCTATGAGAATTCCGGTCTACGCTTCAAACGCCGTCGCAACATCAGAAGCCCCAGGCGCAAGCATTCGGGCGCGCATGGACCCCAACGTCTTTGTGCAGTCTGAACTGGCCAAGGGCGAAGTGCTTGGCTCTGCCTTCGAGCAGATCAACAAGTACGCCTTGGCGCGGGCTGAAGCCGAGGCCAAAATCCAGTACAACGAGGCGATGATCGGCGCAGAAGTGGAAATGCGCGATCTGGCCGAAAGCCTGAAGGACAGCTCGCGCCTTGGCGATGTGCTGAACGAAAAAGGCACCGGCGCCTGGCAGGTGGCGACGAAAGACATGCGCGCTCGTCTGGCTGATGGCCTTTCGAGCCGATCGATGACCGATGCATTTAATGCGCGCTTTGATCAGCAAGAGGTGACCGTGCGGTTCCAGCTGCGTGATGCAGTTGAGACGCGGATCAACGCGCGGGCTGCGGCGGCTGCCAAGGCACGGCAAGAGTCTCTTGTTGCTCAATTGAGCGATCCAAGGATGGACCCCGCCACAGCGGCCATGCTGCTTGCATCGTCTGATGCTGACATGAAGTCTGACTTGGCTGCCGGCATTGTTACGCCTGATATGGCAGCAAATATCAATTCGGCGATGGTCAACAAAGTTGTTGATAACTTGGTCACTGCTTTTGTCGGCGGCGATCCGGCTATGGGTCTAAAATTGGATAAGGCTTTGCAATATCAAGATGAGGTTAATTCTGGCGCGATGACGGCTGAAAATGCTGCTTTGCTGTCCGGCCTTGACGCCAGCTCGGCCTACACGTTGTCTGTGCTTCGATTGGCATCGCCTGATGTGGCGACCAAGGCAATCGCAGAAGCAATCACGCTGGCCAATAAGATTGATGGCGCAAGGGACGAAGCTAAGGCAGAAGACGCAGCCGCGTTTAAAGTCGAAGTTGACAGCATGTACAACTCAACATTTGGCGTAGACCCCAATGCAAATGCCAGCCTTGATCTAACCCAACGGTTGATGAGCATAAGCCCTAAAGCCTTCAACCTAGCTGGGCTTGACGCAACACAGCCAATCACTGGCAAGAAGTACTTAGAGGTCGCTGCGGGTTATCTTGATGCTAACAATGTGTTGACGCAAGATCAGCGCAAGGCGCTTGATACGCACCGCAATCCTAACGTGGATGGGCCGTTTGCCAAGCAAAGCGATCCTGCTGTTTACTCAACCTTATTTCAGAAGCAACTTAGTGGCACTATGACTATGGCCGACTTGAACGCCAACCAAAGTAATCTATCACTTCCAGATTGGAAGGCCTTGGCAGAGGGTATGCAGACCGAAGCAAGCCAAAGCTTTCAGTTGGTTGACGATGCTGTTGCTGCCCAATTCAACTTCAACAAATTCACCGCCCCAACTGATGATGCGCAAAAAGAGTCACAAGCCGCTTACGCATATGTAAACTCGCAACTGTTAGCCGAATTTAACGCAGCGCGCGCGGCCGGTAACCCTATGACATCAACGCAAATGACAGCCAGAAAAGATGAACTGGTTGCAGATCGCATGGTGGCTTACCGTGTTACGCTCCAAGCACAACTGACAGATTATGTAGCGTCGGCGTCAAGCCAAAATGGGCTGCCAGATTTCCCAGTTGGCGGTGAGCTTGCAGGGCTGGACGCATGGTACAGGAGTTTGCCAGAGCCAACGCAAACTCAAGAAACGGTATATGCGCGCGTAAGATCGCAAATTGTTTACTACAATAAAATGATACAGGGGCAGTGAGATGGTTGGATTGATGCAAGACGATACCGACCTTGAGATGACCCGCTACAACGAGGCGGCACAGATCAAGCAATATTCCGGCTTGTCGGTTAACACGATGCGCGGCGGGAATGTACAATATGATCCGATCCGCAAAGTCGATGGCGTCTACGTTGACCTGCCCTCTGGCGGTAAACTGCGCATTGGTGACCGCCCTGTACAGGTGGCGCAGGCTGATACGATGCTTACGCAGACAGACGCCACAGCAGCGCCTGCCGCGCTTGTGCCGACCGCAAAGCCTGCCCCCGTCAGTCTACGCCCAACAGCAGAGCCGGTTGCTGCGCGCCAGCCGATTGCGGAATATGCTGCAGAGCAGCGGGCAATCTCGGACAATGGACCAACGGCAGCAGACTTTGAAGCCGCTGGCTACACGGCGGAAGAGCTTGCGCAATATCAGCAATCGCTTCCAGGCCCAGAGATGGTCCCGATGAAGATGACGCCGGCTCAGACGGCCGAATACGCAAAGCAACCTGGGGCGATGATTGTTTCTGACTACGAAGCGCCAGGTCTTTTTGATGGCGCGGTTTCTGAAACCATCAAGGGCCTTGTAAAGGGCGGTATTCTTGATCCGGTAAAGTTTGTTACAGACCTTGCTGGCGAAACAAACAGAACTCTTTTCCAAATTGTCGACCCCCAGACCGGAGAGTTTGATCCGCAGATCAGGATCGTGTCTGCTGAAGAAATGGCAAATATAATGAAAATGCCATTTGCCCCTGTGGGCTTTGAAGATATGTTTAAGTCTGATCCACAGGCTGGGGCTGGCGCAAAATTTGTTGGCAGCGTAGGCCAGTTTGTTGGTGCCTTTGCAGGATTGGGCAAGTTTTTCAAAATTGGAAAAGGTTATATGGGGAATGCCACGCGAGCAGGTGCGGCTGACTTTCTAGGATTTCAAGGGGATAGCGGACGCGCAAGTGATTTTGGGGCTGACCTTTTGCTTCAGCTTGGGGTGCCTGAAAACAAAGTTTTTGACTTTATGCGGACAGACCCAAACGATCCTGATTACTTGGGGCGCTTTAAGAATGCCCTTGAGGGCTTTGTCCTTGGCGGGCTTGTAGACGCAATTGCCCCAGTATTCCGCTTGATCAAAGACGGCGGCAGCACAGCAGAGCTGGGGCAGTCGCTTGAAAACTTGCGCTTCAGGGCCAAGCAAGTGGCGGCCAATTCCTTGTCTGATGCGATGGGGATCGGCCGAGCTGTCGCCGCTGGTGACACTCGGATGCTTGGTGAAGTCTTCCAGCCTGCCGGTACGCCGCGCAGCTTGGGGGCGGCTGGTGTAAATGATGCTACAATGCAGAGCGCGCCTCTTGCCCCAATTCCTTTGATCACGCCGCGTGACCTTGAAGGCGCGCGCATCATCCCGACTGTTGCTGACTTGATGCGAACTGGTGGCTATTACACAGGCATTGATGCTTCAAAGGTTGACGTTCCTGAGCCAATGATGGGCGGCCCAGGCTATCCTCTCTTGCAATCTAGCCAGCAAGCTGGCCTTGCATGGGCAATTCAGGGCAAAAGCATCGGGACAAAAAAGGCTGGTTCGGGCGCTGACTTGATCGCCGTCACAGCGATGAACCCAACAAGCCATCAATCAAACATCAGTTTCATCAATTCACTGATCAAGACAACATCAGCATACGTCAGGGATGGACGCATTCAACCCGAAATATTGGGCGAACTTGACGCAAGAGTAAGAACCTCTGCCACGGGTGGCGACCCATCTCTGGCTCGTCTTGCTCGCTTTCCAGGCTTTAACAGTCCAAACCTGCAAGAGTTTATCAACAGCGCAAGCTTCCAAGAGCGCAGCAGAATCGCCGACATTATTGGGAGCAAAGGCATGCAGGAGCAAGGCCTTCCAAGCGTAGCCCGTGTTCTGCAGGAGACAGTTGATCCTCGGTATGCGGGAGCAAACCCGCGCGACACGCTTTTGTTTATTGAACCAGACTTCAGTGCGCCACCCGTTGACCTATTTGCCGCCGGCTTGCCTGTCCATCCGAGCTACCGGTACGGCATCAGGGGGCGCGTCTTCGGCGCGCTTGATCAAAATATCTCAACCTTTGAAATGTTCCCAGACTTTTGGGGCGAAAAGAACGTCAATGCCTTTGGCCCAGCGTTTAATACGGGGGGCCGTCGTGCGTTTGACATGGCCTTGCCAATCCAAAAAGTGACAGGCAAGCAAGTTGATGACTTGGAGCGTATCTTGCAGACTACATCTGGGTCTGGACCACGATTGTCTCCAATCGACACTCGCATTGTTGTCAACTCCATGTTGGATAAATGGAAGCCCACCACCAAGGCAATAACCGCTGGTGGAGCTTCTCCACAAGCTTTTGTTGATGCCATAACAAACAGCAAGTATCGGCCTGCTTTGACAAGCTACAGTGCCGATGACATTAAGGCTGGTGCAAAGTCTGGCGATCTTGTGGCATATCAACTTGGTGACGATGATGTGTTCTTTGCTATTGATGCCAAGCCAGACTATTCGTGGGCTGGCGTTGATATGATGCCAGGGGATAAGGCATTGGTCGGCGTTGTCAGCAATGCGCCTGGGGCAAAAGGCACAGCGGTCCCAAGCGTTATGGCAAAGGCAATCGAGAGTGGAATTACAGTCCTTGACGCCTTTGCTGTGCCATCAAAAAGGTTCCCTGATGGCTATCTGCCAGAATATTATGGAGAATTTGGCTTTCAAGAGGTTGGACGTGTGCCGTTCAACAAAGAAATGTATATTGCTGATCATGGTGAGCAGGACTATAAAGACCTTCTGGAAGCTTGGAAGTCAGATGGCTGGGACGAAAGCATGGGCATGCCGCCCGTTATCGTCATGAGATGGAGCGGTAGTGATGCAGACAGAGCAGCAACGGCGGCAGGAATTCGTGGCGCAGGTGCGCCAAGCCATAGGGCCGAAACTCAAGGATTTGTCGCAGAGACAGAAGGACTTGCTGGACGCGTCTCTGACTCGACTGTTCAACAAGAAGCGCCCAATATCGGAAGTGGAAATCGAGGGGAGGCTGGAACTGATAACAGAACAAATCTCTCCAGCAGGGCAAGAGAAGCTGCAAAAAGCTTATTGGGATCTACGCCTGAACAACTCAGGAACAGAGGCATCCCCGAAAGCCAAATCCAGCAACTGATGCAGCGCCGTCAATAGGCAAAGTGAAAAGAGCATCTAATGGCATTTGACCCCAACCAACTAGCGACCGAGCAATCGCAGCGCGCCGCAATGGACGCCGCTGGTTCTCCAACTGAAGCCGCTGGTGCGCCTGAACGGTTGACGCAAGTCGCTTTTGGTGGGGCATTTAAGCAATTGCTAGACGCGCTTGGCGGTGCGGTTAAAGCCCCGCCACCGGCAGCAGTTTTGCCGGCAAGCCCCTTGACCGACCCGCGCTTTGTCCCAGCCCCTGGGGAAGCTGCAGCAGGGGTCGACCCCGCAGCCGTTGCAATAGAAGCCGCGCCACCTGCGTCGGTCATTCCAGTACAGCGCATCCCGACACCGCAAGAGCGCCGCCTGTTGGCCGACAATGGGCAATACTCTGAGCGGGCAGCCAAGGAAGCTTTGGCGCCGCAGGTGCTGTCGCCGGAAGGCGTGCAGCGCTTTCGGGAGCGCGGCCTAGAAGCACCTGGCGTCAATGCCCCACTTGCCCAGCCGGTGGAAGATGTCACGCAGCTCGGCCTTAATGCGCTAGACCAGCAAGCAGCCGACGCTGCCGCTGGCGCTGAAGGCATTCGCACTGACGCCGGAAAAGCTTTGAATGCCGAGGCCCAAGGCTTTCGGGCAGAAGCAGGTGTTGCGCCAGAGGCCATGGCCGATCCGGTCCTAGACGCCTTGGCACAGCGCGATCTGGAAATCAAAAGCCTGAAAGAAGGCGGCGACTTTAACTTTGACTACCTGACCACCACCGACGATGTGAAGGCGGCAATAACGGCTGTCGGCGAAGCTCTGTCCAGCGAGCAGGCTGCTATCACGCGCGGCGTTATCTCAAACAGAGTAACGATTGAAGAAGCTGCTAAGATTGCGGCTGACGAAACTGGCCTGACGCGACAGCTGCTAAAGCGCCGTGTCGGCGAAGGCTCGTTGAACGCTGCGCAGATGCTTGCTGCCCGTGATCTATTGGTGCGCAGCGCAAACAAATTGTCAGCCCTAGCGGAGACTGTACGCAGCGGCCAAGGCACAGCTGTAGACCGCCTAGCATTCCGCCGGCAATTGGCGATCCACGCCGGCATCCAGCTGCAGCTCAAGGGCGCGCAGACCGAGGCCGCGCGTGCGCTGCAATCGTTCCGCATCCCTGTAAAAGGTGAACTAAGCGCACAACGTATGAGCGAAGAAGCTCTGCGCGCGTTGACCGATTCTGGAGCTGACACCGCAACCGACGCTTTGGCCCGCGCAATTCTTGATACTGGACGCTTACCGGAAGGCGCTCGAATTGCTGCGCTAAACAAGCTTACAGAGCGTGGGTGGTTTCTCAAGGCAACAGATGCTGTCAGCGAAGCATATTTGGCCGGCTTGCTTTCCAGCCCCGCAACGCAAGCAAAAAATATTGTCGGCACAAGCACCTTTATGGCCTATCAGCTGCCAGAGGAAATGATAGCCGGCGCATGGGGTGCGATCATTCGCAAGGTTAAAGGCAAAGACGCCCCATACAATTTGCGCGAAGACCAAGTCTATATCGCAGATGCAATGTACCGAGCGAAAGGTTGGATCGACAGCGTCGGCGACGCATTCCGAATCGCATCAATCGCCTTCAAAACTGAAATACCCACAGACCAAATGACCAAACTTGATTACCATGTTGGGTCTATCAAATGGGCCGGCGACAATATTTTTTCGCGTGGCATCAATGAATTCGGCAAACGTGCGCGCCTACCTTTCCGGTTTCTTTTGGCTGGCGATGAATTCTTCAAGACGATTTCGCAGCGCGGCGAACTGTATGTCGCTGCGCACCGTCGCTATCAGGCAGGCTTGCGGGCTGGTGAAACTCCACAGCGTGCATTGGACGAGGCAGGCATGGTGCTGCTTGATCCTCGATCGGTTACCGATGAAATGGTCAACAAAGCACGTTATGATACGATGACCATAGACACAGGTTTTCTTGGCAAAGTGGCTGGGCAACTTCAAAGCATTCCAGTACTTGGCCGCATCATCCTGCCGTTTTCCACAGCGCCTACAAACGACATGTTGCGCACGCTAGAGCGGCTGCCAATCCCGATCGGCGGCAAGCGCCTGTATCAAGATTTGCTTGGGCAGAACGGCCCACAGGCGCAGCAGCTTGCCTTGGGCCGCTGGTCTATGGGGTCGATGACCTTTGCCTATGCCGCACACCTTACAGCTCAGGGCCGCCTTACAGGCGCCATGCCTGACGATGCCAAAGAGCGCCAAGCGCTTCCGCCAGGCTGGCAGCCTTACAGCATCGTGCTGCGCGGCGAAGGGTTTCCCAAGGATGCAGACGGTGAAGACATGCCGCTGTATGACGAGTACGGCCGGCCCAATGGCCCGCTGACCTACGTCAACTATGCGGGCTATGGGCCGGTGTCTGCGGTTGTCGGCCTTGGCGCGTCTATTCCGCAAAAGATGGCGATGTCGCGCGATCCGCAAAAGTCGCAATCAATGGCGGCTGCAGCGCTTGGCGCTGTTGTCAATTACTACAAAGAATTGCCAATGCTGCAAGGCATTGCTCAAATTATGGATTTTGCCGACACAACTAGCGTAGAGCCGATTTTGCGCAGCCCAGCTGTGGCAGCCACGCCAATCGGCTTGCCAAACATCTTCAACTCTTTGCAACGTGCTATTCAGCGTGGGATTGACCCAACCCGCATTAGACGGCGCGGTGATGTCGAATACTACACGATGCAGGACGCCGAGGTTGGCTTTGCTTCCGAAGACCCGCTGTTTAGCAACCCGAATGGTACGATCAGCTACCGTCTTGTCGGATCGCCAAAAGCTGACGCCGGTCAACAAATGCGCGAAACGTGGACGATGATGCGCGCGTATCAGCAGCAGGACAGCATGTTCGCTGACGAGCGTGATCTGAACGCGGTGATGTACGACACGCTCGGCAATGTCATGGGTGCAGAAGATGTCAGCTTCTCCACCCGCCCAGGTCTTGCGCTGTGGAACATGACAACCGGCATGGTCATTAAGCCTGGTCGTGAATTGACTGCGGCTGAAAGCGAGATGATGCGGTTGGCAAAAGATGCTGGCG
>Ga0181356_1000512_pt1 | contig 16899 bp, 33 predicted proteins | sample Fa13VDMM110SN_FD_130104 | JGI IMG/M metagenome (GOLD analysis project Ga0181356, IMG submission 130104) | Freshwater viral communities from Lake Michigan, USA - Fa13.VD.MM110.S.N | ecosystem: Environmental > Aquatic > Freshwater > Lake | place: USA: Michigan | collected 2013-09-24 | reverse complement strand
GTGTTACAAGTATTGGTGATTATGCTTTTTATCAATGCACTGGTTTTACAGGCACATTAACTCTTGGTAGTAGTGTCACAAGTATTGGTGAGTATGCTTTCTATGCTTGCGATTTTACAGGCACTTTAACAATACCAAACAGTGTCACTTATATTGGGTCTAGTGCTTTCTATGGTTGCGATTTTACAGGCTCTCTAACTATACCAAACAGTGTCACTTCTATTGGGTCTAATGCTTTCTATGCTTGTGGTTTTTCATCTGTAATTATACCAAACAGTGTCACAAGTATTGGTAGTGCTTTTAGGTATTGTGGTAACTTATCAAATGCTTACTTGAATCAGCCTCTGTCTGCATTTTATAATACTTTTCAAAACTCAGGTCTTACTACAGTTCACCTTAGACCGTCCCCGAATACCCCTGCGGGTTGGACTATAGGTTCAGAGCAAACAATACTTGGGAAAGACAATGTTACTGTAGTAGCAGATTGGACAACATATCCGAATCCTCCTTGATATAATACCAAAATATATTTGAAATAATATATAAATACTATAATATATAGTATATGTCTAAAATTATTCATTTTGTATCTGGATTGCCACGGGCTGGCTCAACTCTTCTAATGAACCTCTTGGCTCAAAACCCCAAAGTTCACGCCACTTCAACAAGCGGACTTCATGAAATTGGTTATATTGCCCGTCAATTTTCACAAACTGAAGAATTTAAAACTATTATTGACCCCAAAGACGGGGAGACTTTATTTTATGATTATGTAAAAGGGGGTTGTGAAAACGCATTCAACCGCCTCACAGACCGCCCAATTGTAGCAGATAAGTGCCGTTCGTGGATAGGGCATTTAGATATGCTATTTGCCATTTGGCCAAATGCCAAAGTGCTAGTCCCAGTTCGAGACGTTAGATGTATTCTTTCGTCTTTTGAAAAGAAGTGGCGGCAACACCCGTTCCCATTTACGGGGGTAGAAAAACAAAGCCCACAAAACTGGACAACAGTAGAAAAACGAGCACAGGGTTGGCTTAATATTCCCCCACTAGGAATTGCTGTAGAAAGGCTCTCTGATGCAGTAAAACGTTATAAAGATAAATTGCATTTTGTTAACTTTGATGAACTTACTGAAAATCCCGAACAAACAATGTCCGACATTTGGAATTATTTGGAAATAGAAGAACCCGCGCACGATTTTAATAATGTAGAACAGTACACCACCGAACACGAATTGGGCTGGCCTTACGGGGATCACAAGATTAGAAAACAGGTAAAGCCTTTAAAAAAGGATTATAATGAAGTCATTGGCAAAGAACTAAGTCAGGCCATTAATGAAAAATTTTTGTGGGTTAATAATTTATAAGTGTAAATATAATATTATGGCAAACACAATTGAATTAGAGTTAATTACTCCAGAAGTACCAGAAGGCTCAGACCTCCCTGCGCCAAAACCATTTGCTGTAAAACGGATTTCTCCTGAGCAATTACAAGCCCTAATTTCTCTTTTAGTCTCTTCCGATCCAGCCGTTGTACAACTTCCAGAAGGTAAAACATTCGCTGATGTTAAAAGGTTTGTCGTAAACGTCCTGCCAAATGGGCCGGTAGTTAGAGTCTTCTTTAATTAATTTAAATTCGCACCTTAAACCGTTCCGTCTGATAATACAATTTCATTTGTATTATTAAGACATTCTACCAAATACGCAGCGTATTCAAAAGTGTTGCCCACCACTTCCATCTCTCTAATTTTATCAAAAACGTCATGGAACCAATAAAATTTTAGTGTTGAGACATTTTCAAGTTTCCAGAGCAAGTAAGAACCATAACGGAAACGAACAAGATAATTTTCTTCATTGTAATGAACGATGTCACCAACAAAAATATCCTGCAAGTTTTTATCACAAACCCCAGTATATTCTTGGGGCATTGTTGCCTTAATTCCTTTAAGTGGATAATCTTCAAACATATTCCACTTGTAAAGCGTTTTATCGTCACGATTAAATGCCCGAAACCGAACTAAATATCTTGTTTTATCTACTTTCATGATTTTGTTGATTTGACATTCGCAAATAGCAAATTGCACAAAATATACAATACGGCTCCATCTATCCAGTCAATTCTTGCCAGCCCAAAGACTTTGGGGCAAAACAAGTTCCATAGCAATGAGACAGGAACCCCCATCACAAAAGATGTTATAATAACAACTGCTACCCCAACTAGAAATGTAATACCTAATTCAATAAAATGTTTCATAATTTTAAATCCATTTGTTAAGACCAAGAATTGTATTTTCTAGCCATTCATCACAAACTCTTTGCGCTTGGGCTAGACATGGAAGGTAAACCCCTTGCGGAAAAATAGGATGATCTTCCCCATGTCCATAATAAACAAACGCTTCATATTTCTTTTCTTTTATTTTTTCAATTGAGAATTGCCACCCAACAGTTTTAACTTCGGCCATCCAAATAGTCAAATCATCATATTGCTTTTTCTTCCAGTTTAGTTTTTTCATCTGTTGTCTCCACTCTCTATGTTAAAGTATAGTTATCGAAATCAATTAAAACAGGTTTTCCACGAACAACGCCCACGTTATCGCTATAAAGATCAAATGTTGACCAACCCATTTTGTTGACGCTACTACGTATTTTGGAAATATCTTTACGACTAACCCCGCGCTGCGCGTGTTCAGTAACATAATAAAAGTAACCATTTTTAATTCCAGTAAAAAATGCTTTAGGTCCAAAACCCATTACATAGGCGGCGCTTTGACGAAAAAAACATTCTTCACAATTCCGCTGCCGCCTAAAAAGTTTAACACCATATCGACTTGTAATTTGAATATAGTAATGTACTGTCGCGCTGTCGGTTTTTTTGTGATCTCTTAAATTAATTTTTGAGATTATTTTTTTAAGTTTTTGTTCAATTTTCATTCTGTGATAAAAATAACTTTGTTTTTACCGCTAAAATATTCTTCTAAAGAGAGTTCGGCACTTTTTAAGTCGTATTTTTTACCTATCCATCCACATTCACGATCATATGCAGTAGCTTCCTCAAGAGAAGAGTGCTCTTCATAGACAAAGTCTTCACCACAACATTTGCAAGTGACGTTATTGGGATCGCGTTTAAACGTGTCCTTAAATATCTCTAGAGCTTCGTCAAGCGGGGCATCAACATAAATATGCGTGAATGGCGTTTTTAGTTTTCCGCCGCTGTGCATATCCATAAAACGTGTTACTTTGCCAGTGTTTGATTTCATTTGACTTTTATTATTTCTACTTTTTGTATTCTAAATTTGACTCCCAAATTATGATCCTTATAGGAAGATATCTCTTTCTGAGCCGCTTGTAAAGAAGAATATTTCTTGAAATTGTGGGGAATCCACATTGCGAATAAACTACTCCAATAATAAACTTGATAATATGGTTTCACTACTATTTTTCGACAAATTTGATTGTTACTAATTCATCAGAGGATTCAATATTCCATTCGTCGATATCTAGCTCAAGAGATTCAAATTCCAGAACCAGTTTTGCTTTTGGATTTTCTTCATCCAGAAGTTCCATGAAATCTTTAACTTTCATATTATTACCTATTATTAGATATTACTTTAAGTGTTACGTTCCAAGTTCCAGATTTATCTTTATAATAATTTTGACCTATGATTCTCATACCTTGAGAGGCAGAAATTTTACTAGCGGCAGTTCTTGCTTGACTATAACTAGAACCAGAGGCGCTAATGAAGGAGGCGTTTTCTCCAGCATAGATATTATTTAAAATAATAAGTGAAAGTATTGAGATTTTAAGAATTGTTTTCATTGATTTGTTTTTCATTGATTTGTTTTTCGGTTTCTTGTTCTATTTTTATTTTTGAATCTTCAATCAGTTTAATATTATTTTTTATAATGTCAAGGCTTAGATCTTCTGGAAAGAAATAAATAGAGATATCATTACGTTTAATCATTTTGATTACTTGATCGTAAATATCCTTTACGTCATTTTTATTCATTTTGTTTCTCTGTTCTGTACCCATCTTTACAATTAAAACGTCACCGTCTTTAATTTCAGAGACTTTTAATACATTTATTTCCAAGGATTCAATATTCATAATTTTAATTTTTAATTAGGAACTGGTCTCTTGCGGCTTCTAGATATCCTTCACTGTCAAGGTACTGCCTCAAGGCCTGGAAATCATCTCCCGATAACGTTCCTTTAACCCCGACTTCAATATCGTAACCTTCACTATCCACAGGTCGAATACCTACATCAAAATGACGACCTTTAAATGTTAGTTTGGTCCTGTATGTATTATTTTTAACCATGTTGATCATTCTATATATTTTTTATTCATTTGTCAAGTAAAAGGAAGCGGTGGGATTCGAACCCACGGAACCTTTAAAGGTTCGGAAGTTTAGTAAACTTCTCTCGTAAGCCACTTGAGTACGCTTCCTTGTTCCTATTGTTTAATCTCAAAGACTGCATTTCCAATAAATTTTTCTAGACTTTTATATCCGCTGTAACTTACTGCACTAGTAATACCACCCCATAAATCTGAAACGAGCTTATCTAAGTTCTCAAGATGGTCTGGATGAATATCCTTTTCCTTTCCTTCGCTATGCCGTTCGGCAGCGCCTTTTGATAAAATTTGTTGAAATTCAGAAGCCCCACCCCAAAATTTATAGAGTTCGTCTACAACGTGTTGGGCTTCTTTGGCATGTGCAAAATACCCACCCATCATAACGTATTCAGCGCCAGCCCCAAAAGCCTTAACTGCACAGGCTGGATTCGCAATGCCTCCGTCCGCGACCAGAATTAAATTGCTATTATTTTCTTCGATCCAGTCGGCACACTCTTTAATTTCCGTTATTTGTCCACGGTTATAACCTGTCATTCCTTTTGTATTACAAACGCTACCGCTTGCAATACCGCAACGAAAATAAACAGGAATACCAAAGTAGTCAGAAAGTGTTTGATAATCTTGAAGAATAGTATCACTATGAATATTTCCAAGCATTAATTTTTTAATTCGTTTTTCAGATTTATTATACATTTGAGCGGCCACTTCTGAAACCTCTGACATGTAACCATTTGCAACATCTAAAACAATATTTTGGACACCTAAATCTAAAATTTTTTCAATATGTTCTACATCTTTTAGCCCAACGGAAACCCAAATCCTCTCCTGTGTATTTGCACCTTTCGCGTTCGCAAATACGCCCTTAATTAGTTCCAACCTTTCTTCAATTGTAGAATCGAAGCGGTGAAGACAGACGCTTAGTCCTAGAGTAAGAGCCCTACATGCAAAAATAAGTCCAACAATAGACTGCATTGGGCTAACGATAATTCTACCAAGATCTTCAGGAATATCTTTTCTAGATTTTACTTCAGTAGGTTGGGCAATTAAATTTACGTCGTCGTAATAAATTGACCGTGAGTTTAATATAGTCATAGAGAAGTTTTAACTTTAAGAACGTTATCATTCCAGTCTACGAATTCAACGATTTCTTCAGAAAGTTTGGATTCAAAATAATCAATAAGCCAAATTTCATTTTGACCATTCTTTTGCATTTCTTTATATGCGCTAAACATAGAATCTGAAAGCTCCTCTTTGGGAATCGTGAGAAGCCAAAGAATCGCTTGATTAAACTTCGAATCACCTAGATATCCAGACATTTGCTGTTCTGTTATCTTAAACTTTTCTTTTTTCTTTTTCATATTACTACATTCTATCTTACAACTTTATTGGGTAAATAACAATATTTTAATTTAGATGGTAGCGCAGGTGGGACTCGAACCCACACTTGACAGATTTTAAGTCTGTTGTCTCTGCCATTGGACTACTGCGCCAGATGTCAAAATTATCACCACTCTCAATATAGTTTGTTTTTGGAGTTTCGTCAAGTCGGAATCTTTACATATTTTTTATACGTCTGATAAAAAAAATTCGAAATCATCCAAATCTTTTTGCCGTTTAAATCTTCTTTTAAAAGAAAAGCTAGCAGACAGTATCACAGCGCCGAATTCTTTAGAACCCGAATCAAAAAAATCGCTTGAAGAAAATTTGTCGCATCTATGAATTTCAAATTTTATATTTAAATGTTTATTGTGAAAAAGAAGATCGCTATGAAATTTTTCGACTTTGATCTTATATTCAAATTTAGAATTTAATAAATCTATAGCTAATAGTTCAGAAGACCACCAATCGTTGTCGCCAATATTTTTTTGCTCATTATATGCAAAGTTTGCTTTTACTATAGAGAATTCATTATTACCTTTGTAGTATATGAAGGCATGATATTCAGCAGATCCTTTAATTGTATTTTTAAACCAAATTCTAAATACGTCTCCACCCTTTTCAATTTGATTAAAACCAATGCTATTTTTTTGATTTGGATCGTGATAGACCCATTCTTCTAAAGATTTTTGATTTTGTGTATTTTTAGATTTAATATAGAATTTTTCACCATCTAAAATATATGTAGTAGCAGTATCAAAATCGTCCACACAATTCTTAATATGATTTGAAGCGTACAATACTCGATTTTGTTTAAAAATGTCTACCGATCCTCTAATTAATTCGTATCCCATCTTATTTAAGATACTAACTATCTCATCCATACATTCAAAATTGTTACAATTTATAATTAAATCCACGTCTTGAATGTTTCTAAACATTTTTTTATAAAACAAAGCTGTAGCCAATGAACCTGTAACAAAAAAATAAATATTTTTTTTAAAACATTCTGTGGCAAAGATATTAAACTGATCTATAATTTGTTTATTATAATTATTATCTATAATATAATTTTTAAATTTTATTTTTTCGATGTTATCGTAATTAAGCATACTTCTATTTAATATTACATAAGAATATTTTTATTTAAAAGTATTTCTAATAAAACTTTTTTGTTTTTAAATGACAAAAATCGTCTAAAAAATTTAAAATCTTCAATATCTTTATCGTTAAAATTTTTGAATTTTGCATAAAAAATATCATCAATAGAACTTATTTTGATATTAATATTATTAATATTTTTTTCTGTACCGGTTTCTGTATAATCTTTCGAATGGGATAAATAATTACAGATTTCAATATTTATATTGGTTTTAATATTCTTTATCTGTAATATCGTAAAATTATCATTAATAATTTGCCAATTTTCATTTTGAAATATACTTAACCAATCTGTTATATAATTTATATCTATAACAATATCTATATCCTTCCATGTTCTAAAAATTTTTTTAGAAAGAATCGAGAGTGCTAAAGATCCAGTTAAAAGATAAGATAAATTCGATTTTAATATGAATTCGTTAAAATCATTAAAAGTTTCAATAATTTTTAAATTATGTTTATCATCAATTCTATAATCCTTATACTGTATTTTATCAAAGTATGTATGGTAATTTATCATAAATTATGGCGTTCCCAACAGGGATCGAACCTGTAACCTACAGCTTAGAAGGCTGTTGCTCTATCCAGTTGAGCTATGGGAACAAAATCAAAATCATACCATTGTGAACTTCTCTATGACAATTTGCGCATACGAGAATACAGGGAGTATTATTAATTTCATTTTTATAATCTTCTAGTTTATTGTCTCTGCCAATTCTAGAAAACTCTACAGTTTTTCCTGTTGGCTCTACATGATGAATTTCAAGGGCCGATGGACATTTATCGTAGCCACAGCATTGACATTCGCCGCCCATATATTCAATAAGCCAATACTTGTTATTTCTACGTATATCACTTTTACGAGAATTTTTGCACACTTTACATTTATAATATTTTTTTTCGCCCTCGACTTTGTTCAATTCATGCTCAACTTTTCCATGAATTTTACAAACTTTAATTTTAGATGTTTTCATTTTAATAAACACTAGAGGTAGGATTCGAACCTACAACCAGCAAGTTAACAGCTTGCGGCTCTACCGTTGAGCTACTCTAGTCTGTACGAGAGTATATTTTATTTTTGAGGATATATCAAGACTTATCTAACATTAACAATTTTTTTATTATTGTCAACGGATATATTAGGTGGGACAACGTTATCTTCTTTCTCTTCTTTCTCTTCTTTCTCTTCTTTCTCTTCGCGTTTTTTTGTGCCTCTTATCATGTAGACAATAATTGTATCAACAATTTCTAAAAGAACGGCCAACGCAAAACAAATAACGGCAGTAATTTCTCCACGCAAGAGTGCGCCGAAAGATAATTGAATGATATTCTCAGTAGAAAATTTAATATATTCTGGCTCCAACTTTAATTTAGAACTGATAACATTAATAGAGCTATTTAAACGAATTAATGTTTCAGCTAATTCGTCAAATGTTTGGGCCTTTGTAACTTCAACAACAAGTCCAGAGTCTTTTCCTGTCTTAACAAGCTCATCGATAGTTGCGACACCCTGCTCCAAAGAAGCTTTTTCTGTTTCATAATCCTTGGTAACCTGACTGATTTCGCGCTTTTTATCGCCATCTAAATTCTCTATAACCAGTTTATTTTCCGCCTGTTTGCGCCGCAAATTGGCTTCTAATTCTTTAGCTTTCGGCCCAATGCCAACTTTGCCACTAGTACTTTGTTTAGAAACTCCTTGGGTTTCATCAATGTAGGTTTGTTCGGCATCAAGAACTTCGCCGCTTAATCCAGCTTTTTGGTCGTTAAACTTTTTGTCAATTTCAATTAATTGGGCATTAAAGTTTTGATCTAATTGAATTATATTTTTAGTAATGCTTTCTCTAGCATCCTTGTCAAAATAATTAATTTTTTCTAATACTTCGAATTTTGTTTCTACTAACGATTGTCTGACACTTGTCTTTGCATAAAAGCCAATAAAATCAAATATGGTGGGAAGTATACTAATAGCAATACATAGGTATGCCATTTTTAATGTGAACTCTTTGCGCCCATATAAAATGATTTTTATACAGTATGGCAGACCCACTACCGCTAATGCTGCCAAAAAAGTCATTACCACGGGCCACCCAACTAATATTAAGCTCAACGCGTAATATGCAAAAGCCGTAGAAACCACCATCACAATACCGTAAATTGTATTTAGTGCTTTAGCTGCAAATTTATTATCAGTTTTAAAACCAAATAATGTAGGATATTTTTCATCCCCTTCCTGATATGTATTAATCATATATATAATTACACATTTATATATTAAATTGTTTTATAAACTCATCTAAGAGATAATCGCAATTTTTAAATGTTTTAGCATGTTGAAAATGAATTATACCTTTTTCATACATCTCCATTGAAGCTTTATAAGTTGAGACATCCCCTGCTTCTAAATACGTATCAAATTTTTGATTATAGAGTTTAAATAATTGAAACATCCAGACTTGTTCCACCAAAACCGGAATTATTTGTATCGTTATAATTTTATTATCCAAACTTTTTGAATAAATTTCATCTATATGAGATTTATTTTCCGAAATATATTCTAATATTTTTTTTGAAACTTTTTTTAAAAATTCAAAATTTCTGCCACCAATAATTCCACAATTATATGATATGTATCTAAAATATAATGTTTGTTCTGGTTGGATCTTCATAATCTTCTGAAGTCTTTCCATAGCTTTTTCCATATAAAATTCCGTATGTAGGCATATTATATCCTTTTCTAAACAAGATTTGTTAAGTTTAAATAAAAATAAATCAAAATCAATATGTAGAAAGGGTTCACTCATTTTAGAAATCGCTACAAGTTTACTCATACTCCATAAACATTTAGGAATATTTTCCATTTCATGACTTTCTATTTCATGGATTTCGTTATAGGGAATATCTTTAAAATAATCTATACTATTTTTATCAGCAAATAGAACCGTCTGGAATCCTTTATCTTGGATTAAAAAATTTGATATTTTAGCTAATTTAATGGAAGATGTTTTATGGCCTAAAGTGCTAGACCAATTACTAAAAACAAATTTCATATTATATATTAGCACATTTTTTCAAAAAATCTAATGATAACCAGATTACAAAATAAAAATTATATTGATAATATTATTAGTCCCGATTTTATTAAAAAATATAAATTTATATATATTGAATCAAGTTACAAAGAAGAAATGCTTCATATGATATATGGAAGATTATGTATTGTATGGAATTACGATCAGAAGAACAAAAAATTAATACATTATGAATACTTGTGTGATACTCTACATGAGTTTTTGCATCAATTCAATATGGAAGAATTTAAAGATATATATTCAGCCACTGAATTTATGTATAATGAAAATACTATAAACAGTTATTTAAATATGGATAATATTTTGTACATAAATAAATACCAACTATACTGGGATTATTTGTCTCTAGAGGTCAGAAAAAAATATGGATGTTTTAAAAAAATAAAGACTAATAGGGTAAAATACTCCTACTTGGATTCGAACCAAGGTTCGTCCGTTATAAACAGACCGTTCTAACCGATTGAACTATAGGAGTTTTAAAATTCAAGTCTAAATTTTCTAGGCTTATGATATAATTCTTTTCGTTAGAAGTCAATTCAAAACTGCCCCCCTTGGGCTCGAACCAAGAAAATGCGGCTTCAAAGGCCGCTGGGTCTACCAATTCCCCCAGAGGGCATCAATATAAAGAATAGCAGGAGTAGGGTTCGAACCTACGCATGGTAGGTTATGAGCCTACTGACTTAACCACTTGTCGATCCTGCAATTAAAATTTGGTGTTTTTATCGCACTTGGACCAGCTTAGAGTTGCGCCTCTGCTGGCTGGGAAATTAGTTATACACTAACCTCAGAACACCTAACCATTATACAAGGGTTTTAAGCACTATCGGCTTTTGGTTTTGTTCTTACCCAGAACCTTACGCTCTTTTTTTTGAACCGACTTACGCAGTTCTTATCCACAATGGGACTATATGGCTTCTAGAAGTCTCCGTGCATGTAAGCACGGACATATAGAGGTAGAGTTGCATACCTTATTTTTTATTGGCATCGCCAATAAAATTTTCAAAGAACTATTACTTTATACACTGATTTTAATAATATGTCAATTAAAATAAAATTTCTAAACCCGTTTCTCCGTAATCTGGTCTGCCAGTATCTATATAATGGTCACTAATATAAGGTTGAGCTACTTTACTTTTTATATTAATTACTTCTGAAATTGGATAGGTGGCAGATATAACGTGGCGACCTTTAGTAAATTGCTGAGAACTATATTTTGTCCCTGTAACCTCACCTTTTACCTGTATTTTTTCAAGATGATGACAACTACTTATTAGTAATAACGGTATTATTAATAGCTTTTTCATTATTTGTAGACTCTTTTTTCTTCCAATTAATTAAATCATAGTTATTTCGATACTTATTTGAAAAACAATTTCTTGGACGATCCCCTTTTCCAGCTTGGCAAGATTTATTGTTTTGACCGTCCATATTAAAATATTATAACAATTTATCTAAAAAGTCAATTTTAATTGACAAAAAGTTAAAAGAGTTGTAATATGTAATATATTCTTTGAAATTTTGGGCGTGTACTGGTTTCGACATTTAGTTGAAATTAAAAACGCATGTCGAGGTTAATCGATGGCCTCGTTAAAAATCGATTAAAAAAAGTAAGAGCAGATAATACTGACTCCATCTTAGCTGAAGCTGAACATATCTTCAACAACGCCGACGAGTATCTCGTAGGTGTTGAAGACGAAATGCTCTTAGCAGCCTAAAGACCTTGTAATTGGATCCTCTAAAATTACATTGATAGCAGAGGGTGTTGAGTAGTGAATTACATCAACGTTAGAAAAAAAACTTCACCGTTTGTAGATTGCGTTAATGTCTACAGGTAGACTATAAATCGGTTAGTATCACCAAGCAACCTAAAGTCTTCGTCATCCTAAGATGACTGAAATGCTAAAGACACTTAAACATGTAGACTTTTTAATGTAAATTAAATGGACAGGGGTTCAACTCCCCTCACGTCCACTTTTATTCTTCCACTTTTTTTTCTATCTTTTTACCTTCAAATTCAAATACAGCAATTTTTTCACCATTATCATTTGTATAATTATACAAGAATTCCATATCTGTTATTTTGATTTCCCTACCATCAATTTCTGTAAAATCTAATTTCATTATAGATATTTTATAACTAACCAATACAACTTATCTAATAATTTTGTTAAAAAACTAATCGGTGCCAAAATTACTTTATTTTTTACAAATCTCCAATACTTAGTATAGATAATATATTTATTGTACCAGCGTTTACGAAATTCTGAATGTTTTTTCATTGAATTTTTAAGTTCAACGATTCTAACTGTAGCATCAATTATTTCATAGGAAAGTATTTCTATATTTTCAATTTTTCCGTTCGTAAATTTGGCAAGGTAGTCAATTGATACGTCTTTAGCCGTATTATTCTCCACATCTTCTTCTACCGTTTCATAACAATAAAAATTAAGAATGCCGTGAAAATTTGATGGAACAATTTCTTCTTTAGTTACTTCCATATAACCCTTTAAAAAATGGCTATCATCATCTTTCCATTCGTATTCTTTCTTTATCCAAAGAAGTTCGCCATCCTCATTGAGGATATAATGATCTAAAAGATTTTCAAGATCTTTAGTTTGAAATTCTTTTTCATACAGATCTGGATAAATATCTACCACATCCAATGGAAGTGGTAGTGGATAATTACATTGAACTGAATCGAACATGCCCATTATGGATTTTCCTCCCATGTTGGAAGTTCAACATCTTCAATTGGTGCAAAATATTGATCAATTTTTGCTTCTATTCTACCGGAACGGGATTCATTTGATAGCAAAACAAGTAATTGTATAATTAGAATTGACAGTATAGCAAGCATTATTAAACGATTTTCTTTCATATTAGTTTGTTCCATTGTTTTTATGGTTTGACGGGTCTTGAATAATGATTTCTTCATCTCTGTCGCTTTCAATATCATTTTCAACAAAATCTAAATGCGCATTTTCTGGCAGCACATGTCCAATACTCTGAAGAAAGCGTTCAAAAGCATAGATATGATCTTCAAGAGAGGCCTCGTCATTCATTTCCATTGTAACGGTAGGAAAAACAGTAGAAATTAAATTTTCTACATTATTAATTACTTTATACATATGTGGCTCAGGCTTTTTTAGTTTATTTATCATTTTTATTAATAGAGTCTAATAGCACTTCGTTAATGATTTCATTCACAGATACGTCTCTATCGCAAGACTCACCAACCAAAAACTCCAATGTTTCACGCGGCCACTCACCAATATCAATTTCCATTTTTACAAATGGTTTAAGCGTGATTGCTCCTGTATCCTCATCAAGATCTAAAGATAGTTTTTGACCTTCTTCCCATCCCATTTCCTGCATTTCTTCTTCAGAAAATTGCAAGAAAAGTTCTTTTTTTTCTTGGACTTTTTTATGTTTCTCCATACTCTATTATCCTTTAATTTTGTTTATCCGTCAAGAGATTTTTACAATAAACTTGAATTTTGTAATATTTATAATAATATAAAGTTTCTTTTACTTCTAATTCGTTATGAGTTTCTTGCCATAAAAGATCTACGAGAAGAGCCGCGACATCTTCGTAAAGAAAAAACCCATCCGATAAAAGAACAGTTTCAAACCCAACGTTTTGACTGGCAACCTGTCGTAAGTATCTTTCGAGATTTTGACGCGCCGATTTCCATTTGGAATCGAAGGTTTCAATTTTCTTTTCTTTAAAGAGCTGGTTTTTGAAGTTTTGATCGAGGGCATTTTTTAAATTATTTACGAGCTGTTGATATAGATTTACGATTTGTTCCATAATTAAATTTGCCTATTTCGAAAATAAATTTTCCTACGTATAAACTATATTTTTTGTACATTCTTGTATCTATTTTAATATACTTAAACTCGTAATTAGTATTTGACCATATTAGAAAATGGTAATCAAAAAAATCCCAATGTTTAATATTACTTATTATCATTGGTCAAATATTTTAAGAGACCGATACAATTCCCAAAATGGTCGCACGATTGCCAATCACGGGCGTTCATATTTTCATCGTAGTATTCTTCATTCTCTTCCAGCTTCTTGTTTAGTTCCTTGGTCTTACCTTCTGACAAATTCATTCGAATAAAATCTAGCAGACTTTTTGCTTCACCATCTGTTAAATGGAATTCTGCACGTGAGCCGTCAAATTCTGATCCATAGTTAAATTCAAATTTGATCTGTACATCTGGATGAAAACCACCAAAAGACTCTCCGCTAAAGTCGGAATAGTATTCTGCGTATTCTTCGATTCGGGGTTCTAGTATTTTTTTCATAGAAAATGTTGAAAGTACTTACTATTTATATCAAAATATTGTTCAACAGTCAAGAATTTTGTAGGCATATTTTTATAAATTTTTGGAGTTTCGTATGGTTTTGGATACCAAGCCTTATGTACAAATGCGTATGTATAAGAAAAAAGGTATGAATTTGCCTTCTGTATATATTCATTTTTATTAAAACGAATTTTATATTTTTGCATTTTTGTGACCGTTCTTTTTTCGCAGTCTAATTCTAAAGTTAGGGCATTTTTAAAACCTTTTTCTAAAGTTCTCTTACTCAACTTTTTACCATGAATCCAGTCTTCAACTATAAATAAAGAATCTTTATCTGGAATCCAGACAGGAGGTCCCTCTAAAAGTTGATCTAAATGGCAAGACTCGTGAACAAGAACATCTAACCAATCCTGCATCTTTTTTTTCTTAGTTGCCACTGCCAGAGTTTGTTCATCAAAATATCCACTACAGGGAATATTTTCCTGATCAACTTGATCAGTGTATTCAAGACGCAAATTTATTCCATTTTCTATACATTTAATAGAAATATCTGATATTAACTTTTGTATATTTTTGTTCATCGAATTTTGTATGTTGTTAAACGTCCATCACGAATGATAGCATAATCTTTAAGATTCGTATCAAGATTCCAACTTTCGTATTCTGTATCAAAAGCAGTTGCGGTAGGTTCTGGAACATAACTATGCCCAAAAACTTGTTTGCCAACATCTGCGGAAGGGAAGAATTCACTATAATAATCAAGCCACAAAAGTCCACCAGTATTATCTTGCCCACCACGAACGGTCCCTACCGCTGAGATAAGGGCGTTTTTACTGTGAAGAGTGTTTCGGAAATTAGCCCAAACATCGGGTAAAACTTCATCAATGACTTTATCTATAGTATATCCATACGGTATTTGGCGATTAACCATACCAGCATGTGAAAAAATCCATCCTTGTGATTTGTGGGCAATTTTAAAATTATCAATAAACCAGTCATCTTTTAAACTTTTATCATAAAATACTTGCCTGAAAGTTCCAATTTTATTTTTGGTAACTCCGGAACACCAATAGGTAAGGCTTGGTACGATGCTAGAATAGCCACTCTTTTTATTATTATAAATATAAGCAAGATCATGGTTTCCGACAAGAAAAACCATTTTACCAGTTTTTTCGTTTTCCCAAACAAGGTCACGCAAAAATAAACAAGTATCTTTAAAACTTGCGACTTTAGGAGGTTCATGAAAAGAATCCAGCCAATCCCCAAGAAAAATGATCTCGTCAAACGATTCTAATTTCTCAATTTCAAAAATCTTATTAAGCCCAGCTAAATCTTGATGAATGTCTGGAATTATAAGAGTTTTCATAGTCAAATATAGTTTAGTTTAATTTCCCCATCATTATTAATTGTTATATAAGAACATAGTTTCTTTTCACAAAAAGATCCTGTATTTACATAACAACCATCAATAGCTGCAAAATGTGAATGTCCACATATTATATAGTCTTTTTTATTTAATTTGCAATACTTTTTTGCATTGTCTTTATAATAAGTTGCTTTACACACCATTTTGTGGCAAGCGTGTCTAAGCCACTGTGCAAAGCTGGGAAAGTTTACTCTTAACCAGTAGTAAAAATTAGTTGTTAAATCTGTTCTCCAGCGTTTGGTAGAAACAAAAAAATCAAAAACATCCCCATGTAAAAATATAAATTTTTTGCCATTGATTGTTTCTTTGTGCTCCAATCCTGTTTTAATTCCCAAAAGATGGGTCATATTTTCCATATTAAGAAAACAATGATTACCTAACAAATATATTACTTCGCATTTTTTACTAACACTGCGAATTGTAGAAAGGACTCTCCAATGATTTTTATTTAATCTAGAAAGATGTTTAGAATCAAAAAGATCGCCAACAATAATTATTTTTTTAGCCTTTACCTTTCTTAAAACATTGATTACTTTTTTAGGTTGACAATCTGGATCGCCAAGATGAATATCGGAAAATGCTAAGATTTTACATTGCATTTATATAATTACATTAATCTTTGTCCCAAAGGAATACAACATTATCGTAAACTGAGAAATATTTTTCCAAACGAGGCTTGCAAACTTTTTCCCATATTTTATACCTATTTGCTAACCCACCACCAAGTTGCGAAATATAATATATTTTATCTGGATTTTTTTCAATAATTAACTGTAATTCGACCGACTGGACTGTAAAATCAATATGATAGCTTTCTGGATGAAAAAAAGATTCGTCCATATTATCTGGATTTTTTTTAGTAATAAACCCATAAGTTTGTGGATGATCTCTTAAACTTGCCGCGCCACCATAACCAAGCCGACGACGATTGTCGCCAAAAATAAATACGGCATTGGGGTTTTGGTCTAAAAATTCTTTTGTAACAATAAAGTCATTATACGTTGCCACTCTATATATTACCCCATTCCGAAGTTAATGATACCTTTAAATTTAGAAGGCTTTTTAATTTCCTTCCATTTCATGGTTTTAAAATCTGTCTCGAACCACGACTCTTCAAACTCATCTGAAGTGGAATAGATACCCTCAATAAACTTTTCAATTACTAAATATTTAAATAG
>Ga0181356_1000508_pt1 | contig 16958 bp, 14 predicted proteins | sample Fa13VDMM110SN_FD_130104 | JGI IMG/M metagenome (GOLD analysis project Ga0181356, IMG submission 130104) | Freshwater viral communities from Lake Michigan, USA - Fa13.VD.MM110.S.N | ecosystem: Environmental > Aquatic > Freshwater > Lake | place: USA: Michigan | collected 2013-09-24 | reverse complement strand
GGTAGTGGAAGTTTTGGAGCTGGTGGTGGAGGAGGTGGAGCAGCATCAGTTAGTGCTAGTATTTCTAGTGGTCGTGGAGGTCCTGGAGGTAACGGCTTTGTAATAATTTTTGAATATTATTAAAAATATAAACATATGAAAAGATGGGCAGTAATAAAATCAAATTATGTAATTAACATTGTAATGTGGGATGGGGTAACCTTATGGCAATATCCTGGAGATTATGATTACATGATAGAAGAAAACACAGAAAATGTAGGATATGGAGATTGGTATGAAGCACCAGAAGGTGTTTTTTACAGACCACTTTCTTCACCCCCAGATTTTCCACCAACTTCTTAAATATTTATAATAAATTATAAAAATGGAAACAAAAGTTTTAACCCAAGAAGAGATTACACAGTTACAAGCAACTCAAAAAGAAAGATATTCTATTATTGATGCGTTTGGATCTTTAGAGATCCAATTACAAGAATTAGAATATCGTAAACAATTCTTAAAAAATAAATATCAAGAATTAAAACAAAAAGAAGAAATTTTAGGTAAACAATTGCAAGAAAAATATGGCAATGGTACTATTGATTTAGAAAAAGGAGAATTTGTAACCACCTAATTTTTTGAAAATTTTTAGGATATTTATTATCAAAACCCAAGTAAAACAATTTAATTAATTAAAATAACATGGCAGAAATTTTATTATCCCCTGGCGTTTTATCAAGAGAGATAGACGCCTCATTTATAGCAGAACAGCCACCACAGATTGGCGCTGCTATTATCGGCCCTACAGTTAAAGGACCTGTTGGTGTTCCTGTGACTGTTACCTCTTACACTGACTTTGTTAACCGTTTTGGTGAAACAGAAGTTATAGCTGGAACAGGTTCATTCTCATATTTCACCTCAATTGCAGCTTACAATTATTTCCAAAACAATGGTGAAACATTATTAGTAACTCGTGTAGTATCAGGTACTTATGGCCCAGCTAGTATTGACATTAGTGGTAGCGGCAGTGTAAAAGTATTTGATTTATTTACTATTTCTGAAGGTACTATGATGAACAACTCTGGTTCATATGATGTTAATGGTGCTCTAGGATCAGGTTCAATGAACAACATTCGTATTGAAATTGTATCTCCTAACACTCAATCTGGAACGTTTGGTTTATTTATTCGTAGAGGTGATGATGACAATAGAAATAAAGCTATTTTAGAAACATACACCGGATTATCATTAGATCCATTAGATGATAACTATGTAGCAAAAAGAATTGGTGATTACAAATTTACCCAAGAAACTATAGATGGTGAAGCCACTTTACAGATTACTGGTACTTATCCTAACAAATCAAGATATATTAGAGTTGGTACAGTTTCTAAACCAACTCCTCAATACTTAGTAGGTGGTGTCCCAGGTCCTGGATACGCAAATCTTATCCCAGTAGCTTCAGGTCAAAATGTGACTGGTTCATTTACAGGTGGTGTAGGTACTGTCTTCTCAGGATCAAAATTCTATGACCAGATTACAGCAAATAATATTCAGGGTGTACTATCATCTTCTTATACTAACGCTATTCAATTATTAGCTAGTGCTAATGATTACCAATTTAATGTATTGATTACTCCTGGCTTGACCTACAATAACCATAGTACTATAATAGATACTATTATTACTAATACAGAAAATAGAGGTGATAGTGTATTTGTTGTTGATTTAACCCCAGGAAGTGGTTCAAATGCTACAGCTACTGAAGCTATTGCTCAAGCTAGTGAACTTGATACTTCATACGCTGCTGCTTATTATCCATGGGTTCAAACACTTGATCCTGCTACTAAACAATATGTATTTGTACCTGCTTCAACAATGATCCCAGGTGTATTTGTTTATAATGATAGTGTAGCTGAGCCATGGTTTGCTCCAGCGGGTATTAACAGAGGTGGATTAGGAAATGTGATTAGAGCTGCTTCTAAATTATCTCAAACTACTCGTGATAATTTATATCAAGGTAAAGTTAATCCGATTGCTACATTCCCAGGACAGGGTGTTGTAGTATATGGTCAGAAAACATTACAAACTAAAGCTTCAGCTCTTGATCGTTTAAATGTTCGTCGTTTGATGATTGCGCTTAAGGGATACATTGGTCAGATTGCTAATACATTAGTATTCCAACAGAACAATGCTTCTACAAGAAACTCATTCTTAGCTCAAGTAAATCCATATCTTGAATCAGTTCAACAGAGACAAGGTTTATATGCATTTAAAGTAGTAATGGATGATGCTATTAACAACGCGGCTGTAATTGACAGAAATGAGTTAGTAGGTCAAATTTACTTACAACCAACTAAAACAGCTGAATTTATTTATTTAAACTTCACCCTCACTCCAACAGGTGCTGTTTTCCCATAATAAAAAATTAACTGTTTAAATATTTATTAACAAATAAAAACTAAAAGAAAATGGCAATTATAGACGCAAATGAAATGTTTTTTACAGCGTTTGAACCAAAACAGGCTAACCGATTTATCCTGTACGCTGATGGAATACCAACATGGATGATCAAGGGAGTGAGTGCAATTAACTTAACTCAAGGTGAAGTAGTATTAAACCACATTAATGTTTTACGTAAAGTAAAAGGTAAAACAATTTGGGGTGATGTTACTATGACACTTCATGATCCAATTTCACCATCTGGTGCTCAAACAATTATGGAATGGGTTCGTTTATCACATGAATCAGTAACAGGTAGAGATGGTTACTCTGACTTCTACAAGAAGGATTTAGTAATTAATGCTCTTGGTCCTGTAGGTGACGTGGTAGCAGAATGGGTGCTTAAAGGCGCATTTGTAAAAGACGCTAACTTCGGTGAATATAACTGGGATACTGAAAATACCGCTATAAACATCACAATGACATTAGCAATTGACTACGCCGTGTTAAACTACTAAAAGTTCAACCCAATATTTATAAAAAGAGCTCGCATTTTTTGCGAGCTTCTTTTTTTTCTATATATTTATATACAACAAACAAAATGTTATAACAAAATTATTTATGGAAAATAAATTAAGTATCCCAACAGAAGTTGTAGATTTACCTTCAAGAGGATTAGTCTACCCTGAAACAAGTCCTCTTTCAAGTGGTGAAGTAGAAATGAAATACATGACCGCTAAAGAAGAAGATATTCTTACTAATCAATCTTATATTCAAAAAGGAATAGTATTAGATGAATTAATTAAGTCTCTTATTGTCACCCCTAATGTTAAATATGAAGACATGGTTGTAGGTGATAAAAATGCTTTATTAGTAGCAGCTCGTATTTTAGGTTATGGTAAAGATTATACATTTACTTATGGTGGTGAAGAACAAACAATTGACCTAACAACAATTGAAAATAAGCCTATTGATGAGTCTTTATTTACTAAAGGCGTAAATGAATTTAATTATACTCTTCCTTCAACAGGTACTAACATCACATTTAAACTACTAACCAGCGCTGATGAAAGAAAAATCAATGCTGAGATTGAAGGTTTAAAAAAAGTAAATAAAAACGCTTCTCCTGAGTTATCAACTCGCTTAAAATATCTTATTACTTCAGTTGAAGATAATAGAGAATCTAAAGATATTAGAGAATTTGTTGATAACCATCTTTTAGCTCGCGACTCCAGAGCATTTAGGGAGTATATAAAGGAGGTACAGCCAGATGTTGATCTGACCTTTTTTCCTGACGGAAACGACTCAAAAATTAACGTTCCGATTGGACTTAGCTTTTTTTGGCCTGACCTCTGAGATAGCTAGACAACATCGTATTAATTTATTTACTCAAATGCATGAGATAGTTTTTCATGGCCAGGGCGGTTATGACTGGGAGACAGTCTATAACATGCCTATTTGGCTTCGCAAATTTACTTTCCATAAAATGAAACAGCATTATGATGAGTTAAATAAAGATTCAAGCGGAGGAGATTTATCTGCCCAAACTAATGCTATCCGTGATGGTAAAATCCAACTCCCAAACCATTTTAAAGGCAAGTTAGCTAATAAAGCTCCTAAATATTAATATTTATAATATATGCTTTAATACATGGCTAAGAAAAAACAACCATTATCTCAAGAAGAAACAGACCAACTCTTAAAAGATTTAAGAGAAATAGAACGCTTATCTTTAAAATTAGGTCGAGATGATATTAACATTTCTGGTTTACAAGATTTAGAAAAAAATGCTGGTAATATCCGAACCATCTTAAAAGAACTTAAAGATGAGATGGATGATGCTTTGAAAGGTGTTGGAGGTCTTAGTAATTATTTTAAAGACATTGTTAGTGAAATTAGTAATCAAAATACTGGTGTTAAAGATAGCTTAAAATTTTATAGAAATCTAACATCTATAGCTAATGAACTCCAGGGCTATCAAAAAGGCTACAATAATCTTACAGAAAAAGATATATCTAATCTTAAAATTAAATTTAATTTAGAGCAAGAATCTTTAAAAGAGACTCAAAAGATTTTAGAAAAAGAAAAAACAGCTTCTGAAGAAAAAGCAGATTCTTTAGAGAAAGAATTAAAGCTTTTAAATAAACAGTTAGCAGCTAAACTTAAAAAGGATCCTAGTCTTGATAAAGAAAAAACTAAAGAATCTGAATTAATAAGAGAAAAAACAGTTTCCTTAAACAAAGAGAAAACTACTCTTAAAGAAATTGACTCAGCTATAAAAACTAATACTTCTTTATTAGAAGATAAAGATAAAACTTTAAGGAATTTAAATATAGCTCTTAGTGAAACTTTACGTCAAATTAAAAAAGATTTTGTAACTGACCTAGATGAAAAATTTAGAAATGTAGTTGATGAAATTCAAACCACTGATGAAGGTATTCATCAAATAGCTAAATCTTTTAATACTTTAACTAGTATAGCTCAAAAAGTTCAAGATCATCAAAGTGGTATCACTGAATTAAGTGAAAAAGATGCTAAAGAACTATTAAAGAAATTTGATATTGAGAAAAAACGTCTTATTAAACGTAAAGAATTATTAAAAATTGAAAAAGATACTTTAGAAACTAATAGGAAAACTAAAAAAGATGAAGCTGATAGTTTAAAAAGCGAAATTGATAGATTAAGTAAAAGTAGAAAGAAAAAAGATAAAGAAGAAGCTGAAGTATTAAAACAAAAATATATTGAAGTAAATGAGCAGTTAAAAACTATAGATGATAATATATCATTAAATTTAACAGCTCAAGCTAAAGCCTCAACAGTTATTGATGGAGTAAATGAAGCATATAATACAACAGTTGAACGACTTAAATTAATTGAACAACAACAAAAGAATGTCAATAATGCTCTTGGTTTAAGTGGAGCAGCTGTTAAAGGTTTAGAAGGAGCTCTTAATAAATTAGGTTTAGGTAGTCTAGTTGATAAAATGGGACTAGATGAAGCTAAAGAAAAAATGAAAGAGTTAGCTGAGGAAATTACTGATGGAGGTAATAAAACAGCTACTATGTCAGATAAATTCAAAATTTTAAATAAAGGTTTATCTGTAATAGGTACAAATTTACAAACAAACTTAAAAGATCCTTTAGCATTAGCTGTCGCTTTAATAGGTCAATTTATAACTGCTCTTAAAGGAGCTGATGAAGCCACAGGTGACTTAGCTAAAAAAATGAATCTAAGTTATAATGGTGCTTCTGAACTAAGACAAGAATTTGGACGTATAGCTAATCTTTCTATGGATTCAGCTGTCACTACTAAAGGACTCCAAGAAAGTTATGTTAATATAGCTCAATCTTTAGGTGCTACTATAGACCTAAATGAAGAAGAGCTTACATTAATGACTAAATTAAGAGAGCAAGCTGGTTATACAAATGAAGAAATAGCAGGTATATATAAAATATCTAAAGCTACTGGTATTCCCTTAAAAGATAACCTTAAACAGTTTATGGGATCAGCTACTGCTTTTTCAACTCAAAAAGGTATAGCTGTTAATGTTAAACAATTATTAAAAGACACAGCTAATGTTTCTAATTCTATTAAATTATCTCTTGGAGGCAGTGGTGAAGCCCTAGCTAAAGCAATGGTATCAGCTAAAGCTTTAGGTGTAAGTTTAGATAAAGTAGACCAAATAGCCTCATCACTTCTTAATTTCGAATCATCTATATCAGCTGAATTAGAAGCAGAATTACTAACAGGTAAAGAATTAAATTTAGAAAGAGCTAGATACGCTGCTTTAAATAATGAATTAGCTACAGTAGCTGAAGAAATTAATAGAGAAGTAGGTGGTTCTGCTAATTTTATTAAGATGAATCGTATCCAACAGGAAGCTTTTGCTAAAGCTGTTGGTATGACTAGAGATGAATTATCTAGTGCTTTAGTTGAACAAGAAGCTTTAAAAAGAACAGGTGATAAAACTGTTGAGGCTGCTAGAGAAAGATATGATATGCTAAGAAAAACAATGACAGCTGAGCAAGCTCAAGCTGCATTGGGAGATGATGGATTAGCTAGACAGTTTGAACAACAAAGTTTACAAGAAAGATTTAATCAATCTATTGAAAAATTAAAAGAAGTATTTGTCACATTAGCAGACCCCATATTACAAATTATATCACCATTAGCAGATCTAGCTTCAACTATACTCCCAGCTGTTAATTTAGCTTTATCTCCAATTATTGAAGGTTTCAAAGTTGTATCTAATACAATATCATATATTATTGATAGTGTCCTATCTTTAATAGGATATTTCACTGGAGCTAATAAAGAATTAACTGCTATGCAAGCTATTGTTGGTACAATAGCATCAACATACTTACTTTACCAAGGTTATGTAAAAGCAGGTTTAGCGTATCAAGGAATATCAGCTGCCTTTTCTGAAAGAAAAGCTTTAGCTGAAAATGCTAGTAAAATTTCTATTGTAGCTCAACGAATAGCTGAAGGAGCTGCTTTACCTTTTAAAGCTATTAGTGCTGCTTTATCAGGTACTAAAGCTATAGCTGAAGTAACAGCCGCTGAGGCTTTAACAGCTGGTTTAGTGACCATAGCTATAGTTGGAGGATTAGCTATGGTAGCAGCGGCTATGTCTAAGGCCAATTCTCAAGCCGTACAAGTTAAAGATGGAGTAATTGATAGTAATAAAAAAGCAGTAACATTAAGTGGAGAATTTGGAACAGTACAATTAGATAAAAATGATAAAATATATGATGCTAAAGATGGTAAAATAAAAGTAGGTACAGATTTATTTGGTGAGAAAAAAATGAGTAAGGATAAAATGATTCCTTCCTCAGATGTAGTTAATAAAACTACTAATATCACAAATAATATTACAACTAAAGATGTTTCTACATCTAGAGAAGCATCAACTGTATTTAAAAATATTTCTAAAGAAATAACTCAAGAAAAAGAAATAGCTAATAGTATTTATAAAAATATTTTAACTGCTGCTTCTCAAGAAATTTTAAAAATTGATAAACAAAAAGAAAGTAATGTTGATAAACAAAAGGAAAATGTTACTAAAGAATTAACAGAGTCTTTTAAAGATACTAAAAATATATCTGAGAATATATCTAAAGATATTAAAGAAGTATCTTCTAATGAAGAGAGCATTAAAGTTAAAAATAAAATACTATCTGAAAGTAATATATTATCTAACAATAAGATATCATCTAATGATAAAATAACTAGTAAAACAGCTGAGTCTTCAATTAAAGATGATAAATTTCAAACTAATAAATTAGATCAAGAACAAATTAAATTATTGTCTGATCAAACTAGTTTATTTATCAGAATGACTAAAATTTTAGAAACTCAACTTAAAGTATCAATTATACAAGGAGCTGGAGCTGGGTTTGGTCCTCTTGGGTCATTAATAGCTGGTGGTGTGAGTTTATTAGCAGCTAAAGATGTTTTATCTACAACACCATCACTATCTGATACTGAACAACCATCTATTACCCCAAATGCTATATCAAATGAGAATGTAACTTTACCTAACACTAATACTAACACTAATAATACATCGGTAAATCAAACAAACTCTTCTATTATAACTAACCCTACTTCACCCACTAATAATATCTCCCCAGTACTTGAACTTATTCAAGTAGTAATAAGTGAAACTAAAGCACAAAATCAATTATTATCTCAACTCCTTAGTAAAAACTCAGATGTTTATATGGATTCTACAAAAGTAGGAACAACTAGTAATATAGGAGCGACAAATATAGGACGTTAACATATTTATAATAAACCTTAAAAATTAAATAACATGGCAGAATACAAAGGAATCGTAAACAGACTTCAAACCGAAGGCTCATTATTAACATCTTATGGTGGTGCTACACCTCCTAAAGTAGTAGACATTGATCCAACTATATCAGTTGAATCAACTCAATTGTCTAATTATAAAGGTAAAACCCCAACTGGATATTTAGATAATCCTCCTCAATAATAAGGATTAATCTTACTAAAAATTGTTAATATGGGAGATTAATTTCTCCCATATTTGTTTTTACTCATTAAAATTTAATTTATTTAATATTTATAATAAAAATAGTTAATGGGGATTATTAAAACTTTAAAGCAGCAAGGATCTGAATTAAGTAAGTATGACGGCAAAACCCCTCGAGATGAGAGACCAGCTAGATTAGGAGCCAAATTAAGACTTCAAGGATCTGAACTCAGTAGATATGACGGCGGAACCCCTCCAGAAGCTAGATACCCTAATCCTTTAAGATCATCTGACTCTTATTTATCTGCTTATAAAGGTCTTACTCCCCAACCCAACCTTTTAACTACAAATCAATCTCCATTATTATACCCATATTCTATTACTGGAGAAGCTAGGGGTCAAGTTCAATTTGAGTATGGTCTTTATTCAAATGGAGCTACAGCTGTTCTTCCGTTACCTACATTATTAGGTGTAGATATATTTGCTACTCCTTTAAGTTATTATTATGACGGTACTGAAGGATACTATGCTAAGACAGTAGGGGTAGGTACTAATCCATCAAGACAAACATTATCAGATGGCACACTAGAAAATAGATTAACTATAGCGTATACTGCTAAAATAGCTAACCAGAGTTTAGGTACAGCTAATGATCCTAATGGAGGATTAGCTATTAACCCATTTGGAATAAGCAACACTACTCCACCTAACATACTATTACAGTATAACAACCCAGTATCATCACCCGAGGAGCCTAGTCTTGAGTTTGTTAGGATTCAAAATCCAACTATTAGACTTGAAGATCTTTATGATGATGGTAAAGCCCAAGCTAAAGCTATATTTGATAACCCAAATCAAATTTCACCATTACCTGGACAAAAATTTGATTCTCATAAAGAACCGGTGTGGGTATATAATCCATTATATGGCCAAAATGTTGGGGCTTCATTTGAATATGCTGTAGAAGCTAGTGAAAATGGAGTTGATGATGATGTTTTATATAAAGCTTTATTTACAGATGATTATAAAACCAATCTCCTAAATAGAAGTACTACTATATACAACAAACCATTAAATAACCCTAAACTCTTTATAAAATATATTTCCGATGACCCAAGCAAACCAGGTTATCTGACACCAGAAATAACTGTATTATCATCAGGTAGTAATAATTGGGTCTATAACCCATTATATGGCTCAGGTACTGGGGCTTCATTTGCATACCAAACATTTGCTAGTGAAATTGGAGTAAATGATAATGAATTATTCAAAGTTCTATTTACAGATGATTATAAATTAAATATTTTAGATAGAAGAGACAATACTGTTTTTTTTGATACAAAACTTCAAAAAAATAAACTTAATTTAGCGAATAATTTCACTTACACATATGAACAATTAATAAAAACCAATACATCACCTGCAAGTAATAGTGAAGAACAATTATTTCAAAAATCTACAACTCTTGATAATATAACTGATTATCGAGCTATAATAAAAGCATCATCATCATCTAGGAACACAGATACATTACCTAGTACTAATTATAAAGAATTTAATAGAGAATTTACATATAAAGCTAATAAAACAAGATTTGCAAATGCTATTTATGCTAGACTAGAAGGTGATGAAGGAGGGTTATTAAATAACCCTAATTATACGGCTTATGGTAATATAGATGTTCTTAACACTGTGACACCTAATGATGCTAGCCAGATGACAGGTGAAACCTTAGAAGAATTTAAAAACGCGGATCTAGTTAAATTTTTCTTTGAAATTAATAATAATGATGCTGAAACTAATACTGCTAACTGGTTTTTATTTTTTAGAGCGTATATTAATAATTTTGGAGATAATTTTAATAGCAGTTGGCAAGAGTATAAGTATATAGGTAGAGGTGAAAATTTTTATAAATACACTGGATTTACTAGGGAAATTTCATTAGATTTTACAATATATGCTCACACTAGAGTTGAAATGATACCTCTTTACGAAAAACTGAATTATTTAGTCGGAACCTTAGCCCCAGACTATTCAAAAATGGGTTATATGAGGGGTAATTTTGTTAATTTAACTGTAGGAGATTACTTAGTTAATACCCCAGGAATAATTAAAAATATAAGTTTAAAACCATCTTTAGAAACAGGATGGGACTTAAATAGAGATGAAAAAGGTAATATTATACCTTCATATAAAAAACCTTATTTTATTGACGGAGAAGAAAAAGCTAACTATTTTGTTGGGCAGCTCCCTCGCTTAATAGATGTCACCTTAACTTTTACCCCAATTCATAATTTTACACCTAGATTTGGATCTAGTTTTATAAGAAATTATGTATCTACTACAGCCCCTAAAGTTGAAGAAGCTAACATTGATGCAGCAACAGATCCACCCTTCACACCTGAAGAAAAAGAAAGATTAAGAAGAGTATCTAATGGTGAACAATTAGATATTACTGGCCCTCCTCCATCATTTGAAGAATAATATGTAAATTATATATAAATGAACCGTTATCAAAGTATATCAACAACAACTAATTCTCAAGGTGTTAAGTTTTATAAAAACTTAAAATACCCTGAAGTTCCTCCATCAGTTAATGATATTTATGTTATATCTGTAGATGGTGATAGGTTTGATATTTTAGCTAATGAATACTATGGTGATCCTTCTTTATGGTGGGTAATTTCAATAGCTAATCCTGAATTACCTCAAAATTCATTGTATTTGCCTTTAGAGTCTCAAATTAGAATACCTATTAACCCATCACAAGTTGTAGCTAATTATATTTCTTTAAATCAATAAAATATGCCTAATAATATTATAGGTGAAAGTTTTAAACCATATGTGGAGGGTCAAATTAAAACTCGCCAAAGTAAATTAAGTTTAGTTAGTAATCGAGATCCTGATTTACTTAAATATATAAATAATAAAACATCTTGGGTGCGTTTATCATCTGGGGTTAATGTAACAGCAGATAAAGCTCGAGAACTGGGTGTATCAACCTTATCTGGGAATGCTTTAGCTCAATCCTCAATCTTATTCTCAGCTAGAAAATATACAAAATTTATCCAAAATAATGACCCAGAAAAATGGGATGGACAATTTACAGCAGGAGTAGGTTATAATTTACCTAATCCATCATATGGATACACCCCTGGAGTAGCCTCTAAAACACCTTCTTCTAATTATGGGCTTGTCCCACCAGCTGGTATAATCTCAGCTAATATTAAACCTTTAAGTCAAGGTTCATTAAGAGAAGCTACAGTTCAAATTACATGCCATAATTTACCTCAATTTAAGATTATAGAAGCATTATATTTAAGGTTAGGTTATAGTATGCTTTTAGAATGGGGTCATACTTTTTGGTATGATAGTAAAGGTAATTTACATTCTGATATGCCTGATTGGTTGCACGCTGGATTTATACTTGGACATTACAACCAAGATGCTGTTTTAGAAAATCTAGAAAAACAAAGAGAATATACCTGTGGTAACTATGATGGATTTTTTGGGCGAGTAACTAATTTTTCTTGGAATTTTAGACCTGATGGTGGTTATGATATTACTCTTAATATGAGAGCTGTTGGTGATGTAATAGAATCTCTTAAACTTAATGTTAACATTCCCTCATCTACCTCATCTTCAATTAGTGCTACATCATCAGATGAACCTTTGCCTCCAGTTGTAGCTAATAAAGATAAATCATCATTACATAAAATATTATTTTCTATAGCTAAAGAATTAGATATTCAACAAAATAATGGAAGATATTTAAATGGGTTTGCTGAAGCTGGAAGAGCAAATTTATCAACTCCTGAAATAATCAGAATAACTAAACAGCATGCCCAGTTTGATTTAGGTAAAGCAAATTATCAAGATCCTAATGAAATAAATGATAAAGCTAATAATATACTAACCTATCAAGAAGGTTATATGGCTGTTTTTGAAAGTATAACCGCGGATCCCTCTGAAAGTGATTCAACAGGTAATTTTTTTTATATAAAATTAGGTACTCTGTTAAGAATAGTTGAGTCATTTTTATTAAAATATGACACAACAAGAGAAAAAAATGGAACTTATGCTCCTTTATTTTATATAGACCATGATTTTGATACTAATCTTTGCCTTACTATACCTAGACAAATAAGCTTAGATCCTCATATCTGTCTACTACCCCCAGGATCTTTAAATTCAACTTCACCTTCAGGTCAAGCATCAGCAAGTTCAACTCCTAAAACATACATAAAGTATACTTATACTAAACAAGGATTAGGATTTTTTGAAGATTCTTATTTCACTAAAACTACTGAAACTGTTACAGCAGATAAAATTGACCCAAATAGAGTCGCATCTCAACTACCAGCTGAAAATGCCAAAGATGATGCTCCAGAAAAGTATGATCAAATAGCTGTATATTATAGTTCAAGTGTTCGTAATTTTAGATATTATGATGCTGGGGGTGAATATGATAATGCTGGTGTAGGAGGAGGAGTTAATCAAATAATAGTATATTATGATCCTGACTCTACTTCAACAGCAACATCAACTTACACTTTTGATGATGGAACAGCGGCTAATGAAGGAAATTTAAAAAGAATATTAAAATCATATAGAGTAGATAATTATCCTTTTTTAGGTAAATTTATGCATGTTCATGTTAATTTAGATTTTATAGCATCTGTACTATCTAATAACATAGATGATGACGGTAAAATATCAGTATTAAATTTTTTACAAGCTATAGCTAGTGGTATTTCTAAAGCTACAGGACAAATAAATAATTTTAGTATTACATATGATGAAATAAAAAATATATTCTCATTCCGTGATAGTAATATTCCTCCTGATGGGTATAAATACTTAAATCAAATAAAACCTGAGTTAAAAATTAATACAACTCCTACTAGATTTAATGTTAATTTATTAAAATCAAGTAATGGTAGTTTTATTAAAGATTTATCTATAAAAAGTGAATTAACTAATGATTTTGCTACTCAAATAACTATAGGAGCTCAATCAAACGGAAATAAAGTAGGTGAAGATTCTACAGCTTTAAGTAAACTAAATGTAGGTTTTGAAGACAGAATCCTCCCAGCTAAATCTAGTTGGGCTGATGAAAATGCAGACTCATCTGATCAAACTAAATCTCCAGACCAAATATACGCTGAGCAATTAAATTCATATGTTACTTTACATCAAAATATAGATTTTGGTATTGTGACAGAAGAAGATATATCTAATAATACACAAGCTGTAGTTGATATGTACAAGTACCATTTAGGGTATTCTACTCAACAAGGAGAAATATCAGGTGTAGGATTTATACCTATAAATCTTCAATTAACTATGGATGGATTAAGTGGTCCAAGATTATTTGAAACTTATACAATTAATGATGAGATTTTACCTACTAATTATCAAAATAATGTTAAATTTATTATTAAAGGTATAAGTCATAATATTGACACTAATGGTTGGTCAACTACTCTAGAAAGTTTTAGTGCTCCTAGACGTGATGTTTTAAATCCATATAAACTTCTTGAAGATCCACTTGTAAAAGGTGGAGGTGGTGGAGGCGGTGAAGGAGGAAGAGCTGCAGAAGGAACAGTTAAACGTAATTTACAAACATGGGGATCAGGTCATAATACTGGGATATTTAATGATAGCAATTTAGGTAGATTTACATCAACAGCTGATTCTAATCAACAAAAACAAAACTTAATAACAGAAATAAAAAAACTAGGCAAACGTTCAACATGTATGGGCTCAGATGATCCTGAAATGTATTATAAATTTATAAACTCTTTATTATCTGGAGTTGGATTGCCTACTACATATAGTAACCAATGGTTTTGTACTCAATGGCTTAGAGCAGAGAATACATCTGCTAAATTTAATCCTTTAGCTACAACTCAAGGTATGCCTAACGCTACTGATTTTAACTCAGTTAAAGTAAGAAATTATGTTGATTTCAATCAAGGTGTAGAAGCTACTGTTAAAACACTTAAAAATAGTTATTATCCTATTTTAAGAGAAGCTCTTAGTAAAGGAACTTTAACTCCTGTTGAAATTTGGAATTACTCAATTAATAGTTAATTATGGCTTACATACCTAAAAATAAAATTCAAACTAATTTATATACTAGTGGAGAAGAATTTATTTTACTTAAAGACAACTCTAACTATACTGGGCCTTACTATAAATTATATAATGGTAAATTCTTTACAGGGAACACACCCAATGATCTATCTACTATAGAAATTATACCTATCTCTCCAAGATCATCAGACTCAAATGGTGATGGTGTTTATTATTCATTATTCCCAACAGAACAAGATTATAAAAATGGTGAATTTACAAGGTATTTCACCTGCAGAAGAAATCAACCTATATTTACTGAAGTAGATAAAAAAACTTTTGATAAATATAAACAAAAAAATAATACTGTATTTTGGCGCACTAATAAACCATTTTCTTTATTTTGGCAATTAACAGGTGATATAAATCAAGTAGCTCAAACAAATAAAAATATAACTGAATTGACTGAGCAAAGGGAAAAAGTTATAGGTCTAGGTTTATTTTTAAAAGAAAATTGGGCTCAATATTATAAAGAAAAACCTTAACTTGGCTTAAGGTAATTTTTTTGTTATATTATAGTAAATAAAGGTTATGTATTATCTAATAGAAAGTCAACATCAATTTGAGGAGTTTGCTCAACAGCAAACTAACAGATGTTTTGTTGAACTTATTCTAAATCATGATTTAATACACCCGGTTTTAAATGATGTTTCATTAGTCTATATTAGACCTGAGAATGATAAGAAAGGATATATTATTCCTATTTCTCATAATGAATCATTTTCTATTCTATTTCAACAAGTTAAAAAACTTATAGCAAGTTATAAAGAAGTATTTGTTAGAGATAAGAAAACAAGTATGTATTTCTTAAATAAAAAGAATTTAATACATGCTCCTATCAATATAGAAAATTTATCATTTCCTATCTATGATTATTATCATAGACAGTATCCAAATAGAAATGATATAAATAAATTTATCCCTATAGCTAAACATTATGAACGTTGTGAAGAGTGTTTTAAACATATAAATTTCACACCACAATCTGGATTTTATAACAAAGCAATAGAGTGTTTCTACACTATAGAATCAAGTGGTATTAGTGTGGATACAGCGCTTGTAGACGATTATTTTACACCCAACAATACCCTCCATTCGATAAAAAACAATGTAGTATACTCGCAGTACAATGTAGATACTACAACTAAAAGACCATCAAATAGTTTCAATGGTATTAATTTTGCTGCGTTACCTAAAGATGGTTCTAGAAAAGCATTTGTATCTACTAATGGAAGATTTGTTGATATTGATATTGATTCTTACCATCCAACTCTAATCGCTAAACAAATTAATTATAGTTTTGGAGAAGAATCAATACATGAACATATGGCTCAACTTTATGGAGTAGATTATAAAACAAGTAAAGAACTTACCTTTAAACAACTATATGGAGGTATATTTGATGATTACAAACATTTAGAATTTTTTTCTAAAACTCAAACTTTAATAGATACTTTATGGGAACAGTTTAATACTGAGGGTTATATTGAATGTCCTATATCTAATCATAGATTCTATCACCACCAATTACCTAATATGGGTCCCCAAAAGTTATTTAATTATTGGGTTCAAAATTTAGAGACATCACAAAACATTTTAATATTACAAGATATATTACTAATAATAAAAGGTCATAAAACTAAATTAGTATTGTATACTTACGATGCTTTCCTATTCGACATTAGCAAAGACGAATTAGAATTGTTAGAAGATATATGTTCTGTTTTTGCTAATTATGGCTTAAAATACAAAATGAAATATGGAAACAACTACTATGACCTTAGCTTATTCACAATATATGTATAATAAACCTTATGGGTTTGATATTACCGACTTAAACTTTGATGATGTGAGTAACAAACTATTTTGCACATTTTCAGAATTAGATGAGATTGACAATCTTATAGACAATATAAGAAGCCAGTACAATGTACTGTACAATAAAATATTTGTCTTGCAGATTAAGAATAGTGATGAATATGTTTGCACATATAATATCGACTACTCCAATTTAAACGAAATTCCTGAAAACACTATATTGGTTCACCGTAAAAAGGAAACCAACACGCTATACACTATTAACGCACTTAATGAATTAATTAAGAAGCTAAATGGTGGTGTAGTGGATGTGACTTACAGAATCAACTGGATGCATTACAGAAACTGTATCTTATTAACCCAACATAATGAATTAAAACAATTAAATACAAAAGTGTATAAGATTGTTGAGTTGTAATTTATTGGTAACTAACGTTAACGCTGAATACTTAAAACATGGCCGTTTAAAAGCTCTTTGAAGCTAGCTTGGCCTTATTAAAAATAAGTAGTATATTATATTAACAATTTAAAAACCAAATTTTTATGGACATTAATGCTATTAAACAGAGATTGAATTCTC
>Ga0181356_1000507_pt1 | contig 16964 bp, 23 predicted proteins | sample Fa13VDMM110SN_FD_130104 | JGI IMG/M metagenome (GOLD analysis project Ga0181356, IMG submission 130104) | Freshwater viral communities from Lake Michigan, USA - Fa13.VD.MM110.S.N | ecosystem: Environmental > Aquatic > Freshwater > Lake | place: USA: Michigan | collected 2013-09-24 | reverse complement strand
CCTGTTTCGATTATCGGTTTTTGCTACATGCATATAATATACAAAAAATCACAAAAAAACACAAAAATAACACTTATTTCAAAAATAAGTGAAAAACACTAGTGTTTTACCTATAAATAGTGATTTCCCCTTTTAATTTGCTTGTTGCTAGTGAATTCCACTTATTTAAAGGGTTTTACTAGTGTTTTTTACTCGTTTTCATTAAAAATTTTGCGTATCATAATTAAAAAAAAGTGTTTTCCCCTATTAATTTGCTTGTTGCCAGTGAAATTCACTACAAAAACGTGTTTCGTCTAAACTTGCCGCGTGGTCCGCGGCCGATGCTTTGTAAAAAATTGCGCGTGGCCCGTGGTCCGCGGCCCGTGCTTTGGCGGGCCCCGGCCGCCGGTTTTTGTTGCGTGGCCCGCGGGCCGGGGCCCCTATTCGCGTTTCGTTTTTCGCTGTCATTTATTTCTAAAAGTGTTTCACGTGAAACAATCGCGAAAAGTGTTTCACGTGAAACAATCCGCACGCATGGCGCGTTATACACGGGCCCCGGCCCGTGTCGCGTGGCCCGTGGGCCGTGTCGCGTGGGCCGTGGGTTAGGTGTCAGGGTACCTTGGGCCGGTTACCGCGGCCGCTCGCTCCCGGACCGCGGCCCACGCAGAACAGGCCTACCTTTTCGCTCGCGGCAGCTTGAGCCCTATTTCGCACAGTTTTTCACGGCCAGAACTGAAACGGCTAAAGGTACTTTAGCCTCGATCCGTGAACCCTCCCCCTTTGTTCTATAAACGATTTCCCCAAAATTTTTTGCAAAATTTAAACGAAATGGCTTTTTTCTTGCGTGATATGATTTGCGGATGACGGGTATGCAGACGACTAATTTGACAGAGATGCAGGCGCAAGAATTGCGCCTGGAGTTACGTTTGCGGATGTTAGATGCGCAGGAAAAGGCGCGCACAAACTTTATTGATTTTGTGCGTTATGTTTGGCCGGCCGCGATTCTTGGTGAGCATCATCGGATTATGGCGAATGCTTTTGACCGGATTGCGCGTGGGACCTTGAAGCGGTTGATTGTGAACATGCCTCCTCGGCACACAAAGTCCGAGTTTGCATCTTATCTTCTGCCTGCCTTTTTGATGGGCCGTGATCCTCGGACCAAGGCTATTGAGGCGACGCACAATGGGGAGTTAGCGGTGCGTTTTGGCAGGAAGGTACGTGATTTGATGGACACGGACTTATACAAGGAGATTTTCCCTGAGGTATTGTTAAAGCCTGACAGTAAGGCGGCGGGTCGTTGGGACACGAATAAGGGTGGGGAATACTTTGCGGTAGGTGTAGGTGGTGCGATGACGGGTCGTGGTGCGAATGTCTTGGTGATTGATGACCCGCACTCGGAGCAGGATGCGATGAGTGATTTGGCGTTAGACAATGCGTGGGAGTGGTATAGCTCGGGTCCTCGCACGCGTTTGCAGCCTGGTGGTTCTATAGTGGTGGTCATGACCCGTTGGGGGACCAAGGATTTAACGGCTCGGTTATTAAAGTCCCAGCAGGGCAAGAATTCTGACCAGTGGGAGGTGATTGAGTTTCCTGCTATTTTGCCTAGTGGACGCGCGTTATGGCCGGAGTATTGGAAGTTAGAGGAGTTGGAGGGGGTAAAGGCGTCTTTATCTGCGCAGAAATGGAATGCGATGTATCAGCAGCGCCCCACGGCCGACGAGGGTGCGATTTTAAAGCGGGAGTGGTGGCGGGTTTGGCCGCATGAGGAGCCTCCTGAGGTGGAGTACATTATTCAGAGTTACGACACGGCGTATTCAAAGAAGGAGACGGCGGACTTTTCTGTTATTACGACGTGGGGGGTGTTTTACCCTAGTGCGGATGACGGGGCGAATATTATATTGTTGGCCGTGAAGCGTGGTCGTTGGGACTTTCCTGAGCTCAAGCGCATTGCGATTAATGAGTACAAGTATTGGAATCCTGACAATGTATTGATTGAGGCCAAGGCCACGGGGACGACTTTGCAGCAGGAGTTGCGACGCGTGGGGATTCCTGTGACGATGTATTCTCCGGGTGGTCGTAGAGCGGGCCAAGACAAGGTATCGAGGGCGAACGCGGTGGCGCCTATTTTGGAGGCGGGAATGGTGTGGGCACCGGACGATCTTTGGGCGCAGGAGTTAGTGGAGGAATGTGCTGCTTTTCCCAATGGGGACCATGATGACCAGGTGGACAGTACGATGCAGGCATTAATGCGTTTTAGGACGGGAAATTTTATTTCCTTGATGACAGATGAGGCCGAGGATCAGGGCACGGACACGGGGGTTGTGCCGGAGTATTATTGAGGTATACAATCAATCGAATTAATTTTCACGGGGCTGCCCTTTATGAACACACGTTCTCGCTTGATGCTAGAGGCGTTAAACCCGTCTAGTGGACAGGGGCCTTCTCAGCGGGGTATGTTGGGGTATGCAGAGGGTGGTTTAGTGCAGGACGCGGGGAGTGCTGTGCCTGTTTCCTCTCTTGTGACAACGCCTGACCCGCTTGCGCCGGCGCAGTTTGGTGCTACGCAGTTTGGTGCTACGCAGTTTGGTGCTACGCAGTTTGCTCCTCGCCCGCTTCGCCCTACCTATGGGGCGTTAAACGCGGACATTGCTGGTCTTCGGTCGCAGAGGCCGATGTTTGGGACGGCTCCTTCTAGCGGATTTAGCCCGATGTTCCCGGTTACGCAAAGACCGATGTTTGGGCAGGTACCGCAAAGCGCGTACAATTTTACTGCTCCGGCGCCTCAAGTGCGCGCGCCTACTCAGGCGAACAACGATGTAAATGATTTCTACGCGCGACAGGCGCAGTTAGCCGAATCCATTCGTGCGGCGGACAGTGCCCAGAGGCGCGCGACGATGGTCGCCATTGCGCGGCAGCAGTTTGAGGCAAGAATGCAGGCAGACCTTCTGTCGCCCAATAGTTACGCGCGTAGCGGTGGGGGCGGTAGCAGTGTGGTAGGTGTGACGACTCCTGGTGGTAGCGGGAGTGCAGCCGGTGCAACGGTTTCAGACATTAACCGCTTATACAGGGAGCTGTTGGGGCGTGATGCGGACCCGACTGGACTTGCTGCGAACAAGGGTGCGTCTCTTGACGTCATTCGTAAAAGCATCATGGATTCTGCTGAGTATAAAGCGAAGAATCCGGGCGGTGGTAGTGGCGGCAGTGGTAGTGGCGGCAGTGGTAGTGGTGGTAGTACGGGAACCTCAGATATCACACGTCTATACCAAGAGTTACTAGGTCGTGCGCCAGACCCGACTGGGATTGCCGCCAACCAAGGCGCCTCTGCGGAAGCGATTCGTCAAAGCATTTTAAATTCTGCTGAGTATCAGTCTAGGAATGCGGGTGGTGCCGGGGGTGGTGGAGGCGGAATCGAGGCTCTGTATCGTCAGATGCTAGGTCGTGCGCCCGATCCTACGGGAATTGCTGCAAATGTGGGGCAGTCTGACGAGGCGATTCGCCAAAGCATTGCTGCTTCGCCCGAATATCAAGCTCGAAACCCCAACATCGATACGATATCTAATGTATATCAAGAGTTACTAGGTCGTGCCCCAGATCCTACAGGGATTGCTGCAAATCAAAACGCGTCAGAAGAAGAGATACGGCAAAGCATTTTAAATTCTGCTGAGTACCAAGAACAACGGCCTTGGTACAACGACAATACTGGCTAGTAACACAACAAGGTTTTATAAATGCCTATAGAAAAAAGCATTAATCCTGCTCCGCTTACGGTTGAGATTGAACAGCCCGATATGCCTGACGTTGAAATCATCTTAGAAGATGATGGCGGCGCTACGATTGAGCTCAGTCAGCAAGAGGATAATGAGATAGGTTTCTACGGTAACCTTGCTGAGGTTATTGATGATGGCGAGCTGTCGCACATATCGATTGAATTAATGTCGATGTTTGAGGCGGACAAGTCTGGTCGAGGCGACTGGGAGCAGATGTACTCCAAGGGCTTAGATCTATTGGGGCTAAAGCTTGAAGAGCGCACTAAACCGTTTCGCGGTGCGGCGGGCGCGGTGCATCCCATGCTGACCGAGGCGATTGTGCAGTTTCAGTCTCAGGCAATGAAGGAATTAATGCCTGCGGGCGGTCCCGTGCGCACGCAGGTCGTGGGCAAAGAGACGTTGGACAAGGCGCAGCAGGCCTCCCGTGTCCAAGATTTCATGAATTACCAGATCACAACGGTGATGAAGGAGTACACACCGGAGTTTGATCAGCTTTTGTTTTACACAGGTTACGGCGGCTCGGCATTTAAGAAGGTCTATTACGACGAGCAGCTTGAGCGCATGGTGAGCAAACTCTGTTTGCCCGATGACGTGTATATCCCGTACTGGGGATCAAGCGTCATGAGCCAGTGTTCGCGGATCACGCATCGCATTGCAATGGATTCTAATGAATTTCGCAAGCGCGTGGTGGCTGGGCAGTACTTAGATGTCAATGTTTCTTCGTATGGCGTGCCCTCTGACGCAAGCCAGATCCGTTATTCGGTGGACAAGCAGACGGGCGTGGTGGAGTCGGGCTCCCCGGAAGAGCTTTTCTTACTGGAATTCCAAGTAACCTTGGACATTCCTGGCTTTGAGGATTTAGACGAAGATGGCGAGCCCACGGAGATTAAGCTGCCCTATGTGGTGACGCTTGACGAGTCCAGTGGGCGCGTGATTAGCGTGCGACGTAACTGGGAGGAAGGGGATTCTCGGTGCGCTCGCCGTGAGTACTTTGTACATTACGTTTTAGTTGAGGGGCTGGGCGCGTACGGCTTGGGTTTTGTACATTTAATTGGTGGATTATCCAAGACCGCAACGGCAGCACTGCGTCAATTACTGGATGCAGGCACGTTGGCGAATCTGCCGGCGGGTTTTAAGGCCAAGGGCGCGCGGATCGCGGACGATGATCAGCCGATCCAGCCAGGCGAATGGCGTGACATTGACGCGGGCGGTGCGGAGTTAACGTCTTCGTTATTGCCGCTACCTTATAAAGAGCCCTCACAGACGTTATTTCAGCTTTTGGGTTTTACCGTAGAGGCGGGTAAACGCCTAGCAAGCACAGCGGATATGCAGGTAGGGGATGGGAATCAGAATGCGGCGGTAGGAACGACTATTGCATTGCTTGAGCGCGGCTCGATGGTGATGTCTGCGATCCACAAGCGGATGCATTATGCTCAAAAGATGGAGTTTGAGATGCTTGCCAGAGGTTTTGGAGAGTATCTTCCCGAAGAGTATCCGTATGACGTGCCAGGCGCTTCGCGGTCCATTAAAAAACAAGACTTTGGCAAGATGGTGGCGGTGTTGCCGGTGGCAGACCCCAATGTGTTTTCCACGGCACAGCGTATTACGCTTGCTCAGACACAACTGCAGTTAGCGCAAACCGCCCCTCAAATGCACAACATGTATGAGGCGTATTATCGGGTCTATGCTGCGCTAAATGTTCGTGATATTGACGGCATTTTACGCCCCCAAAATACGCAATTGCCCAAGGACCCCGCTTCAGAGAACGCCGACGTATTGGATGGCATGGAACTCAAGGCGTTTGCGGGTCAACAACACGATGCGCACATTGTGTCGCATTTGATTATGGGTCTGTCTCCGATTCTTGGTGCTATTCCAATTGCTTCTGCAACTTTGCAAAAGCATGTTTTTGAGCATGTTCGCATTAAAGCTGAAGAAGAGACTGAGGCCGAGATTTTCATGAACTACGGCAGCGATCCTGACCACATGGTTTCTGCCATTCAAAGAGAGGGCATGATTGCCATAAAATGTGCTCAATTTATGCAAGAAGTACGCGAGACGCAGAATCAACTTTCAGGGGGCGGCGCACCTGACCCTGTTGTTGCGCTTAAAGAAAAGGAACTTGAGCAAGATGCGGCCAAGGACCAAGCTGATCTCAAGATTGACCAAGAGCAGATTGCCATTGATCGTGAAAAGCTTGCACAAAGCGACAAATCTACGCAAATGCGCGTGCAAACCCAACAAAACATTGCTAATCTACGCGCAGAAGTTGGCCGCGAACGGGCGCAGATTCTTAAAGAAGGAATGGAGAGACGTAATGCCTCTTAAAAAAGGAACAAGCAATACTGTTGTCAGCAAAAACATTTCCGAAATAATGAAAAGTTATGGAAAGTCTGGCACGATAGGCGCGAGTACTCCCCGCAGCAAGGGTAAAGCCATTAAACAGGCTGTTGCAATTTCTCTTTCAAGTGCGGGCAAGACGGAAAAAATGAAGACGGGTGGCGCAGTCAAGGGACGCATGGGCCCTGTGGCCACGGTCAAGAAACGTGATGGCAACAAGGCTGTTAAAATTTACTAAGCATTAAAGACGTTGTTTAATTAAATGCCTTCAGACGGTGGCTTGTAACTGTCTGCCTAACATGGAATAGACCATGCTTGAATTTGCAGAGGCAGTCCTGAAAGAAATCAGGAAACTGCAGCAGGACTCCGAGGCGATTGTGTTAAATGGCACGATTGCGGACATGGAACGATATCGCTTCATGATGGGACGTCTTGAGGGCTTAAAACTCGTAGAACAATCCGTAAAGATTCTTGTTAAACGGAATTCTCAAGATGATTTTTAACCCAAAAGGAGTGTCCAATGGAAGTTAACGCAACACTTACTGCGCTTGAGCGTAAGTGGCAAGAGGAGTCCGCGAATCGTGGCCCTCAACTCGCTGATGCCTATACTGCAGAGGGGGATTTTGATCCTTCTAAGCTGCCCGATGAGGTGATGAATAGAATTCCTCAACCCACAGGCTGGCGAATTGCCATTTTGCCCTATCGTGGTGCCGAAAAATCCAAAGGCGGGATCGTCTTGGCGGAAGAAACCCAAAAACGTACACAATTAGCTACGACTTGTGGCTATGTGTTAAAGATGGGTGACTTAGCGTATAGCGATGAAAGCAAATTTCTCCATGGCCCTTGGTGCAAGGAAGGGGATTGGATTATTTTTGGGCGTTACGCAGGTTCCCGTATTTCAATCGATGGTGGTGAAATACGCATTTTGAACGACGACGAGATTATCGGGATCTTAAATGATCCGTCTGATATCTTGCACATGTAAGGAGTATTTAATATGAACGAAGAACTTGAATACAATGTTGGGGAAAATGAAACAGAAACAACGGTTGAGATGGATGAAGAAGGTAAAGCAACCGTTGTTAATGAAGAATCTGCAGCCGTTCGGGTAGAGGACGGTACTCACCAAAATGGTGGGGAGCTAGAAGACTACAGCGAAAAAGTTAAAAAACGGATTGATAAACTTACTGCTCGTTTACGCGAGACGCAGCGCCGAGAGGAGGCTGCCATTGCTTACGCCAAAAACGTACAGCAACGCGCGCAACAACTTGAGGAACAATTTCACCGTACAGATGCCGAGCGTTTATTACAAACACGCAGCAGAATTGACACAGAAGCCTCTACTTTACGGCAAATTGTTAAAAAAGCCCGTGAAGAAGGCGATACTGATACGGAAATTGAAGCGCAAGAGCGTTTGTCAAACATTTTGTATGATCAAAGACGTGTTCTTGATGCGGAAGAGCAGCGTAAAGCTACTCAAGCACAGCAACAACAACAGCAAGTTGCTTATCAGCAACAGCAAGCGGCTGCTCAACAACAGCGTTCCCAACCCGATCCGCGTGCAGAGGACTGGGCTGAACGCAATGATTGGTTTGGCCGCGATGTGGCCATGACGGCTGCTGCCAGGGGAATACATATTCAGCTTGTTCAAGCAGAAAGATTTGACCCCACGTCAGATGAGTACTATGATGAGTTAGATCGCCGTGTCCGCGATGCTTTCCCACAGAGGTTTTCTGGTGGAAACAGCGCAGGGACGACGCAAAATAACAGAGCCAACCGACCCGTGCAAACGGTTGCGCCTGCCACCAGATCTTCTGGGATTAATAATTCCGCACGCCGCACTGTTCGGTTAAGTCCGAGTCAAGTTGCGATTGCTAAAAAACTGAATGTTCCTCTTGAGGAATACGCAAAGTACGTTAAGGAGTAGGCCATGAGTGATGTCAATATACCTAAACTGAATCGCACCCCACGCACGATGGAAACTCGTGAAAAAGATGCGCGACGCAAACCATGGGCTCCACCGTCACGCTTAGACGCGCCTCCCGCACCAGATGGATATAGGCACCGTTGGATTAGGTCTGAGGTTAACGGAACGGAGGATCGGATTAATGTTTCCTCTAAACTTCGTGAAGGGTATGAGTTGGTTCGCGCCGATGAACACCCTGACTTTCAATCCCCTTCGGTAGAGGATGGCCGAAACGCTGGTGTCATTGGCGTAGGAGCTTTACTACTAGCTAGAATTCCTAATGAAACTGCGGAAGAGCGTAAACAGTATTATGCTGCACGTACACATGACCAGCTAAAATCTGTTGATAATGAACTGTTGAAGACGAATGCACATTCGTCTATGAAAATCAACCGTCCAGAAAGACAGACAAAAGTATCCTTCGGCGGCCCCAAGGACGCTGAATAACTCTTAAAGGAAAGACAAAATGGCAAACGTAAATAAGCCTTTTGGTCTAAAGGCTCTCGGCAACTTATCTGCAACTGGCGCACAGAAGCAGTATGGTTACGTGATTGCAAATGGCCAAGCAGGAGCAATTTTTCAAGGTGACCTTGTTACCGTTTTTGACGGAAGCTTGGTTCAATTTAATCCCTCTACACACACTGCGGCAGTGGGCGTGTTTAATGGTTGTTTCTACAACGATCCAACCACACAAAAGCCTACCTTTAAAAACTTTTATCCCGGCAGTATTACAACCACTATTGGTAACATCACGGCCGATGTCATTGATGATCCTAGCCAGTTATTTATCATTCAGGCTGATGCAAGCGTGACGCAGGTACAAGTCGGTTTTAACGCAGATGTGGTTGCGGGTACAGGTAACACCACTACGGGTGTGTCGGGCATGGAATTAGCGGGTACTCCTGCTAAAACTGCAGCTTTGAACTTGAAGATTGTTGGTTTGTACAACGTCCCAGGTAATGAGTTTGGTGCCAATGCCGTTTTGGTGGTGAAGATTAACGAGCATCTCTATGGCAGCGCTGGTGTTGCCGGACAAGGAGTCTAATCATGGCAATTTCCCGTGCACAACTAGTAAAAGAACTTGAGCCAGGTCTTAACGCCTTGTTTGGTCTTGAGTACAAAAACTACGATAAACAACATGAAGAAATTTATGATATTGAATCGTCGGATCGTGCTTTTGAAGAAGAGGTAATGCTTTCTGGTTTTGGTGAAGCTCCTGTAAAGACTGAAGGTGCTGGTGTTTCATACGACCAAGCGCAAGAAGCCTACACAGCGCGTTACACACACGAAACGATTGCTTTAGCCTTCTCTTTGACCGAAGAAGCGGTTGAGGATAACCTCTATGATCGTCTCGCAGCTCGTTACACTAAGGCACTTGCTCGTTCAATGGCTACAACCAAGCAGATCAAAGCAGCAGCGGTTCTGAATGGTGCTTTCACAACCTCTATTGGTGGTGATGGCAAGCCTCTCTGTGCTTTGGATCACCCGACCGTAGGTGGGCCTGACCTGAAGAACGAACTTACAACTCCTGCTGACTTGACGGAAACTTCACTTGAACAGTCTCTAATTGACATCGCTGCTTTTACAGACGAGCGTGGCTTGAAGATTGCGGTTCAAGGTCTGAAGTTAGTCGTTCCTAAAGAACTACAGTTCACTGCGGATCGTATTTTAAAGTCTACTCTGCGTGTTGGTACGGCAGACAATGACATTAATGCTATTCGTAACATGGGCATGGTTTCGCAGGGCTACACTGTCAATAATTACCTAACTGATCCTGATGCATATTTCATCCTTACCGATGCTCCTAACGGTATGAAGATGTTTGAGCGTGTCAGCATGAAGACAGGTTTTGAAGGTGACTTCGATACTGGTAACGTGCGTTACAAAGCCCGTGAGCGTTACTCATTTGGCTTTTCTGATGCCAGAGGTATTTTCGGTTCTCCTGGTACGCCTTAAACTAGTCAAAAGCTAGTTCTAGGGTTTCTGCCCCCTCTTCGGAGGGGGTTTTTATTTTTTGCTTTCCTTAATTAAAAATGGTATAAATATAATATCTGGGAATCCCCAGTTTCACTGACCGCCCCAGCGGACGATGCAGAGACAGTGAGACAGAGTACTGCATATACAGGAGCCTATCATGGCATCAACCACCTTCTCCGGTCCAGTCACGTCCACAAACGGTTTTATCGGTGATCTTACCGGTAACGTCACAGGCAACGTCACAGGCAACGTTACAGGCAACGTCACAGGCAACATCGCTGGCACTGGTTCAGTTACACACGCCTCTACCTCGGCTATTAACGCCACAGCTACGGCTACAGCAGCACAAGTTGCGACTGGCTACATTACCTCTACTTCCGTTGCTGCAACGGCAATTACGCTTCCTACAGGCACATTGCTTGGCGCAGCTCTTGGTGCGGTTCGTGGCACTGTGTTTGATCTTTATGTTGACAACACTCTTGGCGCAAACATCGTAACCATGGTTGTTGCTGTAAACGGCATTTTGTCTACAGCGGCTGCGGACACCCCCGGAAGCTTTGGCGACTTGACTATTGCTGCGGGCGCAACCGGTATTGCTCGCTTTACGCTAATGTTTGCAAGCGCAACTGCCTACGTGTTTACACGCACAGCTTAATTAGCCGCCCACTTCGGTGGGCTTTTGTGTTTATAGGAGCTAATGATGAGCTTTGCAAGTGACATCTCAGCAGTCAGCAAGACTGCAACAGCACAAGCCGTAGATGGACGCACGCGTTTAGCGGGCCTGTACTTTACCCATACTGCCACCGCTGCCACGCTTACTTTACGTAGTGGTGGCGCTGCCGGCACGGTTTTGTTTACTGTCACTTCGCCTGCTGTGGCGGGGTCTCAAAACATTATTATTCCCGATAATGGAATTTTGTTTACCGACGGTATCCACTTAACGCTCAGTAGTGTCAATATTACTAGCGTGACGGCTTTGTTCGTGGGCGGCGCTGCTGCATAATGGCTAAGAAAACCCCCTCTCTGTCTGTCGGACGCGGGGAGAAGTTGCCTGTGTCCAAGGGGGCGGGACTAACTGCCAAGGGTCGCGCAGTTTACAACAGGGCAACAGGATCTAATCTTAAGGCTCCGGCACCAAATCCAAAAACCAAGGCAGATGCGGGGCGCAAGAAGTCTTTTTGCTCTCGCATGGGGGGTATGGCGGGTCCAATGAAGGATGAAAAGGGTCGCCCCACTCGTAAGGCTGCTGCTCTTAAACGCTGGAAGTGTTGACATGTACTTGACCAGTAACATCCCGTATTTTAAGTGCTGGGTAAGAAAAGAGTTTACCAATGGGCACCAGAAATACCAGGGTGAGTTTATTCATGCATTGGCGGTGGCTGTTACAACCATTCCTGATCGCAGTTTAAGCTTTCAGGTCATTTTTACTGGTTGCGAAGCGGATGACGGCAGTCAAGAGAATGTGCATGGCGGAGCGATGTGGGCAAGAATGCCCTTGGCGGCACTAGTGGGAGACATTCCACTTGAGAACTGGCCAGACCGGATGCTTAATCACTTGTCGCAGCCTTGGGATTGCAACTCATACAATCATTCAATCATTAGCCTAGAGCGCGCAAAGCCCTCGCCTTGGATATGCAAGATAAATAACGAGTTTTTCATAGGCAGATATTTGTTTACAGTAGATTATGCAGAGAGCGAAGTGTCGGAAGACCCCTCACAGCATAAACAAAGCCATGTGTTAATTTTGACGGATGCAGGGAAGTGGACAGGTAATGTGGTTGCATTACCAAATAATCGGGTAAGGGTGACAAGCCCTGCATACTGGGTAACTGGCAAAGGTGCGCCAGACTTTAGGCCTAATCAGTGGATTCATTGTGCCGAGCAGGATGATTCGTACATGGATCCTACGCAAACATTTAACAATTTGTACAAGGAGTAGTAAAAATGATGAATTCAAAAATGATGGCAAGCGGCGGCATGATGAAAAAGGGTTACGCTGCGGGCGGCGCCGTTAAGAAAAAGGAAGCTGCAACAGGCGCCATGAAAATGGTTGAAAAGAACGGCAAAAAAGTTCCTGCATTTGCGGCCGACGGCGTGGGTAAAATGGCCAAAGGCGGTATGGCAAAAACAAAGATGATGGCGTCAGGCGGCATGATGAAAAAAGGGGCTGCCTCTGGCGGCGCTAAAGGTAAAAAGTAATGACAAAAACAGTCCTGTAAGTTATTCTGACAGGGCTGTGTTTAAAGGGCATTGCCATGAAAACTTGTCGCGGAATGGGTGTGATTTTAACTTCCAAAATGCCAAAAGGTAAGGCAAAGTCTCGCTCAGAGAATACGGATGTTTCGGGGTATGCGAAGGGCGGCGAAGCTAAGTCTAAAGTAAACGCTGCAGGCAACTACACCAAGCCTGGTCTACGCAAGCGCATCTTTAACGCTGTAAAGGCAGAGGCCACAGCAGGAACAGGCGCTGGGGAATGGTCAGCCAGAAAAGCACAAATGGTTGCACAACGCTATAAAAAAGCGGGTGGCGGGTATCGTGATTAAAAAGCCGCAACAGTCCCTAAAGGATTGGGGAAAACAGGATTGGGGTACAAAAAGTGGAAAAAAGTCTTCTGAGACGGGTGAGAGATACCTTCCAAAGGCTGCAATTAAAGCTTTGAGCCCCGCTGAGTATGCCGCTACTACGCGTGCAAAACGAAAGGGCAAAGCAGCAGGAAAGCAGTTTGTGGCACAACCGAAAAAAATTAGCGCAAAAGTCAAACCCTTCAGAAAGATTACGTAAACAACTATTAAAGGAAATAATCATGGCCGGACGTGGAATGGGTGCTGCAACTAAAGGCGGCGGAGCGGTTGGAACGGGTCCTCGGAACAAGATGCTGAAGGAAACTTCGCAGACTACGGGCCCTGTAATGATGAAAAACGGCGGTGCTGTTAATCAACACAAGCGCATGGCCATGGGCGAAAAAATTGCCATGAAGCATGGCGGTGCGGTTAAAAAGCACAAAAAATCGGCGTAAATAGATAATGGCCACCTCAGGAACAACCAACTTTAATCTACAGATTGACGATCTAATAGAAGAAAGTTTTGAGCGCTGTGGAATACGGATGACAAATGGTTATCAGTTAACTAGTGCTCGTCGTTCTATGAATTTGTTGTTTTTAGATTGGGCAAGTCGAGGGTTAAACCTCTGGACTATTGAAGAGGCAACCTTTCCCTTAGTTCAAGGCGATAGCGAGCTTATTCTAGCAACGGATACGGTTAACGTATTATCTGCGGTTATCCGTTTAGTCGGTCAAGGTCCTAGCACTGATATTACGATTGATCGAATTAGTCGAGAAGAATACCTAAATGTGCCCGATAAGACAACGCAGGCACGTCCCTCTCAGTACTATGTACAGCGTTCTGATCCCACAACGGTTTACTTGTATCCTGAAGCGGATCAAAACTATACTTTTGTTTACTACCGCATACGTCGCATTGAAGATGCAGGGGCTTACACTAATACAGCGGATGTAAACTTTAGATTTCTGCCGTGTTTGGCAAGTGGAGTAGCGTATATGTTGTCTTTGAAATACGCGCCAGAACGCATGGTTTCTTTAAAACAAATATACGAAGAAGACTTTCAACGCGCAGCTTTGGCTGACCGCGACACTGCAAGCGTGCATTTTGTTCCTGATTTAGGGTTCTAAAATGAGCTTTGCAACCGGAAAATTTTCTTACGGTCTTTGCGATTACTGTGGTCAGCGTTACTCGTACAATGTTTTGCGCAAGAACTGGCGTGGTTTTATGGTTTGCCCAGAGGATTACGAGCCAAAAGAGCCGCAGCTTGAGCCTTTAAAGTATCGCGGGGACTCAATTGCTTTACGTGATCCGCGCCCAGATCGTATTGAACCGCTATCTGTCTTTGTAGGAGCTCCTGGTTTTACCGCATTTCAAAGTTTAGGAAGTGCAAACGGCGGCACAAATATGCAGCCCTATCCTCCTTCTACTACTGTAGTAGGATTCAGCGCAGTGGGTAAAGTTACAGTGGTGATCACATGAACTATAGCGAATTAGTTACCAACATCCGCAACTACACTGAGGTAGATTCCAATGTATTTTCATCTACGGTAATAGACACTTTTATTACTTTTGCAGAAAATAGAATTTTGCGTGATATTGATCTGGATGTGTTCAAGCTTGAGGTATCAGGGGCACTGACTAGCGGAAATAAGTTTTTGACAGCGCCTTCAGACATTTTGACGCATCGCTACATGATGATTACGTCAGGCACCGATCAGATTTTTTTGGATTTTCGTGATACTTCTTTTATGAAAGAGTATTGGCCAAACGGCGCTACTACAGGCACGCCAAAATATTATTCGGTATGGAATCAAAATACTTTTTATGTTGCGCCTACGCCAAGCGCAAATTTTAGTGTAGAACTTGGTTATATTTACCGTCCTGCACAACTCTCTCCTGCAACGCCCACGACTTGGACTAGCACAAACGCTCCCGAAGCGCTTTTTTATGCCTGTTTAATTCAAGCGTACAGCTACACTAAAGGTCCATTAGAAATGCTTCAGTATTTTGAAAACAGTTATAAACAAGCTGTCCAAGGCTTGGGTATTGAGCAACAAGGCCGTCGTCGTCGTGACGAGTACAGAGATGGAATGGTGCGTATCGCACTTAAATCAGAGAGCCCATAATCATGAATTTAGATTCAGCTTCTGTTTTAGTAAAAAAAGTTCAGGTAGCTACTACCAGCGGACGAGGGCATACCCCTGAAGAGCTGGCTCAACACATGGTAGATAAAATTGTGCATGTAGGAAGTAACAGCCACCCTGTAATACGTGATCAAGCTGTTGCATTCAAAGAAGCAATAAAGCAAATTGGATTATTTTACTTACAACAGGCCGTAATTCAGGACCGCACAACAATTGCATATAAATTGCGTGAAGCTGGATATCCTGATTTAATACATCTTTTAGGGGAATAAAATGGCATTTACAGGTAATTTCATGTGCACAAGTTTTAAAACGCAGATCCTAGAGGGTGCACACGATTTTCGCACTTCGGGTGGCGACATTTTTAAACTTGCCATGTACGACAATAGTGCCTCCTTTACTGCAGCCACCACTGTGTACACTGCGACAAACGAAGTAGCAAACTCAGGCACCTATGCTGCAGGCGGTGGCACACTGACTAACGTCACGCCAACTTCTGGCGGCACAACGGCGTTTACTGATTTTGCGGATTTGTCTTTTACGAGCGCAACAATCACTGCTTATGGCGCGTTAATTTATAACACCACGCCTGCGCATACTTACTCCAATCCAACGGTTTGTGTATTGGATTTTGGCGGTGCGAAGACGTCTGTTGTAGGAACCTTTACCATTATTTTTCCAACAGCAGATAGTACGAATGCAATTATTCGTATTGCCTGACAGGAGAGAATGTGGCTGATGTAAGCATCGCGCTTGGTGGATTTGGTTCTAAAAGCTGGGGCGAAGCAGCTTGGGGGGAAGGAAACAATTCTGTTTTGGCAACGGGCCAAATAGGGACAGTTACTGTTTTTACTCAAGGAGGAGCTGTTCTCACCGGCGTGTCAGGAACTGGTGAAATAGGCACGGTGCTTGTTGCTGCAAATCAAGATGTTTTTCTTAGTGGAATTCAAGCTACAGGTGTTTTGGGTACCGTCAGTATTTCGGCTGGTTCTACCATTTCGGTAAGTGGACTGCAGGGCACAGGTTCTGTTGGGGTAGTCTCTGTTACAAGTGGCGTAAACGTGTTGTTAACGGGTGTTCAAGCACAGGGATTAACTAATAGTACAGTTCTTATTTGGCAAATAATTGATGATAGTCAATCGGTGGTCTGGACTACAATAGCGGCATAAAGAGGAAAATTAAATGACGATCAACTACACAACCTTACTAGGACTTGCGAAACCTGTTACAGGTACGGAAGCTAACACCTGGGGTGATGCGGTTAATGACCAAATTACGGACTTGCTGGATAGTGCTGTTGCTGGTGCGGCCACAATTAGTTTAACTGCAGGTAATGTTACCTTAACTAGTACAAACGGCGCAGCGGATCAGGCGCGAATGGCAATCCTTATTTTGACAGGAACGCCAGGCACAACGCGAAACGTGGTGGCGCCCTCAAAAAGTAAGACTTATATTGTGGTTAACCAGTCTGACTCAAGCGCCGTGGTTAAGGGTTCGGCGACCACGGGTGTTACGGTTAGATCTGGGCAGGCGGCCACCTGCGTGTGGAATGGGACTGATTTTGAGATTGTGGCTTCGGGCGATGTTGACGGCCCTGCGTCAGCCACGAATACGGCCGTTCCCACGTTTGACGGCACAACGGGCAAACTGATTCAAAACAATTCGGGCGTGACGATTGCTGCTAACGTCGTGACTGCCACTGGGTTCACGGGTGCTTTAAACGGCACAGTCGGCGCGACTACTCCAACAACCGTAGTTGCCACACAAATAGACATTACGGCGCAAGGAGATTTGCGTCTTCAGGACACGACAGGAGGGCAGTATGTAGCCCTACAAGCGCCTAGTACGCTTGCGGCTAACTACACTCTTACGTTTCCTGGGGATGACGGTACAGCAGGTCAGGCGCTGATTACAGATGGCACGGGTGTTTTGTCTTTTTCTTCTCTTACAGTAGGTGACGTAGTAGGTCCTGCCTCTGCCACGGATAACGCCATTGCACGTTTTGATTTAGCTACCGGCAAACTAATCCAGAACTCGCTTGTCACTGTTGCTGACGATGGTGCGATTACCGCGCCGGGTGTCAGTAGTGTCATTCCTTGTTATTACGCCAACCAAGCTGCGTTTCCTAGTGCCTCGACTTACCACGGTGCTGTAGCCCACTCTCACGCAGATGGGGCGATGTATTTTGCTCACGCGGGCGTGTGGACGCGGATGTTAAACGATGGTGGT
>Ga0181356_1000505_pt1 | contig 16996 bp, 7 predicted proteins | sample Fa13VDMM110SN_FD_130104 | JGI IMG/M metagenome (GOLD analysis project Ga0181356, IMG submission 130104) | Freshwater viral communities from Lake Michigan, USA - Fa13.VD.MM110.S.N | ecosystem: Environmental > Aquatic > Freshwater > Lake | place: USA: Michigan | collected 2013-09-24 | reverse complement strand
GTGATTACTCTGTTATTGGTGGTAGGTACATTGGTAAAGTTTGCTACAAAATTAGCTGCAATACTGGTATGAACAAACGTGTTTGATTCAAGATAGTTATGCACCACTGTGCCTGTAGCGCCGGTTTTCACTGCTGTTGCTTCTATAATACTGTTGATCCGCAATAGATCTTGAGAGGTAAAATTTGTAAAATCTGCTGCTTGAGCTCCAGCACTACCTATTGCACCTGAATTCCACCCCGAGGACAGTGTCACTGTGCCACCAACACTGATATTTTCAGCAACTCCAACACCGCCGGTGACTTTGATAGCGCCGGTGGTAGTGCTGGTAGCGTTGGTGGTATTAGTAACATTTATCACATCGGGAGTGGTTACTACTCCAGTGCCGCTGCCTTGTAGAGTTAGATTATCGTTGGAACTGGTAGAAAGGGTGGCTCCACTGACCAGTATACTGGCCAGTGAAGTAGCACCGCCAAGTCCATATCCACTGCCTATGCGTCTAGTCACGGTATATCCTTATGCTGTTGATGTTTCAATGCCAGTAACAACCACACTGACATCTACAGCTGAACTGTAGACCACAATGTTTCTAGCAGCTTCTAAGACTATTCCTGATCTCTCTAGCACTCCATTTGCTAAAACTTGTGTGCCGTATTCTAAATAGTCTGCTAAAGCAGGTGTGCCCCCGCTGGCAGCCAATGTTGTGGTAGTAGATGCAGCCAGTCTCACAGAGATTGTGCTGGCACTGCGATTACAGATAGATACTGTGACCACTGCGAAAGTGCTGCCTGCAACTGTATACACTGTGGTATTTGTTGTTGCGGACAAATTGCTTGTTCCTAAAATTCCTGTTGCCATGTTATAAAGTCTCCATTTTAATAAAAGAAATAGTTGAATGCCAAAGGTATGCCCGTGATACCATCACGGAAATTAAACCTTGCATTCATAGTTATCGTTTCGCTGCCAGTAGTGGTAATTGTTGAACCCGATATTTGTATAGTGCCTGCAATTATGCTGTTAACGTTAAGGCTAGCACCTCCTCCTCCAATTTGGCTAGCTATGTATGACTTGATAGCTCGCTGTGTTGGTATCACTGAATCACTGTTAGCAGTGAAGAACGGATCTGTAGAGAATTCAGTGATTGTAGCTGAGCCACCACCTAGAGTGAATTCGCCAAGACTCAGTTCCTGCAGTCCAGAAATATTAAATGCATCTGCGTTCAAAGTAGCAACACCAGTGCTTTGCTCGATACTAAACAGATCTCCTACTCGGAAGTTACCGTCTTGATCTGTGGTAGTAAAGAACACTCTTCCGCCACCGCTTTCCACTGTTTCATTGGCTGGTACCGCGTTCTGTGTTGGTGTTCCTGGATAGTTTGTTTCAGCAAAATTTCCAGTACCTATGTCAAGGAAATCATGACCGGTCATACGTGCTTGACTGAAACGAATACGGGTTTCTAATGGCTCGCCGTTGACTGGGGCTTCAAATATCTGCAACACGGGACTGACTTGGAAAAACGCTCTACGAGATCCATCGTTGCCACCCAATAATCCTGTAACAGCTACCAGTTTGAAATTCCTATCTGGTAGATGATCAAACACTATGTTACTACCGTTCTTAGGTATAGCAGTTAACTGTCTAACAGCAATAATACCGCCAGATTGTAGATTGTCTGCATATCCGTCACCAGCAATCACCACGTCTCCGGTGCTGTATCCTGTTCCACCATTTATAAAACTTGGGATACCTAAAGCTGATTTACCAAGTCTCAAAGTGTGAGGTACTTCGAAGATGTTGTTAGGATCTACCAATGTCATTGTTGGTACTGAAATATAACCAGATCCTGGTTCAGTGATTCTGACTTCAAATATTTTTTCATCGGCCACAGCTGCACGACCTTTGGTTGTGGCTCCTGTTTTGATATATGTGGCCACATCCGTGCCGCCGCCGGCGCCAACCCCTACAAACAATCCGTATCTGTCTCTGTTACCAAAAGTGATTGCGTTGAAACCACTGGCTGCTGTGCTTGTTGCTCTTAGAGTCCAAGTAATACCATCTGGTGATGTTGCCGCTGTTGTGTTTTGGCTCACAGCAAGGAACACTCCTTGGCCGTAAGTGATTTTGTACCAATCTGCTGTAGCTGGCAGTGTGCTGGCTGTCCAAGTTATACCGTCTATACTATATGCTGCAATTGCGCCGTTGGTGTTTGAAATAGCAACGAATCTGTTGTTACCGTAGGCAATACTCTCCCAATTTGAGCTGGAAGGCAATGTACCTGCTGTCCATGTTCCAGTGACTGTGGCCGATGTGGCATAATTAGTTAGGTTAGTACCTCTCTTGATGGCAACAAATTTGTTTTTACCGTAGGCAATAGCTGTGAATCCAGTAGTGGTCAATGCACCAGTTAGATTCCAGGCTATCACAGCGGCAGCTGGATCAGCAATCCTCACGGTGGTAACATCGCTGGCGATTGCTACGAACAATTGTTGGCCAAATGCCACTCCAACCCATACAGCAGAAGTAACCATGCTGACCGCAGCCCAAGTAATACCGTCTTCACTGTATGCTCCAGTGGTGTTAGCGGCAACTCCAGCCACTGCGACAAATCTACTAACTTTGCCGATTGAAGATCCATCGTCTAGTATGCCTGCAGCCATATCTGACCAGGTTGCCGCACTAGGCATCAAACTGGCTCTTGTGGTCCACGATACACCGTCTTCGGACGTTGCACCCACTGTGCTGCTTCCTCTTATGGCCACATATCTACCACCTATGCCGTATCCAACATGATCAAAGTCTATGATAGCGCCTGTGGTAGAATTCACTGCGGTGATTGTGATCACCAGATCGTTGGTAGTTGTGACTCCGCCTAGACTGGTGCCTAGTATAGTTATGGTCTGCAGTCTAACATACCCTGTACCAGCGGACTGTACAGCCGGTGTGTATTTCCATCCATTGCGTGTCACAGTGAATGTTGCACCAACACCTGCACCTGTGTAGGTGCCTGTTAATGTGGTATATACCGCAGCAGTTTCACCGTATTTTACTGCTGTCCAGTTGCCTGAAGTTGGTAAGGTGGCTGCTGTGCTGGTGTATCCAGGCGCAGTAAATGTCACTGCAGGTTCAATGCTGTATGTGGTGGAAGAATTAGGATCGGTAATTGCGCTGCCTGACAAGAAGTGATCAAACCCAGCAACTCCGGTTGATTCTTTTATCACTGTGGCAATCTTGGTGCCGCTGTTGTAGGATTGTATAATGGCAAATTGTCCGCGTCCTGCTCCACCATCTAACACTACCTTCATGCCTACATAGGTTGCTGATGTATTACCGTCAGTGGCCGATAGTGTTATGCTTGTAGAAGTTCCGCCTTGTGCTGTGCCTTCGTTGGTAACAAATCCGCTGCCGCCAAATTGTCCGCTGGAATCGTCGCCTGTGGTGGTCAACCTCACTTGGAAAACAGCATCGTCTCTGAATTCATCAAATTCTGCTTGAGCAGCAGTACCACTTTGACCGCTAAAGGCTCCTGTGGCTTCTGAGTAGTCACTGCCAGCATTATGAAATTCTAGTCCAATAGCACTTGTTCCGTCTACACTCACATCGGCTGTTGCAATGAATCTGCTTTGATTGTCTATCACCGCTGTGTTTGGAGTTTCCGAATCATCGAATCCTTCAGCCACTGCACCAAAATCACCGTATGAGTTGTTGCCGTTGGTGGCACGTATTCTTCCGCCGTTTTCAGCAAGATATCCTATGTGATTGTAGTATGTGAATACAGATACCAATTCAGCACGACCGTTGTTGGTAATCCATGCACCAATACCGTCGCTTAGAACCTGTGTGAAATCATTGGATGTAATAGAATCGTTGCCGCCATTATGTAACGCACCATCAATTTTTTGTCCAACGCAAGCTGTACCTAATGTTGTTACACCTTGTACATATGGTGAACGATTAATAATCCAAGTACGATAATCTTCTGGACCCCATCCTGCATCCAGTGATGCATACGCACCGGCTGACACTCTCGAAGTTCCAAACTCATTAGGTGCTAGTAGATCTCCAGTGAGCCCTTGTAGAGTCATATCTCTAACTCCGGTGCTATCGCGTAGATAGTACATGTCTTCTTCTATGCTACCTGTGACACTGTTAGCATAGTATCTGGCTGCGTATCTAGATTTATAGTTTCCTGGATATTTTAAATCATATTTTAAAGCATCAATATATGTGTTAACATCTCTGAGACAGGCAGTACTGCTGTAGTACAGAGCCACAGTCATAGAACCGCTGGCGTTGCTGGCGATGTTTACTGGGGTAGCTGAATCTCTAGCGGTAGCTATCTTAAATGTGGTTGCACTGACCACATTCTGCACATAGTATGTGGTAATGGTATCTACTCCACCAAAGACAGTACCTGTGAATCTAATAGCTGCGTTTCTTGTCATCCAAGAAGTTGATGTGCAGGTAAACAAGTCAGTGGCTGCTGTGGCAGCTGTGACTGTGGTAGTATATGTGGTGTCAATGTAAGCATCGATTTCTGCAACTATATAATCTCTGTTGCGCTCTAATTGCAGCACAGCATAGTCAATCATTCTGTTACTTGTGGCACAGCGACTGCCTTCATTGGTAGCGCCGTAGACAATATCATCTAACGTAGTCATCAGCGTTTCAATACGAGCCTGTGCAGTTGCGTTACCTCCCACGTTGGCTATGGCCAGGCCTTTGACATAGGTAAATGCTGCACGAGTAGCTGCTTTCTGATTCAGTGAATACACATCGCTGGCGCTGGCTCGTAGATATGAGTAAGCAGCTTCTCTAGTTTTAAAGTTGCTGTTAAACATAAAGTCAAACATCACTGCTTCTAAGATAAGTCTAGTATCTCTTTCACATTTGGCAGAGTTATAAACTAACGCAGGAAAGTTGGCAGTGATATAAGCGGTGGCAGCAGTGACTATGGTTTCTTGTGCGAGATCCAGAGCCACGGCAGCTGCAATTAACGCAGTGGTTGATGTTACTGCATTGGTTGATGTGGGGTAATCTATAAACTCCAAGGGTATGCTGAGACCACTACCATTGCTAAACGATGCCAATACTGAACCACCATATGTGGCTGCCAGTTGGAAAGTATCAGCAGTAGCGACTGTTACCACCCAATATTTTATGCCGTTGGTTAATCCATTTCCAGTCTCTCTTGGTATCACTGCATCACCCACTGCCAATCCGTGTGCGGTAGAGGTAAGTGTGTTTGTACCAGATATGGTTGATACTGTGATCTGTGGTGTTGTGGCCTCAGTGCTGTCACCTTGTATGATATTGGTGATGATGTCTACCAATGCACCTACTGTGGCATTGGCTGCTGATCCGCCTGTTAAATTGGTAGTGTCAGTGAATTGTGTGGCTGTATTACTATCAGATTTTGTCACTGCGGTGTTGGCAATAATCTGCTGTACCACTATCTTTAATCTACCATAAGCAGCTACAGTAGCAGCGATTTCTGTACTGTCTATCTGTAGTTGTGTGCTGTTATCGCCATCGAAGTAGGCTGTACCAGCTACCAGCGTGGCCCATGTTCCGCCATAGGTCAAGTCATAGCCCATGGCATCAACAATGAATGCCACATCCTTCTTGCATTTGGTTCTGCTGAATTTCAATGAACCAAAATTCTGATTCAAGAAAGCAGTGATTTCTTCTTTGATAAATTCTTTGTTTTCACGTAGCAGTGTTCTTGCATCACCAAATCCTGTCAAGAATGCTGTGTTGTATCCTGTAGGATCTGCGGAACTTACCATGAACGTAGAGCTGATCTTGAAATCAATCTGATGCTGCATGACTCTGACCAACTGTGCAGCATCTGCTGCTTCTTCAGTGCTGGCATATGGGAACGATGCACTTTGAACTGCTATGTTGCCTGAGCTTTCTGTGACGTTGGTGCCTCGTACAATTTGATCAACTACTGTTGATAATCTAGTTAGTGCGCCTACGCTGTAGCCTGCGTCGGATCTGTTGGTCTGACTACCTGCAGGTCCTGCATTGGTTGAACGCAGTTCATCACCAATCACACAGGTCTGCTCTGGTACTATGATTGGTAGTGTTTCACGATACTGTCCTGTGGCAATTTTTATAAGATTGCTAGGACTATATCTTGCTGGTACACTGGCTATGGCAGCTGCTATTTGAGGTGCTGTAACCGCTGCTGCTCGTGCAGTAATAGCATCAGTGATAATTGTAACACTTGCTGTCACATTAGCCAATGCACTAGTTTCTGCTGTGAGATCGCTGTTGAAATATTGAGCCACTGTGGCAGTAGAATTATCGCCGTTCAGTGTCTGATAATTTATTGTTGGAGCTGTCTGTGCCAGTACATTTCCAACAACTGTGAGCATGTAGTTGTAAGCAGCTACTGATTCTTCTGATTCAATAGCCAATCCAGGATATGCTTCTGTTTCGCCTTCGCTGAGTCCACCAATCAATGAATTAGCGACACCACGTGATTTAATGTTACCACCGTGGCATAGATCATAGATCACTGCATCTAATGTGAATCCTACATCTCGTTCGCATTTGAAATCATCATAGACAAATGCACTGGTAAATGGTGCTGTATTTGTAGTAATCTGACGCTGAATAAATTCGGTGACTTCACGTTGGACGAACACACGGTTCAATTCTAACAGATATCGTGCGTCGGGATAACGAGGACCACGTTCTACCTGTTCACAAGCATATCTTATGGTTTTCCAAGCTGTGTCTAATGTTCCTCCTCCCTCGGGATAGGCAACATCAACACCTGTTGTTTTAACATAGTATACATGATCAGTGCCCCAAAACTGATCCCATTCGGGAATTCCAGCGGAACTGACTTTAAGAACTTGTCCAGTTGTGCCTATAGGTAGACGTGTGGGTCCTGCTCCACCATAATAAACTAGGTCTCCGGTCACTGACAATGGCGATAGTTCACTGCCTAGTGTGAGTGCATTCCAGTATGTACCTGCGGTGTCTGTTGCTGGACTACGGCCAACATCTCCCGTGGTTGTTGAATCATCATCTGCACTGGTGTGTGCCAAAATACAGATAAAAGTATTTGTTTGAAATCTCACAGCATCGCCTGCCTTATAAGCAGTGCTGTTTTGCCATTCGCCTCTCCAATAAATACCATAATTCAAACGTTGCCAATAGGTAACATTAGGAGGTTCTTGAGCTGTGCTGTCAGCTGTGGCCAAATATGTATAACCGTTTAGACGTACTACTTGTCCAATTTTGTAGGCTGTGCCTGAACTCCAATCACCCTGGAAGTCAAAGCCTTCAGAGAACAAACCCCAATAAGCAGTGGCGGTTGACGGAGTCTGTGCGCTGTGTAACTGTAGCGAGATGTACTGGTTTCCACCAAAGCTGACAATGTCTCCTATTTGATAAACAGTTCCCGAACTCCACACGTCTTCGTATTCCACGCCTTCAGCAAATTGTTCAAAACTGGCTGTGGAGAATGTTGCGTTAGAAGTATGATAAGTCACACATATCCAAGTTCCGCCGCCGTATTTCACTACGTCGTTGATCTTGTATCTAACTGAGCTACTGCTCCATGCGCCCTTGTATTCTATACCTTCGTTGAAGGAGGTCCATGAGGCTTGACTATCTTCAAGTCCAAGGCTCGCGGTTGCAGCAGATGTATGACCAGTGTCACAAACATAGGTTATTCCGCCATATCGCACAAGGTCGTTGATTTTATAGCGTGTGCTTGTTGTCCAAGCACTCCGATAGTCTAATCCTGCTACAAACGTGTCCCATTTGGCTTGATCTGATTCAAGTCCAGACACAGATGTGGCTGCTGACGTGTGACTATCATTGCAGTTATAGACGTTGCCACCATATTTCACAAGATCGCCCAATTGGTACAGAGTCGAAGTTGTCCAATCTCCACGCCAATTATTTCCGCTTGAGAATAAATTCCATTTTGGGGTCGCAGCTTCAAGATCTGTGTTGAAATCAGCTGACGCAGTGTGTCCTACCACACACACATAGGATCTTCCACCCACACGTACTATGTCATCAACATAGTACACTGTGGCTGTGGCCCACGTGTTTTTCCAAACAAATTTTATTCTACCTAGTTTAAATTCTGCCATTTCATGCTCCGATCATATATTTATGTAATATTTTATTCAACGTTGAAAGACCTGTGAAAGAACGATTCTGCCAACATTCTACCACTGATATTTGCCTTTGGCCCTTCAAACTTCACTTTTGCGTTTACTTGTATTGTCTGTCCTGCTATATTTGAAATCTGTGATCCTTGTATCAACACAAATCCTGCCTGTACTCCAGGTAATTCAAGTTCATCACCGCCTGCACTTAATCTAGATGCGAGATATGACCTAGTAGCACGTTGTGTTGGTACAATATTATTGCTGTTTGCCTCAAACGTTGGATCTGTTGAAAATTCTCTAATTACAACTCCAGAGCCTCCTATACTTACCCCACCTAATGTAAGTTCAGTTAATCCCCCAAAATCAAAAAACTGTGCGTTAACGGTTACTGTACCAGTGGCCTGTTGCACTGAGAATAGATCGCCTGCTCTGAAATTACCATCTTGGTCTGTAGAAGTGTAAAATACTCTACCGCCATTGGTTTCAACCACTTCATTAAACGGCTGTGCCTGCAATGGATCTACTTCGGGATAATTTGTTTCTTCAAAATTTCCAGTACCAACATCTAAAAAATCATGTCCGGTGATCCGTATCTGACTGAAGCGTTCATAAATTGTAACATCCTGCCCATCGTAAAAACTATCAAAATCTGGAATAGACGGAGTTATGGTAAAGGTCACAGTATTGTTTCCTAAAATCTGTGATATAGGAGTAATAGTAGCCACACTATAAATGTCCGGATAACCATCAAATACTAGTTGTGCTCCGGTTCCTGGAATCTCAGTGATATTAGTTAGGGTCACTGTGGTACCAATCGGAACTGTGTCTGAATATCCATCTCCGGTCACTGTGGTCACTGTGCTGGCACTAAGATATCCTGTGCCTCTATTGACAAAACTTGGATTAGCTAACACACCACTACCTAATCTATTAATCACATATACATCAGTGATATTAGCGGGATCCACTATGGTCAATGTTGGCGCAGAATTATATGCACTGCCTGGTTCCCATAATCTAATCTGTTGCACAGTACTGAAGGCACCTACTATAACCCTACCTCTGGTTCTGGCACCTAATTGAATAGAATTCATCATTGAAGTGTTTGGCGCTACTATCACCCACAACGGTTGATTGTTGTTTCCAAACACAGCATCAATCCATACTCTACTTGAGGAGATCTCTCTGCCAATCCAAGACACTCCAGCTTCGCTGGATGCCACAAAGTTGGTTTCACCTGCGTTGGCGTCGCCGTATACAGGATTTCCTCCAGTGTCGCATACTGCAAGAAACACACCCTGTCCATAGCTGATAGATTTCCAATTCATCACGGTAGAACCATCTTGGGTGGGCAGTGTTGATGCGTACCACTCAGTGCCATCAAAACTGTAACTGGCCACTCCTTGGCTACTCAATGCTACAAATCTATTATTACCGTGGGCGATTGAAACCCAATCCAACTGTGTACTGTCGTTGATGTTATGTATACTGGTTGCCCACGTGATACCGTCTGTGCTGTTGGCTGTGATATTGTTGGTGTTTGCGATGGCCACAAATTTGCCGCCGCCATACGCAATGTCAGTCCATTGACTGATAGTAGAATCGCCAGCTGTGGGCAAAGAACTAGTCGTCCAGGTTATGCCATCTAGGGAATATGCAGCGGCATTTAGATTTGTGGCTACTGCTACGAATCTACCATTGCCGTAGACCACCGATGACCAGTTTCTTGACAAATTTAAACTGCCGAGAGTCCAGGTCACACAATCTGTAGAATAAGCAGCTTCACTGCTGTTGAATTTCACTGCCACAAACTTGTTCTGTCCTGCAGTGACTTTCCAACTACCACTGCTTGGTAGGTTGCCACCATTAGACCAGGCAGTGGCATTTTTACTAAATGAAGTACTGTTGCTGTTGCTGGTTGTAACAACATAAAGACCGTTACAACCTATTCCTTCACTGTTGAAATTTTCTATAGCTCCAGAGCCATTTATGGTGTCTACTCTGATAACAAGATCGTTTTCAGTAGCGTATCCTCCTAGACTAGTACCTAATATAGTAACCTCATCATCAACAACATATCCGGTGCCTGCACTTGCTAACGTTACTGTATATTTTTTGCCATTCTTGTTTACGATGAACGTGGCAGCAGTTGGCGAAGATCCGGAACCCACAGGGGCTGTGACTGTGTATGTGGCCACCGTTGGTCCAAATGTCACACTGTGCCATGCTGAATCTGCGTACATGGTGCCTAGACTGTGATTATAAGTTGGTTCAGTGAAAGACGGTCTTGGTTCGATGCTGTAATTGGTATTGCTTTGAAAAAACTCTACCAACGGATAACCTTCAATAACATGATCCCAGCCAGGCAGTCCGTCTGACTCTTTAGCCACAGTGGCTATTTTGGTAGAGGTATTGAATGCTGTGATATATCCATACTGTCCTACGCCAACTCCGGAGGTGATGATAATTCTCACTCCTAGGTATTCTGAGATAGTTTTCGAATCAGTTTGAGAAAGTTTAATAGTACTAGCACCACCCCCAAGTTGTGCAGTGCTTCTTACTGCAAGATAACCGCTGCCGCCCGGATTTGTAGAATCTCCAGCAGCAGCTACTCGAGCCTGATACACAGCTCGATCACGTATTTCATTGCCTTCAGCCGCTGCTCCTACTCCGCTGCCAACAAAACTAAATGTAGCAGAACTGTAGTCAATACCAGCATTTAAAAATTCTATCAGTTGTATGTTGCTTCCGAAATCTCCTGCAAAGGTATTAGCAATGATGGCTTCTGTGGTTTTTGTGAATACCTGTGCAGTGCCAGGAACTTCTGTGGCGTCTCTGCCTGAGGAATATGCTCCAAACGTACCATAGGAACAGTTACCGTTTAGTGATCTAATTTTGCCGCCGTTTTGTGCAAAATATCCTATTTGATTATAATATGTGAATACCGATACCAGTTCAGATCGACCATTATTTAGAACCCAAGTTCCAATTCCATCACTTAATACCTGTGTGAAATCATTAGACACCATGGATTTATTGCCACCGTTGTGCAAGGAACCGTCAATTTTCTGTCCTATACAATTTGAACCAATGTTGGTCACTCCTTGGATGTAAGGTGATCTAGTGGTGATCCATACACTTTCGTCAGCTGGGCCCCATCCTGGGTCAAGAGAACAGTATGCTTTACCTGTAGGAAGTTGATATAACTCAAATACTCCTGGAGGATTTATAGTTCCAGTCATTCCTTTGAGAGTACAGTTTCTAAGGCCGGTGTTGTTTCTAAAGTAAAATAAATCATCTGTTGCATTTACAACAGAATTTCTATACCATCTTGCTGCTCTTTGTGATTTGCTGTTGCCCGTATATTCGGTGTCGTACAGCAAGGCATCGACTATTAATCCAAAATCTCTTCTGTATCTTTCAGGGTCAAATACATAAGTAGGATACGCAGCAGCAACATAAGCTGCAATTTCACTTTGAATAAATTGTTTGTTGGCTGCAATCACAGCAAGAGTTTGATGCACCGCAGTTGTAGTTGCTCTGGTATTAGTTCCGTATATCACAGGTTCTGTACCACCACTCTGTACATGAAAAGTAATGTACTGTGCTATCTCATTAACGAGATCCTGTATGGCTGTGGCTGTGGTTGACGATCCGGGTTGTAGATATCGTATCTGTGGTTGTGTATTACCCGCGGTAGGCACAATCACAGTATTAAGTACAATCAGGGGTATTATATCAAGCAGTCTCAACAGTGCATTCTGCATTTTGACCACGTCATTAGCATACTCTGTCAATGAAGAATCTACGTTGATGGTTGTTGATCTTAGTTCGTCTCCTAAGATCACCGTGCCTGCTGGTACACTGATAGGTCCAATTTCATTATATAGACCAGTTGCTACACGGATTGTTTTTAGTCCGGTCAACTTTTCTGCTTGAATACACGCAAATTTTATGCTGGCATATGCTTTGTCAGGAGTAGTACCTCTATCCACACTATCTATTCCAATGTTGTCAACATACAATACATTTACAATTTCTCCCAGAGTGTTGTAGTTTAACACTGCTTCCGGCTGCACAACCAAAACTTGGTCTGCTGTACCAACATGCACCGGAATAGCTCCCAGTGTGCTGGTATCAGATTTAATTCCAAAAGTTAGCAGATCGCCGACACGCTCTAGAGCGTTGTCAGGTTCACCTTCGAGATACACCGCCCAGTACACTGTGCCACTGCCGTTGTCTGGGAAAGTTTCTTCCGCATCAGATACGTGTGCAACAATGCATTTATATATTTTATTATTGTAACTTACTAAATCTCCACGGGTATAACTAACATTATCAAGATATCCGTTTCGGTATTTCACACCATCAACAAGCACGGTCCAGTCTGCGCTGAGTGCTGGGTCAATACCTGCAGTAGCTTGATTAATATTAATCGATCCGCCCATGCCCAAATGATTTTGGCAGTAGTAGTATAACACCGCAGGCGTACCTCTATCAACAGTGATACTTACTACACGAGATTTCGAGATTGAAAAATCTCTATTATAAATTGCTCTGCTTACAATTCTGTCATCTAGTCGATAAACTACATTTCTTGTGTAGGCAGTACCCGTGGCAGAGTGACTATCTCCGTTAGCATTGTCTGCGGAAAAATGCAGAGGGTGTTGATTTACAGCGCCAGTGATATTAGGATTAGGCCAATAGACGTTTGTGAGATTGGTTTGATCAAATTGGTAAGTGATATCTGTGTAAAATTGCAGTGTTGGGCCATACTGCACTCCGTCAATGGCATATCTGTTGCCTTCAGCACCACTTTGTCCAGCTGTGACTGTGACTACTAGAGTATCAACTTCTGGATCGATGCCTACAGTAGCGGTATTGGCTGCGTACAATACACCTCCGTGTCTAACCACTTGCCCAATTGCATAATCGTTTGTAGATGCCCAATCTCCAGCAAAGTCAAATCCCTTGGCTAGTAGAGTCCAGTCAAGAGTTTCTACACTTGGTGTTAGTCCTTCGTTTGGTTGACTGGCCACATACAGTCTGCCTCCAAATTTTACAATATCGCCTGCGCCATATCCAGTGTCAGCATTCCAGACCCCTGCAAAATTTTGTCCGGGAATCTCTATGTTCCAGTAGTCTGGATTAAAATCTAATGTTGAGTCATCACCGCTTTGATGTGAGGCATTGCAGCGCCATAAGCTGCCACCAAATTTCACAAGGTCATTGAGATTGTATCTGACGTTTGAAGTAAAATTTCCACGATATTCTATGTTGGAAAAATAAATGTCCCAATTTGATTGGGTGGATTCCTAGGTTCCTGCAGCGATATGCTCAGTGTTCGCCACATATACTATACCAGACAGAGAAACTGCTTCGCCTACTTTATATTGTGTGCCTGTGACCCATTCTCCAATAAATCTCACAGATTCTAGATACAGTTGCCAGTTGGCTAGGCTGGTAGAAAATAATGCTTGGCTGGTATGACTAGTAACACATTTATAAATTTGACCACCGTGCGTTACAAGATCATTTACAGCATAAACAATCGCAGTATTCCATGTACCCCTATAGGCAGAACTTTCACTCATCACAGACCAACGTGTGAGTTGATCAGTGGCAAATGTTGCTGTAGATGTGTGTTGGGACGTGCAGTAATATACATTACCGGTTCTCAGCACTACATCATCTCTATTGTATGCTGTAGTTGCGGCCCAGTTGCCCTTCCATACATATCTAAATCTGTTAATTTTAAATTCTGACATTTTTTATCTCATTTATCCGTTTGATGATACACCTGTGGGATAGGTATAAGTTTTATTAATTCTAATTGTAAGCTGTCCGTTAGCATCTATGTAATAAAATATAGATCTATCATCCCATTTATATTGAGGGTATTTTAAATTTTCATATACCAATTCGTGATTAGTGTCAATACCGTCTAGAAAATTAATTCCTGCTTCGAAGTCTTCAAACGTTTCATTTATAGATCCTGACTCATTTATCTCCACATCATCCGTATCTCTGAGTTGATCGCTTCTTACAAAAAATAATTCTCCGTCTGCGTTCCTTCTGAGACCATAAAAGTATCTCGGTGAATCGCCTAGACTCTCTGCTGGTGTTGTTCCTAGATAATAATTAGCCGACATAATTTTTCCTTATGATATTTCCACATAACTCACTGTGGCATCTATGCTATCTGCAGTATCGGAAGTGATTCTAAGTTCTGTATTCTGTGGTAGAATCAGCTTTTCTCCCTGAGTTACTATTTTTACAGACGTATTGGGTGGTATCGAAAGACCCTTAACATAATATGCTGTGGTAGTGTCTGCACCAACTATCTGAACGTCTGCAGTGATCACATCATTTTCGGTGACGTTTGCGAGATTACATCCAATTACAGTAGCTCTTACGCCTGCTCCAATCTCGACTACATCTGTAGGACTAGTGCCTATCTGTGTGACTAACGAATGTTTGAATACTGTTGGCATGTTATTATCCTAGTGTCAGTGCTATTTCAATTGCGATATCGTTGGCTTGAGTGATACTTACTGCTCCGGCGGAGCCTGCTGGTGATGCCCATGCTGCTCCGTCCCAGACTTCCAACGCTTTAGAATCGGTATTAAATCGCGTCATTCCTAATACTGCGTAAGCTGTGGGTCTAGTACTTGCATCACCTCTGGGAGGCACAAATCCATTAGTACCCGAAATTTTAAAATAGCCGGTACCAGACTGTGCAATCTGTGTGATAGCATTTGTAGAAACGTTTGTGATCACATTGTCTACAATGCGAAAATTACCAAGTCTAACTCCGCCTGCGCCGTTGCCGTCAATATACAGATCTTGCCCAGTGGTAGTAGTGATCTCATTATCACGGAACATCAAATTGCCAACATCAAGCGTGGGCACATTGAGAGCAGTGGTGAAAAAATCATTTACGTATATCGCTCTCCAACGGAATGTAGGAGATCCTAAATCGTAGAGATTATCAGTTTCTGGCACAAGATCGCTGCGTATGCTGGCATTGATAATAATGTTGTCTGTGAGTGCATCACCAATGGTGATATTACCACCAATGACTATATTTCCGGTGGCATTGACATTGCCTGATACTGCAAGATTTCCTGTGACGTTGGTATTAGCTATGATATTGACTGTGCCAGTGCCGTTGGGATCGAGCTCTATGCTGCTGTTGCTGACTGTGGTTGAAATAGTGCTGCCTTGCAGTTGCAGATCATCTATCTGCAGCCTTGAATGGTAAACAGTGGCTTCGCCTGCGGCCGCTGCAAAATTTATAGTCGCTGAATCACTGGTTATGGTATTACCAGTAAAGTGTAGATTTCCGATGTTTAATTGATTGTCTACAGTGACGTTTGTAGCACGGGCATGTCCGTTGACATCTAGGTCAACCGTAGGGGTCGCTGTGCGTATCCCGATTCGAGAGTTCACTACATCCAGATAGAGTAAGTCTGTCTCGAATGCCAGATTTTCTCCTGCACGGAGAAGATTCGACTTCAAGAGCTGACCGGAAATACGACCAATAGCCATGTGCTCTCCAATTTACCCGGTGTTTCACCGTTAACCAGATTTTCAGCTTACGCTCTTTGTCGGTTTACCACAGTCGGATCTTGCAAAAATGGTCGTTTCTGCAATTAAAAGTATTTATCAATTTTTGAATTTTACCCCAGCATCAGAATATATATATGACTGAGATCTTCCATGATAGGAACGTCAACTTCAATACCGCCGCCTGTGCTTACTGCCCAAACAGTACCATCATAGCTTTCTAGATAAGTTTCATCGGTGCTCCAGCGTGTTTCACCTACTTCTGGACTGGCGCTGCGTTGTAGCTCAGTGCCGGCGGGTATGACAACTCCGTTGTCTCCCATGAATCTTAGATATCCTATACCTGCAACACTGGCAAACGTCAAGGGGGTATTTAGAAGATTAGTAATATCGTTGTCCTGCCATTGTGTGGCTTCTATGCGTGTGATGCCCGTGAAAGGCAGTAATACCACATCATCATTGCTCTGTACTGCTGATATTTTATTAATTACTCCATCGAGACTGAGTTGCTGGCTAACTATCACTGATGCGGGTCGTAGTCCACTACCTGGCCATGCACCATCTGTGATATAAGTCCAATCAGGTGAATGAGCTTGGCTCCAACGTCTTGCAGTAGAATCGCCTGCGTCGGCACCCATAGCAAATGTGAGATCATCTCCTGGTATAATGCTCTGTGTAAAATCTGTGTTTATGGTCACAGTGTCGATGGTCTGATTACCAAAAGTCAGTGTTCCTGTCCCTATAAGATTTCCGCTCATAGAAATATTACCGTTGACTGCAAGATCCCCTGTGATATTGGTATCGGCTCTTAACTCTACTGTGCCAGAGCCGTTTGGGTCTAACACTATGTTGCTGTTAGACACACTAGATATAAGATTGCCATCTAGAACAAGATTATCTGTAACAAGTCTATCGTGGAAGATTTCACCTCCGCCGTTGATATAAACATCAATGCCGCCCACACTGGTTGTGATAGTGTCAGGAGAGTTTAGTCTTAGATTGCCTGGAGCAATTTGAGTAACCGCAGTAAACTCGGTGGCATGGATGTTGCCGTTTACATCGAGATCATATACAGGAGTTGAATCTTTAACTCCTATTCGTTGATTGTTGACATCTACATATAGTAGATCAGTTTCAAACGCAAGATCGTCTCCGGCACGTAGCAGATTGTCTGTGAGTACCTGTCCGCCTATGCGCCCCAATTGACTCATTGTTAGTTGGCGTATCCGTAGTATACAGTTACGTAAACTGGATTACCGCCTCCTCCTGTGCTTGGTACTGCTGATG
>Ga0181356_1000504_pt1 | contig 17013 bp, 26 predicted proteins | sample Fa13VDMM110SN_FD_130104 | JGI IMG/M metagenome (GOLD analysis project Ga0181356, IMG submission 130104) | Freshwater viral communities from Lake Michigan, USA - Fa13.VD.MM110.S.N | ecosystem: Environmental > Aquatic > Freshwater > Lake | place: USA: Michigan | collected 2013-09-24 | reverse complement strand
TCTTAATGAAAAGTAATCTTAAATTTAGTAGCTATAAACTTTGGAGAGAACGTGTTGAAAATTGTAAAACAAAACATATAGCAAAAAGAAATAATGAAATTGATAGATTTAAGTCTAGTAGACAAAAGACCATATCAAATAATAAAATAAGTAAACGATGAATATAAAAATAGTATACCAAATGATACATCAGGTATTAGAATCGGTACAGCAGCAATGATTACAAAGAAAGGTAATGATAAAGAATATTTTAAGTATATTGCCTTAAAAATAATTAAAGTAATAAAATGAATAACCTAATAAAAAATGAATAACCTAATAATAATAGCACACCCAAACCGTGAATCTTTTTGTTTTAACGGTATACATAAAACAATCTATAAAACCCTACAAGAAGCAAACGAATCAATTAGGGTAATAGATTTATATGATGATGACTTTACCAGTTCTAAAAAAGATTTAGTAAATTCTTATAAAGAATCAGTTACTTGGTCTGATAGAATCTATATCGTTTCTCCAGTATGGTGGTTTAGATTAACTCCAAAAATGGAAACATTTTTTGATGAGGTTTTCACACCGGGGTTTGCATATAACTTTGTACCACTAACTAAATTATATGGTTATCCAAAACCTTTATTAAGTGATAAAAAAGTTAGAACGTATCTAACACACGGAGCACCAGCACTACCAGTTCAAACACTATATCTTAACTCAGTTAAATTAAGATTAGTAATGGGTGTATACTCATTTGTATTTGGTTGGTTCAAAACTAAAACAAGACAGTTTTGGAGCGTACCATTTGTTACTCAAGAAAAAAGAGAATCCTATTTGAGAGTAGTTGAAAAAGATATTCAAAAGGATTTAAAATTATAAACAAATAAAATATAAAAATATGAATTTAGAAAACGGTTCAACCTTAAACAAAGGTTATTACAAAGCAATTAAATTGAGATATGAATCTCAAATGGAAGAAGCTAAAGCTAACTTAGACTTATACTTTAGCAATGGAAACCTAGCAGCAATTGGAGAACACTCTGATTTATTAGCTGAACATGACAGATGGTTAGAAGCTTATGCCAACGCAAAAGATAAGTTAGAAACCTTAAAAAGTCTTTACGAAAAACACTTATCTTAACTAAAATTTAGTTGAGGTAGTAAACATATAATATATATGTTATAAAAATAACTTGTAAAAATGGCAGATAACTTTCAACCACATGATTATTACTTAATGGACGAACTCTTAACTGATGAGCATAAACTAATCAGAGAAACAGCAAGAGCTTGGGTAAAAAAAGAAGTAACACCTATTGTAGAAGAAGCTTGTCAAACATCAACCTTTCCTAAACAATGGATCAAAGGCCTAGCCGAGATTGGCGCCTTTGGTCCTTATATCCCAGTTGAATACGGTGGGTCAGGATTAGACCAAATATCATATGGACTTATCATGCAAGAATTAGAACGAGGTGATAGTGGTTTACGTTCAACTGCTTCTGTTCAAAGTTCGCTTGTAATGTATCCAATATTTACTTGGGGTAGTGAGGAACAAAAAAGAAAGTTCTTACCCCTATTAGCTTCTGGTGACTTAATGGGTTGTTTTGGGTTAACTGAACCAGACCACGGTAGCAATCCAAATGGAATGATTACAAACTTTAAAGATGCTGGTGATGGTGTTAATGTAATCTTAAATGGCGCAAAAATGTGGATTAGTAATTCACCATTTGCTGACATTGCCGTTGTTTGGGCTAAAGATGAAGAAGGTGAAGTTCGTGGTATTATTGTTGAAAGAGGTTTTGAAGGATTCACAACACCAGAGACTCATGGTAAATGGAGTTTAAGAGCTAGTTCAACAGGTGAGTTAGTTTTTGATAATGTAAAAGTTCCTAAGTTAAATATACTACCTAATATAAAGGGATTAAAAGGACCCTTAAGTTGTTTAAACTCAGCTAGATTTGGTATAGCTTGGGGTGTAATTGGTGCTGCCATGGATTGTTATGATAGCGCTTTACGTTATAGTAAAGAAAGAGAACAGTTTGGAAAACCAATTGGAGCTTTTCAATTAACTCAAAAGAAATTAGCTGAGATGATTACTGAGATAACAAAAGCTCAACTTCTAACTTGGAGACTAGGAGTTCTTAAAAATGAGATGAAAGCAACACCTGCTCAGATTAGTATGGCTAAACGTAACAATGTAAATATGGCTTTAACAATTGCTCGTGAAGCTCGTCAAATACATGGTGGTATGGGTATAACTGGTGAGTATCCGATTATGAGACATATGATGAATTTAGAATCAGTAGTTACTTATGAAGGAACACATGATATTCATTTACTAATAACTGGTATGGATATTACTGGGTTTAATGCTTTCTCATAAAGAATCAATTCTCATTCATTCTTTTTGTTTTCTCTTTAGACTTTTCACACTTAGTCTTAATATAATCATGAGCTCTTTTTAATCTACTCTTAGTTTCTGGGTCTTTAGATCTACTTAGGGCAACTCTTACTCTTTGTTCAATCAAGTTTAGAATCTGAGATTGTCTCTTATGAGACTTAGATTTGAATGAACTAGAGTTTATAGTTTCTACAATATCTTCTTTTGTTCTAAACTTAACACTTACTGTGTCTTTAGGATTCTCGTCTGTATAAAGTCTTCTTGAAGAACCTTTTGGTTTCTTACCAGTTCCAACCTTTGGATCTTTCTCTTCATTCAAACTAAAACTTAAAAAATTGAGTAAATAATTCATATAATGTATATATTAATTAGGTTATATCAATAACTATCCTTATCTTTGTTAACTGGTATCATTAATGTGGTTTTAATTATCTCAGCTGTCTTATTTGGTCTTCTAATGATTTACATACATAATAAGTATGAAAAAGACTTAGCTAATGGGTTAAAAGAAATTGAAGAATAATTATGGATTTTACTATTAATACACAAACAACGGGGTTTGGTTCACCTGCTAGAGCTTATGTAAATAAGAGGCTTAATCCAAATGACTTACTAATTAAAGACATTTATACCACTTTCTTTTTTCAGTGGGAAGGTGAATCTAAATTAGATTTAGTGAGGGGTGATTATCTTGTAGTAGACCGGTCAGAAATTCCTAAGTCAGATGATTTAGTTATTTGGACTGGTGATGAAAAATTAGAAGTAGATTATTATAAAAACATCATTCCAGAGAAGCTATGGGGTGTAATAACTTGGAGATTATGTCACATAAAAAAATAGCCATTGTTGATTGTAATAACTTTTACGTTTCTTGTGAAAGATTATTTAATCCCCGTCTAAATAATAAACCTACAGTTGTTCTTTCAAACAATGATGGATGTGTTATTGCTAGAAGTAAAGAAATTAAAGACTTAGGTGTTAAAATGGGTCAACCCGTTTTTAAGTTAGATAAGGATATCAAAGATAAGATGATAAAGTTTTCTTCTAACTACGTTCTTTATGGTGACATATCAGATCGTATATCAAATATTCTTAGAAGATTTACACCCCATTTAGAGATTTACTCTATTGATGAATCGTTTATGGATTTAAGTCATGTAAATGATGATAATTTAATTGAGTATATAACTTTAATAAAGTCTGAGGTTTTTAGATTGACCGGTATACCAGTTTCGGTTGGGGTTGCTCCTAATAAAACCCTAGCTAAACTAATGAACTGTAGATCTAAGAAAGAAGAATCACTTGGAGGTATTTGTTCTTTTTATCATAATTCTCAAGTTGACCACATAGAAATAGGTGAGGTATGGGGCATTGGTGATAAATTTGAAAAGAAACTCAAACTTATAGGGGTAAAAACAATTGGTGATTTCAAACAACTCGAACACTATAGAGTTAGAAAGATGTTTACTGTTGTTGGTTTAAGAACTTGGTTAGAGTTAAAGGGTGAATTAATCCATCAATTACAAACTAAGTTTAAGAAACCAAAGGTAGTTACTTCATCTAGGTCGTTTGGTAGAACTATTTGGCAACTAGAACAAGTAAAAGATTCACTAGCTACGTTCTTAGAAGATTGTTGTAATAAATTAAAAATTGAACAGTTAAAACCAAAAGTTTGTATTATCTTTGTAACAACAAATCGATTTGAAGATAATTATACCGTTTGGTCTAAAAAGATTCGTCTTTATAATCCATCTAATGACACTCAATCTATTTGGAATGAAATAAGTATTTACTTTGATGAAATGCCTTTCAAACTTTGGGCAAGAGCTGGTGTTATTTGTTGTGACTTAATAGAAAGTAATTTAGACATAAAAACTCTTTTCAAAGAAGAATATGAGTTTCAAAAAATTCCTCAGTTAGATTGGAAGATGTGGATGACTAGACGTGATTTTCTTTCACCAAAATGGACAACAGATTGGAATGATATACCTAAATTAAGTTAAATGCAAATTAAAGATTTTTCTATACCAAAAACCGCCGGTTGTTATTTATTTAAAGATAACAAAGACCAAATCATTTATGTTGGTAAGTCTAAGTTTTTACCAAAACGTGTTACCAGTTACTTCCAGAAAAATCATAAAGACGAAAAAACAATTAAATTAGTCACTGAGATTCATAATGTTGATTTCATTTCAACAGAATCTGAGAATGAAGCCTTAGTCCTAGAAGAAGATTTAATCAAACTTTATAAACCTAAGTTTAATATTAAAGGTAAAGATGATAGAACCCTTCGTAGTAAGTTAGTTCTTACTGGTGGTGAATGGAAAAAATTAGAACTGTTTTATCCTAAAGAACAATTCGAAGGCGAAGTCCTATGTGAATTTACATCAGGTAAATTAGCCCACAATATTTATAATACTATCTATGATATATTTCAACTACCAAGTTGTAACTATAATCTCACCCAATCAAACATTGAGACCGGTAAGTTCAAACCTTGTTTAGAATGGCATATGGAAAGATGTAACGCTCCGTGTGCTGCTCTAGCAAAAAAGATTGACCATCTAATGACAATCAAATTGATTAAGGATATATTTCAATTCAACTTTTCCACCTCTGAGAAGTTCTTTAAGAAAAAGATGTTATACCATTCTTCTCAGTTTGAATTCGAACTAGCACAAAGAGCAAAGATTAATATATCACTAATCCAAAAGATAAAATTAGGTTTAAAACCAATTATGACTATTAAAAGCCGTAATCGTTGTCAGGAGATTAAAGATTTACTCAAATTAAAATTCATCCCTACTGTTATCGATGCGTTTGATAATAGTCACTTATCAGGTACTGATGCTGTATGTGGCCTTGTAAGGTTTACCCTTTTAGAACCAGATAAATCACAGTGGCGTAAATTTAATATAAAATCTGGTAGTGGTGGTGATGATTATGGATCTTTCAAAGAAGTTCTTACTCGTAGATTCACTAGATTAATAAATGAAGGAGTTCAGTTACCTAACCTAGTTATTATCGATGGTGCTAGACCACAGTTATCAGTAGCTAGAGAAGTTTTAAGAACATTAAATATATTTGATAAATTAGATGTTATATCAATATCTAAAAATGATAAACACCAAGCAAATACCATTCACTTAGAAGATAACCGTAATATTGATATTAAAAACTTTACTGAGTTTGCTCATATCCTAAATGAAGTACATAGATTCTCACTAGACTTTCATAGGAAAAAAAGAAGTAAAACAATGTTTAAATAAAATTTGTTTATATTAAATATAATTACTATCTTTGCACACTAAAATAAAAAAAATAACTCTCAAATTGAGAGTTATTTTTATTTAAGTTATTTAGCGTAGTTTGGTTTTCTACCTGAACCTTTAGTTCCTTTTTTCTCAACTCTTCTTTTTCTAGCAGTTGAGTTCTTTTTTTCTTTATCAGTCATTCTAGCAGCTACTCTTACTTTTCTACACTTAGGATAAGAACCCTTATCAGCATCATCTCTACCACAAGGTGGATGTGAACCATCAGCATTTGTTTTAGATATATCAACCCATTTTTCTTTGAACCATTTATCAAGTCCACCTTTAGGCTTTTTCTCTTCTAATATAAATTGTTCAAATAATAATAAATGTTCCATTTACTTTCTTTTCTTTTTCTTTTGTTTTTTCCATTTACCACCTGCTGCTTTGTATTTCTTTGCGGCAAATCCACAAGCATAAACTGACGGCCAAACATCATACTTTGCTTTTGCTGCGGCTTTACATTGAGACCAAAGACTTGAATTCGTTGGAATATTCTTTTCTAGTAAAAGAACTTCACTAAAATCTTCAAATATTAATAAATTTTTCACTTTTCTAATTTTTTAATTTTAGATTTAATATCTTTAATCTCCTTTTCAACCTTGATAAGGTCAACCTTAGTCTTTGAAGCATGAGCAGATGGTGAAACTTGTTTCTTTTGTAGATCAGTCAAAGACATTTTTTTTCTTTCAAGAGATTTTAATTCTTTTTGAAAAGATTTTAATTCTTTATTTGATGACTCGTCTAAATTTTCAAAATGTTTCCAACTTTTAATTATTCTACATGATTTATTTTCCATCATTTCTTTATCCATATTCATTTTATTACTCATAGTCATATTCATTTTACTTTGACACATATTCATCAATTCACTATTTGAACACTCTTCTAATTCTTCCATTTTGTGACCCATGTTACATAACATCATACACATTTCTGTTCTTGACATATTTTGATTTTCCATCATATGTTTATTCATATTCATATTCATTTTGTCTTGACACATATTCATCAATTCATCATTTGAACACACTTCTAATTCTTCAATTTTATGTCCCATGTTACATAACATCATACACATTTCTGTTCTTGACATATTTTGATTTTCCATCATTCCATTCTCGTGACTCATTTTGTCTTGACACATTTGCATTAATTCACTCATTGAACACACTTTTAACTCTTCCATGTTATGACCCATACTACATAACATATTACACATTTCTGTTCTAAGTCTCATTTTAATATTTTCCATTTTAATATTTTCTATTTTTATTTATATATTAAAATATTAAATAGAATTCTTATTCATTTAAATTTTGTAATATGAATATTTATTCTTATCTTTGTATAGTCAAAGAAGAGGTAGTAATAGCGGTAACTATAACTACATCACAGACGGGCGGGGGTAATTCTAAACTAACAAAATTTTGGAGAAAACATATTGTCACGGATGAAGATTTAGAACACAGTTTTTGAAACAGTTAACGTCCTTAATGATTTTTTGATTCTAAATAATTTATAACCTTATCAATTTCCTCTTTATTAACCATACCATGATATAGTTTAACTCTATTAGAATTTTCACACTTTTGATTTGGGTTATTAAATATATTTTGACCAACAATATTATCATGTTCCTCAACATATTTAACAACGTCTGAATTTAGTGTATTAACAAATACTCTTCCATAGTTTTCTGTTATTCCTCTTTTCCAATATGTTACATTTATAGCAGTTTCTTCATGGAACGGATAATAATCACTGACATATTCCGGAGAGTTTAAATATTCATTTTCAGTTATAGATTTCCACTCTGATATAAAGTCTATACACTTTTCGTTGAAACTTAAAATACATGTATAAACATATCCCATTTTTTTATCAGTATTATAATAACTTGCCAATTTTTTATAATCTCTAACCAAAATATCTTTAAGTTCTCCTTTTTTATAAATCTGAATATCTTGATAAAGATCGAGTTTAATAGAATATGTTTGATTTTGATAATCTATATCAATTATGTTTCCGAAGTTTTCACCAGGTGCCATCACTCTATCTCCAATATTAAATGATGGAAATGTTGTTGATTGATCTACTACAGTATAATGGAAAGGAAAGTTCCAATTACCCATAGATGCTAATGGATAATCTCTATCGTGTATAAAAAATTCTGTACTAAATCTTCTACCAATTATTATATCGGAATCTAAAAACAACATATTACCACCATATGTTTTAATAGCATCATAACAAATTCCAGCCTTGTAAAAACAAAAAGATTTAAATCTTGGATTGACAGGCCAAAGTTTTTTTGTAAGAGTTGGATAATTTAAATTGGATTCAAATCCAATTGTGTAATATAAAAAGTCACAATTTATATTATTTAATTTAAATGATTTTATCAAAGATTCTATTTGATATTCATATTTTGAGTCCGAGTAGAAAAGAATAGTCACATAAATTATATAAACCACATATAAATAAGTTCAAAAATTTTATTTACTATATTTAACCTTATTGTCTTTAGACTTAAGAACCACTTCATTATAAAGCTTAGGATTTACAATACACTGACCATTAACTCTATCGTTTATCTTTGCCATAAGTGGATTTACTCCTTCGTCTTTACACATATCGTATAGTTTTATTATCTTTTTAATAACTTTATCTCCTTCAAAGTTAAGCTTTTTCTGCCAAAATAAAAAGAATTCATCCTTATTTTTAAATACTCTTTTATTAATAAATTTATTATAAAACTCAATATCCTCATTTTTAATTTTACCTGTAAGTATTTTAATAGCATTGTTTAAACCAAGTATATCCTCAGCAATCTTAGATGATTCACCAACAATTGCTTCATAAGATTTATTTAAAACAACATCTAAAACATCTTCATCTGATTCACCTTCTGGTATACCATCGAAACTACTTCTAATATCACTCATATTATTCATCAAACTCATCTTAAGTTCTTCATAACTCCAGTTTTTAATCTTAACCAATTCTTTATAAAGTCTATTATTTTTTAAGAAATCCATAAACTCAGACTTAGTTATATCAGCAGCTGAAATATATCCAGCAATCTCAGATGGTCTAACCAAACTCTCTGATTTAGATATAACATAAAGAAGATAAATAAACTCATCTATTTCTCTAAATCCTGTTCTTGTTTTAGCCCATGTTTGATAATCTATAAGCTCTTCTAATAGTTCATGACCAACCATATACTTATCATAAACATGTTTTAATTCGTGTGAAATAACACCAATTGTTTTATTTCTATCTTTTCTTAAAAACTTAGCAATATCAGAAAAATGATTAGTTTCATCAGATATAAAGTCAACCATTAAATCTAAACTATTTACAGAAGACTTATCATGGTAAAGTTTATAATCATTAATTGATGTAGTTTTTATTGATACACCCCAAGAAGCAACATCTACTTCTTTAAATTTATTATTAATATAAACTGTTATGTTAAAGTTAACCATATCAAATTTCATATCAGATATCGTTATATTAATAGGTAAATCTATTTGTAAATGACAAACACCATTATTATTGTCTAACTCTTCATCGGAATTCTCTTCAAAGTTAGATACGATTAATTCATAAAGATTGGTTGCTGAATCAACAATTCCATCAGGAACACCCATTTTTTCAATAATAAACTGAGAATATTTTTTAATAATCATAGTTTATATATTAAAAAAACATCAGATGTAAAAAACGTTTGGAAAAAACTTCCAACTTTACTAAATTTATTTTAGATAGATTAAAAAAAACATTAATTCATCTTAACCATATTATTGATTTTATTTTGCTACCAACATACTTATTGACAACATAGTCATAAGCCTTTGCAAGAGTGCTGTTCTTTAAGGTCTCTATTTTTACCTCTCCTTTGTAGTTAAATGTTACTTCTATCATATTTTTATATATTTAATTGTCAAAGATAATAAATTTATTTTAAATGACTCATACTTTTCTTTACTATATCTAATATTTTTCTTATCTTTGAAAATATGTTATATTTCATTTTATCAATACTAATCATCATTCAGTTATTTACTTTGTTAAAGGTCATTTCTTTTCGTGAAAAAGAAAAAAAAAGCGAAGATATAATAGAAAAATATAAAGACGTCACATTGATAGCCAAAATTCCTAAAGATGTCACCTACTATGATATTGAACCAAATTATGACACGTTCTATAATTTTATGGAGAATATTAAGTTAGAAGATTGGAAAGCTGAGGTAAGTGAAGAAAGAAGTGTCTATAATTCTACTTGGGATATTAAAATTAAATCACATGATGGTAAATCAAAAATGAGTGTTAGATTAAGAGATTATGATGATGGTGATGGTGTTTTACTTTTAACTTGCACTATAACAGCCGGTGATGCTTCTTTAAGTATAAATAAAGAAGATGCAATTGCAAAAGATGTTATCTTATTTACCTGGAATTATATTATTGAATACTACGACAATAAAAGCAAAGAATATGAAGCTTATTGGAAAGAAAACATCGATAAGATTAACAACCAATTAAAAACATTTAATCGTAGTAAAAGATTAAATGATATTTTAAAATAATACAGAAATACGTGCAGAATTTTGTATATCTAATAATATTCCTTATATTTGTAGTATAAAAATCACTACATGCCAACTTTAAATATCAACCAACGTTTCGGAATTCTTAACAACCTAACTAACATGGTTATTGATGGTATTACACCATCACTTATTGTAACCGGTGAAGGTGGTTTAGGAAAAACTCACTCTATTAACCAATCAATCGAAGAAAAAGGTCTTTTTGGCTTTGAGTTCGTATTCTTTAAAGGATACTCAACTGCTCGTGGACTTTACAATACACTTTTTGATAACAATGGTAAACTTATTATATTCGACGACTGTGATTCAGTTCTTGAGGATAAAATAGCTCTTAACATACTTAAATCAGCTTTAGATTCATATGAAAAAAGAACTATCACCTGGATGGCTAAGATGAATAAAAACGATGAGTATCCACAACAATTTAACTTTACCGGTCGTATCATCTTTATATCTAATAAAAAGAAAGAATCAATTGATACAGCTATCCTTTCTCGCTCACTTACAGTTGACTTAAGTATGACCGGTGATGAGAAAATTCAACGCATGGCTTCAATCATTGGCTTTATTCTACCTGATGTAACATTAGATATTAAAACAGATGCTCTTACATTCTTATCCGAAAATAAAGACCATCCAAATGTTAATATGAGAACTTTGATTATGATTTCAAAGATGAGACAGTTTAATCCAGATGGCTGGAAAGAAATGGCCCAATATATGTTAAACTCCTAAAAAATAAGATATAATACAGAAAAACGCACGGATTTCTGTATATTAAAGTTGTTTATATGAAATATAAACCGTATCTTTGTATTGTCAATTAAGACGGGTTCGTGGAATATCAACACGCAGAGGCTAGACTCCAACCTGCTTTATAAAAAAAATACAGAAATCCGTTCATAATTCTGTAATATTAGTTGTTATATTGAATAGAAACCTTATCTTTGTATTGTGTTGTTCCACTGAGAAAGGAATAGATATTGAGCTGACGAAGACCGGCCCTTGTGGTGAAAGCTTTACCATCATAGTAACAAATACTTAATTAAATAAAATGAAAATAGCACTTATTGCACACGATGGTAAGAAAGCCGATATGGTAGCCTTCGTAATGAAAAGATTAGATTTCTTCAATGATAAAAAAGTTGAAATCGTAGCAACCGGAACAACCGGTGGTATGATTCAAAGAGCCGGTGTTGATAAGGTTCAAACCGTATTATCCGGTCCACTTGGTGGAGATGCTGAGATTGGTGCAATGGTTGCTAATAACAAAATAGATGCTGTTATATTCTTTAGAGATCCATTAGATAAACATCCACACGATGTCGATATCTCTATGTTAATGAGATTATGTGATGTTCATAATTGTCCGTTAGCCACTAACTATAAAAGTGGTGATATAATGATTAAATATTTCATAACAAAAGTATAATCAAATTTGATTATACTTTTTAATATATAAGATATTAAAAAAAATAAGAATATGGCACATATTAAAAAATTCAACGAAGATATTAAATTTTTAAAAGCTGAAGAAAGAACTATTAAACAAATTTCTAGTTTGATAGAAAAAGCTTATTATAAAGGTCTTACTCATGGATTAAAAAAAGGAGGTTTGAATGGTGAATTCAAATTAGATAACTTAGAAATGAATTTAAATCAACCTGGTATTAATAGTATCCAAGATGTTAACAACTATTTAATTGAAATTTCTGATGAAGCTAGGAAGATAATTATGAATTTTGGTGATTTAAAATAAAAAAGAAGAATTGAAAGAATATTGTGATTAAAGATTGGTTAAAATTTAATGAAGAAAAAAACTATGGTGATATCTATCATAGTTTAAGATATGCTAATACTTTTAAGGCTGATGGAACTGATTTTAGTTTTAAGAATGAAAAAGAACTATTTAAATTAACCAATAAGATATTAGTAGATGGTTTAAGATTTGAAAAAAATAAACATAAAGAGTCTACATATAAACATCCAAGATTATTTGATTATTATATATCAACATCAAGAGATAAAAATTCCACTATAAATTTCTATTTAGCGTTTGTATTAGATTCACGAAAAATATCAAATAATTATAGAATAGTACCATTCAATAAGTTTGTTTTAAAAGACACTTTAAATAAAAAATGGAAAGAAAAATCAATAGGTAAAAATATTAATAATTTTATTCCACTTAGTAGAAAATGGTCTGAAGAAAAAATAGTAAGTAAGAATCCTGGATTCTTAAGTAGTATTTATTTTAAAGAAATAATATTAAATAATTTGAGTCCAGAATTTGAAGATAAACTAAAAGAGTTAGTATCGGAATTAAATTTAAATATTAAAATAACAATAGGCAATTCTGAAAATCTAAAAAAATTAGATTAATACTTAATTAAATAAAATGAAAATAGCAAATGAAAATTGTTTGTATAGATAATACCATCGGAAATTCAAAACATTTCGAAATTGGTCAAATAGTAGAAGCTAGTGAGTTAACTCTAGAAGAAAAGCGTAAATACCGAACTAAAATCGATTATTATTATATAATAGATGCGAAATATTCAAAAAAAGCAGAGTTATTATTCAATCATCTGCAATTCCCCGAACAGGTTTGGTGTGAAAAAAAATGCTTTATAACACTAGAAGAATGCAGAGAAACTAAATTAAATAAATTATTAATATGAGAAGTTTATTTCGACATATTAAACGAGATGTTTCATCACCAACAATGTCGAAATATTTTATTAAATTTGTAACATGGTAGAAAAAGATTGGTGTCATTATTCAGATATGCCATCACCCAATGCTTATATAAAATTAAAAGTTATCTTTTTAGATATAGATGGTGTTCTTAATGTCATACCAGTAGGTCATGATAAATGGGGTGCTATTTTTCATCCTCATTTAGTCAATAATCTTAAAAGACTTATAGATGAAACCGGTGCTAAAATTGTTATTAGTTCTACTTGGAGAATGGGTAATGGTCTCGAAGGTATGATTGATATGTGGAAAGAAAGAGATTTACCAGGAGAAGTTATTGGTATCACTCCTAACTTTATGGTTCATTTCAAAACCACTCTTTGTAGAGGAAAAGAAATAGATGCTTACTTAGAAGAGAATCCAGAGATAGAAAATTATGTTATCATAGATGATGATTCTGATATGGAACCTCATCAACTAAATAACTTTGTTATGACTTCTGGAAATACAGACCATTTAGATTGTGTTGACTTAGGTTATGGTCTAACAAAAGAATGCACTGATTGGGCTATTAAAATACTTATGAGTTAATTATTTATCTGTCAATATATAATACAGAAATCCGTTCATAATTCTGTATTTTTGAGACCACACAAATGTTAAACCTTACGAAATACCCACAACTCATCCACCTTATGAACCTCTAATTCCCTAAACCTTTCTTTTAACAAATCAGAACCATAAGTCTCTATACGCCAATGGTCTAAACCAAATACAATACCTCCAAGTGGCATCTCCAATATAACCTTATCAAAAAAAGCCATTAACTTGTCACTGGTGCTATATGGTGTGAATATCCATATAAAGTTATAACTACTATAGTTATGATCCATTAAATCGTCTTCAATGATGTTTAAAGCACCATTCCAATAATGTGATAGATTTTCATTAAAAGAATCTATATAAGGTCGCCACTTCTCAACTCCCCAAAACTCAAATTCAATGTCAGAAAAATCCTTGGACTGAAGATAAAGGTCATACATAATAGTAGCCAAACCAATACCACAATCACAAATCCTTATAGAACCTTTTGGTAATAAGTCGAGAGATTTTAAACGGTCTAATAAGAAGATATTAAACTCTATATTAGACTCAATGTAAGACCACTCACCCGCTTCCTTGAAGCCGGAAATATCTTGATTTAAATCGGTTAGCAACTGCCGAACCTTGACAAAATAATCAATAAGAAGTGGGTTTGGTTCTACTAATTCAGACATAAAAAATATAGTCGTAATAAGTGAGAAAGTTTCGTTTTAAGATAAGATAAACGTTGAGTTGCTTGTATATACTTATACATACGAAAAAGAAGTTTGAAACAAGCTTTTTAAAATCGACATAGAATCAACTCAAAATCTTACAGAAAAAAGACCATATTTCTGTATACAATACAAATTTCCGTTCAGATTTCTGTAATTGCTATTTCTACACATACAGAATTTTATACATTTTTTTGTATAAATCCGACCCATTTTACCAGTCGAATACAGAAATAAAACCGTATTTCTACCCACTAAATTAGACACAAAACTCTTAATATCAGATACAAAAAAAAACCATTTTTCTGTATAATTAAAATCTCACCAAACTTTGTTTCACTACCTAAATATAATTTTCAATGACTAAATATTACCTACAAATATTAACAGATAATTTAAGTATTTGTGTAGATAATGATATTAATTATCATTATGAGTTTAAGATAGGAGAGATTATCGATATTAATTTGTATTCTGATAAGGCTACGGTGTTATTTGGAACTCTGGAGTATGATGCTATATTTATATTAGATTGGAATAAGAGTCAGAGTGCTAGGTTAACGATTAATTTGTGTATTACTAAAGGTTATATGAGGGATATAACTATTCAGGTTGAAAGGGATAAGAAGTTAGATTTATTATTATGAGTATGATTTGGTTATGTAAGATAAGGCATAAGTGGAGTTATTCTACTGAGAAGATTAATATTGGAAAGGGGGGTTCTGGTGCTCATATTACTTTAAATGTAAGAATGTGTAAGAGGTGTTATAAAAAGCAGTTATATGGTGAGTTGTGGTTTGATGTTTCGTTGAATAAAGAGGAGATTCGTGAGATTAGGTTAAAGGAATTGGGATTATAATTTAATATATAATCTTATGAGAATAAAATCGTTTAAGTTATTTGAGAGTTATGATAATGATGTTAATTATATCATATCTACTGTAAAGGATATGTTATTAGAGTTAAACTTTTTAGATATTGATATTAAGTGTGAATTAGTTCCTTATGGATTGAAAAAAGTTAACTTTGAATCAAACATGAAGAAGGATGATTCTATTATTGAAAGCCCTGATATTATTGTTATTAATTTATCTAAAAAGGCAATTAAACTTGGAGATGTTATTGGTGATGGTTATAAGGCTTCTTATAATTGGGATGATATTAAAGATGTTATGGAACCTGTTATTGATTATTTAAAAGAAGAGGGTTTTTTATATTGTAAAGAAGAGGGTACTTTATCATATGGAGGTATACCTATTATCTCTACATCTGGAAGTGCTCGATTGGATAATATTAAGTCTAAAGTAGAAATGTGGTTTATAAGATGAGAAAGATAAAATCATTTACTCTATTTAAAGAGACTAGTTTATTTGAGAGTTATGATAATGATGTTATTATTATTAAAGACTTGTTATTAGATTTTATTGATAATGATATTAAATTAAAGATTAATGTTGGGAATTTTAATTATAGTGGTGATAACAGGCTGAACACTCCTGTTTCTTATATTAGGGTAGAGATTGGAGATGGTATTAAGATGTTTACTTTAGTAGAGTTGGGTTTTTCTATATTAGAGGTTATTGATTATTGTGAATCTCAGGGTTTATTTTTGATGGATTATTCAACTATATATAGTCCTAGTTGGCAAAAGTATGTTGGTTGTCCTCAGTGTTCATCAGATGATTTATCTAATAAAAAAGGAGCAACTGTTTGTAATAGGTGTGGTTTTGATGATGTTCCTGATAGTTTTTTATTAGAAGATTGGCCGCTTACTAAGGATAGGTTAGGAGTAATAATTTCTGAGAAGAAAAGGATTTCCAATATTCAGTTATATTTTTCTAAGGTTAAGTCGGTTTATTAATGTGGTGGGTTGGTGTAAATTCCTCACGGAAAAATTTTAATCTTCTACGAAGGTCAAAAAATTTTTTAAAGTGTGTCAAAAATTTTTTCTTTTTGAAATCAGAACAAATAAAAAATTATAATATAATATAATATATAATAAAAATATTAATTTGAAATGAGTAAATCTTTAGATGAAATATATCGTCAAATGCAACAACAACAAGCTGAAAGAAGAAGATCAGAAATGTTGGTTGAACAAAAAAGAGCACAAATAGCTGAACAACAAAGAAGAGAATGGGTCGAAAGAAATCGTTTATATGAGAGGTCGTTTAATCCTTCAGCGGCTTCTTCCGCAGCTGGTGCGGGTGGTGGAAGTATAAAAGTTAAAGTTCAAAGTAAATTTTTAGCATTTGATATCGAATCAAGTAGTTTATATTCAATAGATAATGATGGAAATTTAACAAATGTTGCACAAATATTTAATGGAGTAACAGTTTTATCTGATTGTTTTGATGATCCAAATTTTGTTTACTTTGTAACTTACGATACAGATTTAAATAAAGTAATTTTTGGAAAATTTAATAAAGTAAATTATCAAAGAATTGATATTGATGATACTAACTTAAACAATGAAATTGATTTAAATCCTAACTCTCTTTATTATGCGGGTGAACAAAGTTTTATTTATTCAGCTGAGTCGTTTGCCGGTGATTTTCCGGATGTTTCATATCCAGATACGCAAACTTTTTATAGTATATCTATAGATGGACAATCAATTAATGGAATTTCAGCATTTGATGAAGATTCAGTACTAATGTTCCCTCCAGATCGGA
>Ga0181356_1000503_pt1 | contig 17020 bp, 16 predicted proteins | sample Fa13VDMM110SN_FD_130104 | JGI IMG/M metagenome (GOLD analysis project Ga0181356, IMG submission 130104) | Freshwater viral communities from Lake Michigan, USA - Fa13.VD.MM110.S.N | ecosystem: Environmental > Aquatic > Freshwater > Lake | place: USA: Michigan | collected 2013-09-24 | reverse complement strand
TCCATCTGTGGTATAAATTTTATCATCGATGTAGATATAATCTCCGCCTATCTGTGGTGGCTCCGGGTCCAACTGTCCGCTGGGGGCGGCCCCTTGAAGAATTTTATTGACCAATGTCCAAGTTGTTCCGGATCTAGCATAGACACTGGCATAAAATGAGCCATTGTTAGCCCCCGCCTCATGTTTTTCCTGCACTGCCAACAGCGAACCATCTGCATTTAGGCTGCCACCTACATATGAAATGTTGGTATCCTCAATTACCTGCTGTTCACTATATGTGGATCCATTGTAAAAAAATATGTGCGTTTTCCACCGCGGAGCCTCTATAGGTCCTTGGTTTTGTATAACAAAGTAATTTCCATTGTTGGATATACTTACAACAATAGAGTCGGGCCCACCTTGATTGGTCAGCATGATATTGTGCTTGTTAAATCTTAAATCTATTGTTTGTAATGGATTGCCGGCAAATTTACTACCACTACCACCATATGAGAATACTCTTGCTCTTGCGTTGAAATTATTGTAAAGTTGATTATTTTCTGTCAAAATCAAACGGTTGCCATCACCGGACAGAGCAAAACTTTCAATTCCTCCGGATTCGAGAGTACAGGTAATTTCTTGATTGGAGCTCGCTGTGGATCCGTCCACCGGAAAGGCAACATTTTCGCTATCTCGCACATAGGTCCATAGCGTTCCTAGACTAGTATCGCCTGCACCGTCTTTGTCTCCCGCTTCCACTACCACCAAACGTAAATTATTATCAGACATCATTGCCGCATACCCGTAGACGTCGTAGGCACCACTGTTAACGTCCACATCCGGTGCAACAAATGTTTGCACTGTGTTGAATATCGCATGATCATTATCTTCAAAACTGTTAAAATATTGGCCGTTGGACTCAATCGAAACCACTACCGTGTTGTTGAGGTGAGGCTCTGCTGCCACTGTGGGATTATTTGTAATGGCCGTGGGCGTGGTTGTGTTATAAATGCCCTGACCGGTAGTTTTTGTGATAAGGGATTCCGATGGTGCGGTAAAAGAACCATTAATGATGTTCAACGCGGTGGTAGAAGTGATCCCCGCAAAAATAAAACCATCGATGTCTTTGACCAAACCGCTATCCATCAGTATAAAATAATTTTGATTTGGCTGCAGATAACCAAAAGCATCCAAATACATTTTATCATCGTGAACATTTATATTAGCCTGCGTCCAAGTTTTAACCAATGTACTATCACTGTTATAAAGATATACATTACCCGTGGCCAACTGGATAAGTCGGTTAAAACGTATTTCTATTTCGTATTCTTTTGTGTTTGCGGCAGAATCGTCAGCGGGATCTGTGGAATGAATTGCCGGTCCGGTTGCGTTTGTGGTAAAGGTTCCAACTGTTGCGGCCAAATTTCCTATGCCATCAACATCGATCAATGCATCATTGCCTGTCTCGATTGTGTAAACCGTATTTGGTTGCCAATTGATGCCCAAGCCGGATACATCTATGTTAATTTTCATTATTATTCTCCATAAGTTATAATTGCGTTAGTAGCTGCCACTGTTGCAACCACAGTTGAATCCGATGCTCTAATAATTATGTTGCCCGGCCCCGCGGACACATCTCGATCGGTATTGAATGTTATACCCGCATCATTCACACTGCCGGTTGCTCCGTACACACTGGTAGCACCCAAGGCATCAATAGGTGTGGCCGTATACCCCGGCCCCACATCTGTTGTCCAAACCACAGCCGCGGTGGATGAGATGCCCGACCAATTGTCTCCACACACATCTTTCAAAGTTCCGGAGTCAGCAAGAACATAATATGATGTATCTCTTTCTAAGTCTACGGTTGGATTCAAACTTACACTATTATCGCTACCATAGAAAATAATTTCACTGGTCTGATCATCTTCAAATGTGGTCTCCACATCAAATGATTGATGCAACGTACCATTAGATTTATATATATGGAACTCTCCTGTGCCAATTGTAAAACTTTGATTGAAAAACAATTTAACATTGGATTGAATATTAACATTGATGTTGGTTGTGCTATCTCCGGGTTCTTGGAATCCACTATCCAACGCATAACTGGTTAACGCCAGCGCCGCTTTTGTCGTGATCTGTGTGGAAGATGCCGCATTTGATCCACTTCCATTGCCGCAAGGATCTCCGGGGGCAGTGATCCAACCGGCCGGTATGGCCACTGTGTATGTTTCTCCATTATTCAAACTAAGTGTGGATGAATCCGCTGGATAGGTTAAAATATTTTCCACTATGGAAAATGAAGATGCAGGCACACTGTAAGGCCTTGTGGATCCATCGGCGCTGGTTATAGTTAAATTTCCACTGCCGGCGGCCACATCATTATTGTTAGTTGTAATTGTTAATTTACGGCTACATGTCGATATTGACGGACTGACGTAGATAGAAATAGTTGCAAAAGCATCGCCGGCAATGTTGAATGCTGTGGTATCATATTGGGGTGTGTTAAAATTCCATGTGGTTGGCGATGTAATTGCAGGACTATCAAGCCCGCAATAATTTACATATCCCGCGCTCATTAAAATATAATAATCGGTGCCTTTGGCCCTAGAAGGAAAAGGAATCCCCAACACATTTTTATCAATAGTGGTATTGGCTGCACTTATTTGAGAAACCAATGTGCCATCTGACTCATACAAACTTGCTACACCGGCTCCTTTTGCAAGAGGCCCATAAAACCCGCCAGTGGTCAATCCAAATTTCACAAAATAACTGCCTGTGCGAGGTGCCAAATTTGGTGATGTTATTGAAACTCCTGGTTCATATGTAGTTCGATCTTGTGGGTAAAAAGTGTTAAAAAAAAGACCTGTAGGTAAAACCACCGGGCTTGCCGGATCAACTGGTGCCGCGGTTGAAGAATCTTGATTACCTCCTCCACCCCCGGTGCCGGGGATATTAACGGTAATAACATTTCCGTTTGCTGTTGCAACAACACCGTCGCCAGTAAAATTTATTGTTGATAATCCTGTTGTTATGTTAGTACCCTCATCTTTTACTGTAATGGGGCTGGCCACAAGCAACGTGGAACCATCGGCCTGACCTAGGATGTCTACACCTGTTTCTGTTTTAAATATGTCAAATATTTTATCAAAAATACCACCTACCGCTGTGCTGCCATTTTTTAGATCATCTAATAATTTTAACAATTCTATTATGCCCAGTGCTGTTGCTAATGCTCCTCCGGAATCTTTTATATCGGTGTTGGGAGTGATGGCATCGGGCACCTGTTCGGGAACGAACTCCACCAAGCCCGAGGGAGAGGAAAACGGACCCACTGTGTTGCTGTTGAAGCCCCTGACCTTGAAAAGGAAATTGCTGGCATTGAGGTTGTCATATTCAAAAACCACTGTTGTTCCGCTGGTATATACACCCCCGCCAACGGGTTTCTTAGTGCCCACAAGGGTATAACTCCTGTTGGCATCCACGGCCTGTTCGTCATCAAACGTGATCCAAAAGTCCAGCCCCTCCACCACCCCAGTGGGCGCGGTGGTCTGCACTTCTATACGCGGACGGCTGGACAGCTCGTATTTTGTAATCTGCGGAGTGCCCGGGGTGCCTATTGAACCCAATGTTATGATGCCATCTTCGTCTGTTCTTGTAAATCGTGTTATGTTGCCCGTGTTGTACACATCAGCATCATATTCCAGTGCATTGATCTCTATGGACAGTGCGCCATCATTGCCTTGTTTTTCTGTGATGGCTATTATCCGAAAAACTTTGTCAGTGAACCCATATCGGCTGTTGGTTATGGATATCAGTTCACCCGCCTTGAGATTGACATAACTGAAGTCTGTGTCAAATTTTATCATGAGATCCACACGGCTCTGTTTCAATTCGATGAATCCCAACAGCTCCGCCTGCACTGGCTCGTTTATGTTGTCATATCGTAATTCGAGGGTGTTGTCAAGCTCGTTGGCATTCCTGTCTGCGTCGGGTATCTCTATCTTGATGAAGTCCGCGGAATCACGCAGATCCCTGTGCGGGAATTCGACCTTTACAGCATTGTAGAGATCCTGCAGTCCCGTGCCGGACACACTGATCGACCCCAATATGTTGTCGTCAGAGAAACTGGCCGCCGAATTGCCGGTCCTGTTAATGATCACTCCCCACTTGCCCGTATGCACGTCATAGCTCAACCATGACGCCGCGGCGCTGACGATCTGTTCCGCGTTCTTTAAAACTTTCTCTTTGGTATCTACCAAGCCATTGATCTGATATCTGTCCGCGAGGGTCTGTGCGGTGCTGTCCTCTTCGATGTATCCAAATGATGTGGCCGAAAATGTGTTCAACTCAACAAGGCTCGCAGTGTCTATTTCACCGTGTTCAATGCCGGCACCATAGGTACTTGACGTGAGATAATCTTGCAACACATCTCCGGGTAATTTCATGCTGTTCTCCACTTCGAATAGCACATCCGGCAAACCTGTGATGTTCTTTTCCCTGTTGTAGCTCACTCGCACCAGTGCGAATATCAAATTGTTCATGGCATTTGTATTGGATGTCCAGTTTGGAAATATTGTTTCTGCGTTGGGAACCACGGCAGTTGAATCTGTGTAGCCCGATGGTATCAGGCCTGCTGTCCTTGAACCAGCATAGAAATATATCTTGATGAGACCACTGGCGTTCCTGTCTATGGTACCTTCCCTGTCCACTGTGTAATCCACAGTGATGCCGTCTGCCCTGAACACCACTCTCTGTTGGTTTAGATACACGTCATGGAATGTATATGTACTTGCAGAAGAATCAGATAACCTCGTGCCTGTTTTTTCACACAGGGTCAAACAATACCACATGGTCTTGTTGTTGTCTGTCATTGCGGCATCTGTTAAATTGCCGCCAAAGAATGCCGTGCCATACAGCACAGGTATCTTGCTCTCTGCATTTGGATTGAGTTGTAATCTAACACCCTTGTCTATGTTCTCCGTGCCTGAATTGTTCTCACGGTTCACGTTGCGAGACATCTTGTACACACCATATGCCAATGCGGCGGTCTTTAGCAGTGTGCTGGCTGTGGAACTGCCACCTATGAAAGAGATTGCTTTCCTGCCCGCATCGATGATGCCACTTAGGAAGCTCATTATAGGGGTGCCCCGAAGTTAAAGTTTGATTTGGCAAGGGCACTTACCCTATCCATATCCCCCGCAGTGAAATCTGATGCATTGGTCCTGCGGCCGGATATCTTGTTGTTCAATAATTCTACCACACTGGTAGCGGTGAGAGTGATAGTGATGCTGCCGGTGTCAGCCCCCATCATGAGGTCATCTGATATGTTAAAATTGCTGATGATGCCTTGGAATTTGCCAGCTGGATTGCCCTGAATGTTCAACAGTGCACCGGTCTCGGAATTAAAGAAGCCCCGGGTTATCAAGATGTCAGACCCCTTAATTTTATTGTCCAGTATCTCTGCCACGTTGCCCTGCGGGATGCCGCTGATTACAACACTGATATCTTTGGGATTGGCCCTCAGTTCGTCTGTGGTATCTGTGATGGAGAGCAGTTCACCTAGTCCCTGATAGTTGGTGCCATCGATGGTATAATCTTTGTGATAATCACTGAATGTCAATGTTTGATAGCCGGGCACTACCAGTTTTACAAACAAGTTAGTTTGTATGCTCCTATAGGCGGATAGGTCGATGCTCATTAGATGGCCTCCACAAAAACAAAGGGTCCGCTCCAACTGACTTGATCATATCCAAATATGGTAAAGGTAGGCATGCTGACGCATAGCACCCTCCAGCTGACATTCTGTCCCACCGACAAGGTGTAGTTGCCCGCGGATTCCCTTATGGGCCTATGCACTGTGATGGTATTGCTGTTGTGATCAACATCGGCTACCACTGTGTACACACTGCCGGGAGAATCTTGCAATTGGATATAATCTCCTGCCCTAAATTTAAATTGTCCGCTGGTCAATCCCGAGGTGCCTGCTGTGATTGTGAGTGTGTTGCCACTGGCATAGCTCACTGTGATAGCAGTGCTGTCGAGAGATAGGTTGCCGAGATAACCGTTTATGTAAGAATGGCTCTCCTTGTCGATGGCTATAGTGTCTTCTGTTGTGCGGTCCAGCGCCTCTACTAATTCTATCAATCTCCTGTTGTCGCTCCATCGTATGCCGTTGGGCAATTCCACGCTGAATTCATAGACCTGTCCACCTAGGCTGGTGCTACGCACCACGCCGCTACGGCTCACTGTCTGTGCCACTTTCTTCCTCTTGCTGATGCCTATGGAAGTGGCGTTGTCTATCACGTATTGAAAACTCATACCTTTTTATCTCCTTGTTTGCGGCAGACTTCTCCTGCCTTGTTCTGTTATCGCGAACAGCAACTCGGGCTCCGTTGCCAGCAATTGCCTAAAACTAAAGGCATCCACAGCGTTGATATTATATGTGATACTGCCCATGCCCAACGGCGTGATGTTGGCTGGCCCACTGATCAATTCAGGTCCCGATTCTCCCGCTATGCCCATCTTGCCAGCTGGTAGGAATCCACCGTTTGCGAAGAATCCCCCGAACACGTCGCTAATCTTGCTGAATATGCTGCCACTGCTCTTCTTCCCCCCAAACACCACGGCGATCAATTCTCTGATGTTGCTCCTCAATAATTCTTCCAGCACGGTGTTGATGAAATCTCTAAAACTAAATTTTCCTGTCTTGGCAAAATTAACAATGGCATCTTCCATGCCCCTTGTGGTGATCTCGAACACCCGCTGTGCCTTGAGTGCCGCGTTGGTGGCCTCGTCTGAATATTTCTTGAATGCTTCTTCCCATCCATATCCAAAGGTCCTTTGATTGGCAGATGCTTCTTCCACCATCTCTCTCTGTTTGGCTATGGCCTCTTCCGTGGCCGTCGTGATACGTTCTATCTGTTGAGATATGGCCTCGGCATTGCCTGGTATCATTGCCTTTTGTAGCTCTTCTACCTGTGTCTTTAATTTTTGTCTTAGAGTGTGTTCAATCTTGTTGATCTGTTTCTCTAGGCTGTTCATGTTGACAGTCTTCAATTCATAAGCAAGATCCTGTGTGCTGTTCTCTATCTCCCTTATGGCCTTGTCTATCTCTTTGAATTCAAAAGCTATACCTTGATTGCCCCCACCCAGTGCATCCTTGCCTGCTATTTTTACATCATCCAACGTGCCGGCGAACTTCTTCGTGGCCTCTGCGGCCTTGGCTAATTTTTGGTCATATTCATCTAGTTTGGATCCCACGAATTCAACCAACCCCCATTTTTTGGCTTCGTTGGCGGTGTAGTTTAGAGCCTCGCCCACCAGTTTGGCAAAGTCTTGTGATGCAGTGCCGGAATATCCAAATGCACTGGCCACGGTGTCCAAAGCACCCGCCAATAAACGGAATGGTGTGGCCACTATGTCAGCGATATCCTCGCCTAGCTCAATGATTATGCCGCTCATGTATTGTATGGTCGCCGCTGTGGCTACCAGCGTTCGTCCCAACCCCTCTCCTAGGGCACGTGAAAATTCAGTATTGCTGGATATCAGTTTGGTTAGATCGGTGAGCACCATGCCCACGGCCGGTCCCAATCCCTGCCCCATGGCATCCGCGGAGTTTTTGACCGCCACGCCAAATTTGGACATCTGCGTGGATAGGTTCTTTAATCGCTCTTCTGTGGCTCCACCAAATCTTTCCTCTATGCCTTCCGCTAGAGCATTGACTATGATCCTGGCTCCCTCGGCAGATTGACCAAACTCACCAATCTTGCTACGGACAAGGCCTAACTTTTTTTCTAATATGTCAAATACGGGAACGCCTCTATCGCCTAATTTCTTTAGGTCGTTCAGCCCCAATCCGCCCGCTGTGGTTCGAGCGAACAGATCTGTCATGGCCTGCAATGATCCCACTTGGTCCGTGGTTATTGCGGCAGCGTCTGAGAATACTTTGAATAATCGCTCCGTGGGTTTGATTCCCGCCGCACCTAATTTTATATAGGCCTCGGTTAGGTCTTCTACTGTGAATTGTGTCTTGGCTGAAAAATTCTGTATCGCTTGGAATGCCTGTGCCCCGCCCTCTGCGGATCCAGCCACTGCTCTCAAACTGGCCCTTAGGTCGTCAAATCGTGCTGTGATGAGTATGACATCTTTAAGTGCTTCTCCCACTTTCAATGCCGCGAATGCGGCTGCTAGGACACCTATTGCACCTTTGAGGCCTATGACACTCTTCTGTGCCGCTTCTGTGTCTACCTGGATCTTGTATCTGTCAATCGTGGCCATGGATGCTATTTAAACTCTTCCTTTACCAGTTTTCGTATGTATTTAATGGTGGGTTGGCTCATGCCGTCTGGGGCCTGTTTGGACCATCCCTTGTCCAACCTATTGGCATATGGATAATCTGCCTCGATTATGGTCTTGTTCTGTAATGATGTGTTTTTGCGGGCATTACCGGTTTTTTTTGGTGTTATGCCCTTGAAAAATTCGTATGCCTTTTGCGGGATCTTTGACACTTGCTGTTGGCGGCGATTTAACTTGGCGGCTATTGCTCGACTTATCACTTTTAGGAACACTCGCATTCTCGACCCTTTCTATCATTGCCTGCAATTCATCTTGCCTGTAATTGGGGATAGGCTTTTCTCCCCGGGCAACCTTTTGCAGATATGCCTCATACTCTGCGCCTCTAATGGCACATTGTGCATCGATACTCCAACCACTTGCTAACGCATGGCTCGGTAAGCATCCATACCGTTTGGCCACAAAGTCCAATGTTATCCAAGAATTTACTTCTGGATCGGGCTTGGAGTAGTCGGCAGTTTTAAGTTTCCCAATTTAGCTACCACTCCCTCTATCACTTTGACAGTGATATCTAGTGGTAATAAATGATCCGCTCCCAGCGCCGGTTCACCCTTGTCATCCAACACTAGTTCGCTGATAGTATTTACAACCTCTGTCATGTCCTTTTGATTCAGTTGTGCCAGCTTGAGATATGTGGACATGGGTTGTCTATCATAACAATAGAACTCCACGGGCTCTCCGTAAGTTTTAACTATTGCGGGATCGTTGATAGTGATCTTTATCAATTGCGGTTTTGCGGCTAATTTATTTAATTGCATCTTTTTATCCTTTTCTGTTTATCAGTTGATTTAATACAGCAACCAAGAACGACAAGCGGCTACGGGCCTTCCTTAGATCGCCATCCGCACAGTTGACTTCATTCTGTGCCTTGGCGCATTCTGCCAATAGACTCTTGTACAATTCTAGTTCTGTCTTTGTATTTATAACATCCATTATCTGTTGATCATGTTATTGACTCAGGGCCCGGAGGCCCTGTGCCGCGGAATTATTACTACGTTCCGTATTTGTTTAGTGTTGCAGTTGTGCCCACTGTGTATGAACCGTCCACTGTGATAGTGATCGGTGATACCCAAACAGGAGCATCAGCTGATACAGTAGGAGCCAAGCCGGTAATGTATCCAGTACCGGTAATGAACTTGCCTGCTGATCCCTCTGATGTATCTCCTAGGTATAGGTCAAATACAACAAGATCTTTGTCCGTGGATAGTCCAAAAACGCCCTTGGCAGCTGTTGATAACGCTACGTTGGCTGTGGAACCATCTTCGTTTGTTGTGCTACCAAAGAATCTGTTCTGGTCTAGGACAAGGTTCATTGATAACGAGTTTGTGGCCGTTGTTGCAATATTTTTTTTGGCTTGTGCATCTAATTGTGTCCAAGTGAATATATCATTCGCCGCATTTACAGTTATGTCCTGTAAAGCCGGAATGGTTAAAACATCACCTGCCTGGGTATAGACGCCACCAGTTTCATAGATTGCAACTCGCAGGACTATCTCTTTAGTTGATACTCCTGGGGCTGGGTAGATATATGACATATGTTTTTCTCCTTATGTGTCAAGTTGTGTCTTTACAAATGAATAACTCACTGTCGTGATCACTATATCGCCTTCATATGCAGTGCTGACTGCCACCGGCTTTCGATTGAAACCATTCACGGTGTCATCCAAAGCAACGGCCTTCATGCTGGATATTAGGCTGTCGTAATTGCTAGGTAAAGTTTTGGCATCTGTTCCGACTATTGCGTTCACGGTGATTACTTCATTGTAAACACCGTTTCCATCTAGTGTAGAAACAAGAGGATCTTGTTCAGTTTGTGGTAGATCGACATATATTGTTTTTATGTTCTGCAGATACAAGGGCGTGTCGCCTTGATCATACGGCAACACAGTCGAAACCGTGAAACCCGCTTCTGATATAGCCTGCAATTTTTCCAATATAGTCGCTCTCATTATCTGTATCTCCTAGGAGACACAGTCGCTGGTTTGAACTCCGTGCTTTCTAGCACATCATCGCCATCGAAATCATACCACGAACCATCTGATATCAGCTCTTCGAACAGGGCATTGTACTTCTGTTGATAATATCCAATTTTTTGCCTTTCAGCATCATTTTCATTACCGAAGTCTGCCACCCTGGGAAGGGCATATTCATACATGCAGTGATACACACACAAATCAGTAAAATCATTCTTCCTAGATAGGATGCTCATCGCATCCACCGCGGGAAGGTCTGCTCTCGAATTGATAGTCAGACTTTGATTCTTAGTTGTTTGCAGTTCATACCACCACGTGCTGGCTCGCAGTTGTGTGAGGATCCTCTCAGTGCTACGCACCAAAAGGTCCTCGACCACAGTCTGTGTAAGGGCCTCGTTTTCCACTAGGATGCGGTTATCCCTATCGACAAAATCGTCGTATGTCGCTAGTGCTATAACCGAAGTCGTAGTTTGTACGAAAGCCATTGCTATCCTCTATTACGAGTCTAAGTGCATGAAGACACCTCTTGAGGCATCCACTACACCTACACCTGCGTGTAAGTTTGCTACGATATCGAAACCAACTGCTTCTGCTCTTCTCGCGATTTCTAAATCAACGTTCTTGAACATGGCAATTCTTAACGCATCCGCCGCGAACACAACAGCAGTAGGATTCACTAATCCCGTGTTTGTTGCTGTTAGGTAAGCAGACACGAACGCATCCGCTCCAGCGATTCTTCCAACGAAACCAGTTCTCATGGCTTCATTTTGATAATCACCACCCGCGAACGCCTGTGCTCCAATTTCAGACATGATGGCCTGATATTGGCTGGCAGCGATGATGATCTTTAAAGGACCAGTTTCGCCCGCTTCTCTGATTGTGCCCATAGCTTTGTAGATCTCGGACAATTTAAGAGTTGAGTTTGTTGCGTCTTGTTGGTTTGTCAAAGATGCGAAAGCATTTGAAACATCAGTGTCAAATTTAGATTGGATTGAATTTCCAAGAATTCTACCAATTTCATTTGTGTCGATGCCACCTAGATCTCTTAACACAGTTCTAGATGCGTAGATGTTTGCTGGTATCTCCACCTTTGTATCTGCTATCACAGTGGCCGATATGTCATCGGTTCCTGAATGATCGCTAGATGTTAGTTTTGTAGTCCTTGCGGCATATGTGCCGGAAGCAGACGGTTTCAACACAGGCACTTGTGCTGTGTGCGAACCCGCTGGTACGTTCACGAAAGGAATCAAATTACCGCCTAGGTAAAGAGATGCTTCGTGCGCCGCGTAGACTGTAGCGGCTTTGGTATTCACGACCAATGATTCTAGGTCGTATGGTGCATTGTACGCCATTTATTTTCTCCTTGTTATACAAGCCCTTGTTTTTGGGCCTGCTTATATTGTTTTCTATGATCCGGATTGGTCATGTCCAATCTCTTTAGATCAAAATTATCTGGTGTGAGGCCAGTTCCTACCTGCGATTTCGTTGCAGTGGTCGCCGGAGAGGCTCCTACGAAGTGTGGGTTCTCATCCAAGAATTGCCTTACGAGCATTTCTGGGGTGGTCTTTTTGCCCTTGTCATCGTACTGTACCTTACCGTCCGCACCCAACACTTCCACGTCTCCGTCCTCATTAAGTTTTACTCTTGCGAACAATAACTGTTGTACCTGCTTTGGTGCTATGGCCTTGTATTTGGCCGCGGCATCTAGCAAGGGCGTGTTCACCTTGTATTCCTTAATGACTTCATCGCGTTTCAATATCTCTGCGTCTTTCTTCTGTGCAAGTTCTTCTAGGGTCTTTTGGAACTCTCCCCTCTTGATTGCTTCCTCGGTCTTTTGTTTTTCCGAGTCTGCCTTGAGTTTCTTGAGTTCATTCAAGTCCCCCAATTCAGAATATTGCTTCTCATATTTTTTAGCTAGGCTGGATTTCAACCCCGCCACATGATTGTCAAATTCTTCCTTGGTGTAAGTCTTGCTTTCTTTTGTTTCCTGTGTTGCTTGTGTCGAAGCCACAGTTGCTTCATTTGCCAATGATTGATCGCTCATCGTTGCGTGCCTCCTTAGGAGTTGTTGTTATTTAAACCGTTAGCCGTGGTATTTTCTGTACGCACTTCTTCCGGGTGGATATAGCCCCTGCTCATTAGGGCGTCATGTTGCTCCTCGGTGCTGACCAGTTGAGCGGTGCCCGTTGCGGGGTCCTGCATCACGTGTGGTTGCATCTCGGATAACACTTCGTCCGGTACATAGCCCAACAGCTCAACGATAGAGCGATCGATCAATCTATGTACTGCAGGATTGTCCGATGCCTTCCTCGCTGATTCTAGTTGTGCATATTCATTGTGAACATCTCGGATGTTAAATGATCCGGGATATTCGATCTCACAGTCATATGGCTTGTCCATATAATCCGCAAAAATTCGCCAAATGCCCTCTTCCGCTAGCTCTAGGTTGTCTGCCTTCTCGCTCAGTCGAGCCGCGAGCAATTGAAATTCTTGTTCTTGTGCCACTCCGCTCATCCTCGCAGCCTCGGTGCTGCGGATGGATCCTATGTTGGCCATCTTCTCTATGGATGCGGATATGTGTGCTATGCTCTTGAGTATGGCATCCACTGATGCGCCGTTGTAATCTAATATGTAGGGCTTGAGCTGTGGATCTAGGTTTTCTGATATGTGTATGATGGATCCCGCTCCGTTGCCTGTTATGGTGTCTGGTGTGCATACCAACGAAGGATGTGAATCCATACGTATGGTCTGCTCCAATTCGTTGATCAGGTTATAAATGGTCTTAGACGCATCGGCAATATCCGCTAGATCCGATATGCCCAAACCACGCACCGGTGATTTCTTGTTGTAGACGCACACCGCGGGAATATATCCCAATCCGTTGACTTCTTGTTTCTCTTCTAATATTTGTTTCTCTCCCTGTGCGGGCTCATTGATCACTGTGGTCTTGATCATGTCGGGGGTCCATTCTTTGATGGTCTTGACCGTGCCGTTGACGTCTTCTATATAACGGATATAGTCCAACCGGTAGGCGCCGTTCGCAGTCCTCGTGTAATTCCAATCCACCACGGCCAATGGCGTCAGCAGGGACATGTAGGGCCTCACTCCGGCCAACTGTTCATCTGCTCTTGTGGTGGCTCCTATATAGGGCTTGCAGACTATGACCCATGCAGATCCAAACACAGAGCTGTACGTGGCCACTTCTTTCATGAAATTATCTAGGCTGGTGCCATCCATGTCTGCGTCCTTTATAAAGGCCATGGTCTCTGCCAATGGAGCCAACGATCCCAAATCTCTAGTGGGCTTCTCGCGAAACAGGAAACTGTTATACACACTGATAACCGAGGCGCAGTGATTCTCAAAATGGCTGGAACTCAATCTATATCTATAATCCGAATCGGTCTCCAACATGTATTTGATTAGGTGCGATCCATCTCTCCAGCTCTTGCCACCTAGGTATGCTTCTAGGAAATAGTCCCATCGGGGTTGGTGTTCTGCGTAGATCTTGTTGCCGGATCCTAGGCCGTCCACTACGTTTGAAAATGTATTCATTATGCTCATGTTATGCTCCTAATTTGTGGCCCCATCTAACGGGCGCCTGTGGTATAAGGTTTTTCCTCAAGGGTTCGAGACCATCGCAAAGATATCTCACACAATCGCAAAAGTGATCCCAACCGTCGGCCTTGTCGGGAACGTGGGTGTTTTCTTTATAATTCCACCTATCCATACTTTCAATCAAGTTCTTGCAACGGGGGTCAATAAACAATTTTTGCACTCCATCTGCGTTCAATAGTAAGCTATTTACCGTATTGACTGTGTCCCTCACAGGAGTGTGGTGCCTAGGTGCCCTGACCTCGATGCCGGCATTCTCTAATATGGTAAAATCGGTGCGGCCCACAGCGGAACTCTTGTTCTGCCTGCCCGCGGGATCCGCATAGGATATCAGCTTGGAGTTGGGATATCTCCTACGCATCTCATCTGCCATGTCCTGTGTGTTGCTGGTCTCTAACTTGATCTCATCGAACACGTGGATGCCCCTCTTGTCCCGCGTGGCGAAGATCACTGTGGCGGGCGTGTAGTTGAAATCCTGTCCACAGAATATGGTCATGGGCGTGTCCCCATCGTAGGTCTTGACACTGCGTTCGCGATCAAACTGATAGAGGATCTTGGCTCCCGTGGTGATGAAGTCCGCTAGGAACTCCTGTGAGAAAGACTTGACGTCCATTTGGCCCCGCGCGGAGGCTATCTCGGATTCGCTCACTATGCCCCCATCGATGGTGCGGTATTGCCAGCGCCCCCAGTCCGGTAAATTCTGTGCCTGTGAATAGATGTCATAGAGGAAATTGGCCTTGCCCTTGGGCGTGCCCAGCAACAGGGCGTGTCCCTGCCGATCCGCCAACACTGGCCTAATGACCTCGAAGTAGAACTTGGCCTCGATGTCCTGACATTCATCCAGCACAGCAAAGTCCGCTCCCAGTCCCCTTATGTTCTCGCCCGCTTCAGCTGATCTCAACAGTATCTGAGAGTTGTTCTTCAACCTCAGCCTGAGATCGGATTCATTGACAGATTGCAGCCAATTGAGATCCTGCAGTTTCTTCTTGAGCACGTCAAATATCACCTGCTTGGCCTGTCGGTATGTGGGTGCGATGTAGAGGCACAGGCGATTGGGCTCGCGTGCGAAACGTGCCAGTTCCCTGATGGCTATGTGGCTTTTTCCGAACCTCCGTCCGCAAACTCCCACCCTGAATCTCAGTGCGGATTCCGCTATGGTCTTTTGTGCTGGTGTGAGGGGCAGGTTAGTCCTCCCAAGGCAGGGTCTCGTTGCTTTGAGTGGATTGGTTGTGATCTGATTGCGACAATAAATTCTTGCCCAACCATATCAACATGGGCACACTGCCACCCATGGCCACCCGTAGCTGTGTCCTCCGGAGGCTGTTTTTGGTTTCTAATTTGGCCTTGTTTATGATGTCTGCAAAATGATATGTGATGGTCTTTTCCGTGGTGTCGAACCAGTCCGCTATCTCACGCGTGGTGCAGTGCAGTGCGGCTAATTTTTTCACTTCTTCCGGGTCCACTGTGGTCTTGTGCTGTCCGCGGCCCACTTGCAAGGCCTTGCGGGTGATGGACACTTCTTCCGTTTTTCCTGACATAGCTGTTGCTCCTAGGCTGGTATTTATGGCTAAGCCAACTGTATTATGTCCTGTTATAATAGGACGCTGACGTGTTTATTTATTGCTGGGGATGGCGGGCTGTGTGAACAGTGCGTCAAACATGGATTCCGGCTGAGCCAATTCCGCTTGAATGTCTATCTCCCTGCCCATGGAGTCATACACGAAATATTCCGCGTTGTGGTCCTTGAATGCGTCTGCGTCTATGCGATCGGGATGGTTGGCGCAGTAGGGTGCCCCATACACTGCCACCTGCCGGCCCTTGAGGATCTGCTGGCGTATGATCTTCCACGTGGAGTCATTGCGTAGATTGGTCATGGTCTGCACCGCGATGGGTTTGAGGGTGTCCGCGTCGATGCCCAATATCTTGTATCTGCACTTGCCCAACTTCTTGTACTTGGGATTGTTGCCCACGTAGGGCAGAGGTCCGATGACCTCGTCCAACAATGCCTTATTGTTTTTTGACATGTGTGTTTTCCTTCTGTCTCGATCTAATGAGATCCATGATGTCCTGTGCCCTCTTCTCACTGCTCCTGTGATAGGCCAACGCAGTCAGCGTGATCTCTTCCATGGTGTAGCGTTGATTCTCTATCAACCAAGCCAATGGTTTCAATCTGCGTAGCTCATATTCTTGCAGTGTGTCCATGATCATGGGTTTGGGTCGGGGTTTGTTTGCTTTGTCCTGTAGCAGTGTCTTTAATGTTTTTTTCTCTTGCATATGTTGCTCCTTTGTTGATTAATTGTAGCACAGTGCACCGCACTGTGTCAATGTTTTATTTCTTGATGCGTGGCCTCACCACCTCGCGGCGGGTCCTACGATATCGCTGGCCATCCTCGGTTCTCCGGTAGTTGCGTTGCACCGCGTCCCCTCGTTGCATCATGACCATGTTGTCCTTGCTCCATGCACCCCGCGTGTCCCTGCGGCAAAGGTTCCAACTCTGCCTCCCGGTGCCTCCGTGTGGTACGTCCCGCAAGAGGTCTAGATAGTCTTCAAATGTGATCTCCCATGGTTGGCACCAATAGCGTGCCTGCACCCTTGCTCTTAAGAATTTGTAGTGTATGGCCTTGATTGCGGGATCCTGTCCATACTTCCAAATGTGCGGCCTAAGCACAACCTTGATGGGTGATGGTCTGCCCAGTAGTGGTGAGGGTCTACCTTTGAGTGGTGATGGCGTGCCCTTCTTGACCCCGGGTGGACGTTTAATTTTTATAGTTGTCATCGTACTATTTATAGTATATGTTCAACTCCACCCCGTGTCAAGAGCCTAGGCTGAATTAGTTTACCAAGGCTGTGCGGCTGTCGCGTCTCACCTTGGCCTGTTGTGCGTGTTGCAAGTGCCCATATCTACGCAGGCAATACTGTATCCTCTTGCTGTTGACACCCAGCCGCTGACTCCATTCGTGTGTGGTCAGCCCCTCGAACAATCTACGTTTCATTGGTTCCACCCCCTAGCCTTGCATGAGTTAGGAACTGATCCGGATCACCCCCCCGCTCGAAGAACAGCCTTACCTTGTTGTCCCATACCGGCCATGACATGATGTC
>Ga0181356_1000501_pt1 | contig 17030 bp, 24 predicted proteins | sample Fa13VDMM110SN_FD_130104 | JGI IMG/M metagenome (GOLD analysis project Ga0181356, IMG submission 130104) | Freshwater viral communities from Lake Michigan, USA - Fa13.VD.MM110.S.N | ecosystem: Environmental > Aquatic > Freshwater > Lake | place: USA: Michigan | collected 2013-09-24 | reverse complement strand
GGCATCCGAGACAGGCAAAGTTCCTGCTGGGGCTATTGTAAATACCTTTATTGATCAGATTTCGGGACAAATACCTGAGGCTAAGTCTTGGACTAGAAACTCAGCAATGTACGAACTTTTGCTGCAATTAGCTACTCCTGCAGCCAAATAAGACAAACCCAGCCAGGTATTGGTAGACTATACGTATGGGCACTAGTGAGCTTTTCGACAAATACTTTCAGCAAGTCGCTAAACAAGCTGCTCAAAATAAAACTACCCCAACCCCTTCTTCAACTGGCGTACCCTCTTCTTCCCTCCTAAAATCAGATAGCATTACGCCAACTACTGGGGGTGTTGAGGGAGCTTGGAGCCTTGGCCAGGGAATTATTGACTTTCTTTCAACCGGATCATACGCCGGTGCTGGACTTGGTAGAGGCATTGGTGAAGCTACTCAGAAAGCTCAACGCGGTGATCTTCTAGGCGGTATCGGATCCATTATTGGTGGACCAGGGCAAGGTATTGCAGAACGTAGAACTTGGTCGCAAAACCTTCAGGATCTTGGAGTAAGCGAAGCTGACTCAGCTGGTTGGGGACTTGCACTAGACATTGCAGTTGACCCGTTGTGGCTTGTCCCTGGTGGTGCAATTGCAGCTGGTATTAAGGGAACTTCTCGTGGTGTTATGGCCGGTGCTGCAGCAAGCAGAGCCGGTGTTCGCCTAAACAAAGAAGCGTTTGATCAAGCGAGCAAGAGACTTGCTGAAGGACGCAGGGTCCCAGGAAGTAAGGAAGAAGCCCAGAGACTTTCTCCTCTTCGCGACATTCAAATTCGTGAAGGAAAAGTACAAGGACCTACAGCAGATCTTTATCCAACACCGGGAACTAAAACTCTAGTGCTTGGCCCAGACGGTATTGGCAACCTTTACCGTGGCATTATGCAGGGTAACGCAGAAAACTATGCCGAATGGGCTGCTGTTAGAAAGATTCAAAAAGCCGGCAGAATTACTAAAAAAGGAAAAGAAGAGGCTGATCCGGAAAAGATTGCAAAGTTTACTTCTAAGTACGGCATTGATCCGTTTAAGTTACTTGCACCCGTGGCAAAGGCTGCAGATGATGTAGCAAGCGATGTCGGTAGAGCTGCTGATTCACCTACCATGGATCGCGAAATTGAAAACACTGTTGCAGATGTTACTGAAGCGTCAGAAAAGGCAGTAAAAGAGCAGACTCAAGCAACCACTAAGACTGCTGTAGAAAAGGATGCTGGAGCTGTTCAGGAAGCCGTAGATAATGCCCTAGATCAAGCTGGTGCGCCAGGCAAGAGCACCTTTGGAATGGCTCGCGAACAGGTTGGCCCAGTACGCGCTGAGTACCTAGCTTCTAGAGGATTGCCTGGTCCTTCGGTAGACATGGCTGGTCTAGCTAACGTAAAAACAGCAAAGATCGCTGGCGAAATTGCTGACGAATACGATCGTATGATTAGCAACCCTAGTGATCCTCAAGTCATTGCTGCATACAAAAAGCTTTCTGAAGAAGTAGAAGATCAGTACAAATTCCTGACCGAAGAAAAAGGCGTCAAGATTGAGTTTGTTGATAAAGACCCATATGTTAAGGCTGTTGATGGCGTAGACGTCCCAGACGCCCAGGCCATGATGAAAGATGTCATGGAAAACAACACGCTAAAGGTTTACAAGACTGCTGACGATCAGGCTCACCCGATCTTAACCAAGGACATTAACGATAAGTTCCGCGCAGTGCACGATTATTTTGGACACGCTGCTTCTGGAAGAAGCTTCCAGGGTGACGGAGAAGAAGCTGCTTGGGTTTCTCACTCGATGATGTTCTCTCCGCTTGCTCGTCGTGCCATGACAACTGAAACTCGTGGCCAGAACTCATGGGTTAATAAGTTTGGACTAGACGAGGCTGGCAGGCCATTTAAGTTTGCAGAACAGAAAGCTGGATTGCTTCCTGATTCATATGTTGCATTGCCTTCTGAGTATGCTGCACTTGAAAACGTAATTGAAGCAACTAACAGCTTGATTGGTAGAACTACAGCCGTAATGCTTACAAAAGCCGACGTCATTATGGACGATCTTGGAATGGTAGCTCAGCCGATGCGCGGATCAGAGTATAAGCCTGATGACTTTGCATCCATAAAGAAGTCTCTTGAAAAGATTACTGATAGCGAGCTAGTTAAGCCAGGAAGCGTCGAACACACTTCCGTTATAAAGACCCTTGGTCTGCTAAAAAACAGGCTTGACGGTGGAACAAGACTTTCTAGCATTGCTGAAGATCTAATTGAAATAACTACTAAGCTTCCTGACAACAGCGCTAACGCTTTATCAAAGGTGCTTAACACTCCAACGGACGCTTCTGAATTGCTTTCTGCTGCTGCAGCTGCTGAAGGACGTTCACTTGATTTGCCAAAGCCATTTGCTCCAACTACTTGGTCCGCAAAAGAAGGCGCTTACTCTAAGCCTCCATTTACTATGGAATACTTACAGCGTTTCTTCCCTAACGACGAAATCTTTAATGACCCTAATACGCTTGATCTAGCACTTGGAAATACCGCAATTGCAAAGGCTGGCGTTAGAGCAATTAAGGGCGAAACCAAGGAGCAAGCGGTAGCCCGTAAGCAGTCTCTGATCTGGGAAGGATTCAGAACTCGCAATGCTGAGCAACTAGCAGATGTGCAACTTGCTGAAAAGCAACTTTGGAAAGAAACAAATGATATCCCTAACTCACAGATATTTGCTGAAGCTAAGTCTGGCTTAATAGGCTTAGGCGCAATTCCACTAGGCATTCCTGCTCGTATTCTTACATCACACAACGGTAGGCCAACCACCACGTTGGCTCAGGTTATTGAAAACTTGCCAGCAATGATCATTCGGGAACCAATCAGGATGGTTCGTGGCACGGGTGGATTTGAAACAACAATTAGCGCAGCTTTACAGAAAAAAAGCAAGGTCACGGAGCCAGGGACGCAAGAAGCGGAAATAACTGAATTAATGTTTCCCGAAGATGAGGTTATAGAGTTTGTTAGCTCTAGCAAGATCTCTGGTGCTAAATTTAATCTTATTGACAAAGACGGTCAAGTTCTAGACAATTTTGAAGTATTGCAGAGCGTTAGGGCCGGCAATGGCGTCCCTGCAGGTGTGACTATTAAAGCTGGAAATAAGCAAGCTGAAGACTTGCTAACAAGACTAAAAGAAATAAAACCAGAAATTCAAATTGATAGAATCCAGCCAGTAATAAAGAATTGGATTCTAAAGAAGCTTGACGCTGCTACTGGTGCTATAACAGAAAAATCAATTAGAATCAGCAAGCCAGTTAATTCACTTGATGAAGCATCGGTAGCTATGATGGCTCGCAAGCTAATGGACGAAAACCCTAAGGTCAAAAACTTTGCTGACGCTGAAATGTTAGTTGCTGGCTTTGAAGACGCAATGAAAATGCTTGCAACTAGACCAAGCAAGAAATTGTTTATTAAAAGGGAAGACTTAGCTCCTGCTCGCGGTGAGCGCAAACAGAAAATTGACAGGTCACAGGAGACAGGTGCGCCAAACCCTTATGCAACAGAAAAGGTTTCTCGTAGCCTAACCGTTGAAGGAAAGTCATTTCCAGTTGACGTTAACGATGCAGATGCTACATTACTAACTCAGTCGGGCAGTCAATTTACTGGACGCACCGCTGGCCGGGATAAGCTAAATAAAAAGTATCAGACTCAAACTAAGTCTGGCCCTCAGCAACTTGCAGCTGTATCTAACGTAATGAAAGCAATTGATACTATTGCCGGCGCTATTAGTTCAAAAGAATTAACCGCTTCGCCAGAACAAGCAGCTCTTCTTGGCCGTGTTCTAAATGAGCTTGGTGTGCGTGTAGCCCCAGAGGCAACACCTAAGCAGATCTTCCAGCAGTTCCAAAAAGACGCTTCTATTGCCTACAGGGATCTAATTCAAGGTATCGAATCTGCTGCTAAGTCTGAGGCTGTTATGCACCAGGCCCAAAAGGTATTTACCATGTCAATCGACGAAAACATTGCTATCCTTGAAGCTGTGCAGAAGACGGATCCAGGCGAGCTACAGCGCAAGGTAATGCAATTTACAGAAGATGCAGTTGTCCGAGTAGACGACGCTTGTAGGGCAAGATTCGGTGACACCGGCCCAGCCCCTACACAGTTCCTAGACCGAGTAGTTAGAGGAGAATAGTTTGTCAAAATGTACAGTTGATGTTGCAGAAGCCGTTGCAGAAGTAGCAAAAAGTAGCCCTGCAATTGGCAAGTTCGTTTCAAATTATTTTTCTACAAACATTCAAAGACTCTTTACTCAAGGCCAAGTAAAAGCTGCAGACCGCATTGTTACCGGAGTAAACGTTGCAGTAGAAGAAAGCGTAAAGCGATTTGCTAGACAAGGCGAATTGCCTGAGCAATTTCCTCGCGCTGGCGGGATCGAGATCAAAGCTGCTAAGGGCAAGATCGGTAAGCGCGAAGCCCAGCAAGTAGACATTATGAACCAGTTTGGTCTAGCTAAGGGCTACGCTCGAATAGCTGCAATTTCTAGAGGTGCAACTAGGACAACAACCACTGCTCAAACAGGTAAAGGCATCAACCTATTTATCAAGCAGATTGACTTGCACGACGGGTTTTTAAGAGCAGCAGGAGTTCCGCTAAGCACTGTAAAGCCAGACATCCTAAAAGGCGCACTGCACTACTCCAACTTGACCTTTGGTGATATTGGAAAAATCTTTGCACAAATGGGTAAAGGCAACCAGTTTGGATCTTACTTCCTAAGGAGCCCTAAAGCTACCGAAAATATCCAAACACAAAACACAGCAGAAGCTGTCCGTAGAATTATTGAACACGGCGACATTTACGGAAAGATTGATCTAGACAGCGATCTTGATCTTCTTCGTCCTCAGATCGTAGACGCTTTGCAAAACCCTTCGGGTCTAGGTCGCCCACGAAAGGGCACCAAAGAGGGCCTAGAGTACGATGCTGCTATTAATTGGGGCAAGTCCCCAGAGGGCACAAAACTAATCAACGAGCTTGCAGATGAGCTTTTGACTGAAGACACTTTAACCGCACTTGTAAAAGCTAACGAAGAAATGCGCATTATAAACATGACCCTTGCTAAGGGCGATGGTCTGCGCATGGCTGATGTTGTTCTTAAAGTTATTACTTCGCTTCCTAATCCTAACGACAGAATGTACGCCTATGGCGACTTCTTGCTAAACGATCGTTTTAGAAAGATTTTTCAAGATGATGCGCTAGTTAAGATGACCCCAGAAGAATTAAACCTAGCGTTTGGTCAAAACTTTATTGCACAATTTTTTAATGGTATTAAAGACGAATCAATTGCAATTGTAGTTTCAAAGACTCGTAAAGCAAATGCTAAAAATGCCGATAAGGCAAAGGCTGCTAAAACTGGTAAGCCTACAAGGACCGAAACAAATGGAGCAGAGGCAAAGGAATTTGCTGAAGAATCTACTAACGCTGCCACTAAAGCAGCTAAGGACATGAATGATCCTAATGTTCGCGTTCAGGAGCCAAGCCTTGAAGCTGCAGAACTTGCTAGAAAGTATCAGCTTGAGTATGAGGTTGGTCCACTTCTAGGCGGTATAGCAAGATCTCTAAACTGGCTAAGCGACAAAGCAACTATGGGTGGCCGTATGAAGACTAGCTTGATTGGTGCTGAGCACTTCCGACTAGAAAATGCAGCCACAATGTCAGCGCAGTTGGGCAAATTCTTTAACCAGTATGGTAGAGATGTTGAGCTATTTAACCAGACTTTTACAGCGCTACAGAAAATTGATCTTAGTGGAAACCTGGACGAAACCCTTAAGGGTATGCCTGAAAATCAGCGTGCAATTGCTGCACCTATGGCTGAGTTTATTCAACAGATCTTTGGTGCTGGCGCTCGCAATAACCTAGACATGAACGGCATCTTTGGCCGTGAAATGGAGACAAGCATGAGAAGGCTTGGCCTAGGTAAGTTTGCTGATGAGGTTAGTGCAAGTTCCGGTTACACTAATGACGCTTGGGGCGAATGGTGGAAGGGTCTAACTCTTGAAAAAGGCGACAACGTTATTAACGTAATGGGCAAGGTCTACGCTGCAATGCAGCTATCAAAGATCAAGCCAACTATGGCTTCTTCACTAAGACACCACTTTAGTCACACTGCTGAGGGCCTAACTCGCGAGCAGGCCATTAAGGCTGGTTACAAGCCAATTGCAGACAACAGTCCACTAGGCGAGTACATGAAGGTTGGCGAAAAACCACCTCTATTCCACCCTGACATTATCAACAAAATGTCTGCTGTAAATGCCCATTTAGAGTACGAGCGTGCGTTTAAGGGCAATTGGCAGAAGTTCTGGAACAACGCTGACACAACAATTGGTGTGATTAAATCTTCTATCACCATTTGGCGTCCTGGACACCACATGGTTAGCTTTATTGGAAACACTTTGTTTAACACTGCTGCTGGTGTTAGAGCTTCTGATTACGCAACTGCAATAAAAATGATTGCTCGTCGTGGTGATGTTCTTGATGTCGACGAAACAGTTCTTACTGAAGCAATTAGAGCTGGTGCACCAAAAGGCTACAAGCTAAAAGACGACACTGAAACTATTACTGTGCTTATTGGCGGTAAAAAACAAAAAGTGCCTCTTGAAGTTATTCTTCGCATGGCTGATGAAATTGCTGGTGTTCCAATTTCACCGCGTAGAGCTAGAGATGTCCCGGACGAAAACAACCCTAATCAATTTGGTCTTGACGGAGTAGTTCAAAAAAATGCAGCACTAAGAGGGATCGCTACAGCCGATCACAACATTGCAAAGGTCGCTGCAGTTCGTGACAACCTAGCTCGCTATGCTTTGTTTGTTAGAGAACTCAAGCGTGGGACTTTTAGGGATCTAGAAGATGCTGCATTGCAGGCTGGACAGATTGTGCACGAGTTCCACCCTACAGTCGGTACTTTATCTGCCGGAGAGCGCAAAATTGGCCGTAGGTTGTTCTTCTTCTATACCTGGCAAAAACAGGCTCTATTTAAGATTATGGAACTTGCAGCAAACCAGCCTACTTGGATCACAATGCCTAGCAAGGTGCAGTACGCAATCGCTACAGCCAACGGAATGAACCCAGAGAGCTTTGGTGACGGTTGGGATCCGGAAGGCCTGTACGCGTCATATTTCACTAGTTCAGTGTTTGCGCCACAAATACGCGATGAAGATCTAGGGGCTATTGGTATTAGGCCAGCATCTCCTCAGCTTGATGTTATTGACGCTTACTTTAGCCAAATTAACGTACAGCCAGGCATGGGCTTCTGGGAGGGTATGGGAGACATGATGGCTAATGCCGGAACAAACATCTTCTTTAAGAACGCCAGCCCTCTTTTCAAGGTTCCTGTTGAACTTGCAACAGGTGAAAGAATTGGCGGTATGGGTAAGATCGACAACGTTGCAGAATACCTAGTAGATAACACTGGATTGGGATCAATTTCCAGAATGACTGGCTTTACTCCTTGGGGAGAACAGCGCAGTGATTTTAAGGATGGCCAATACGGTGAAAAGGACCGTGAGCGCCAGCAATGGAACTTCCTATTTGGTGCTAAGACAACATACTACGAATCGCCAGCATCGCTTGAAAGAGCTCGCCAAGAGCGTATAGACTATTGGCAAAGAGTCTATAAAATGGGCAAATACGCAGAGGATAAATAATGTCAGAAGAGACGAACAACGTAGAACTAACTGATGAAGAAGCGCAAGAGCGCATCAAGAGCATGTTTATTGCGCTAGATCAGATCTATTCACTTCACGGGCCTGATCAGGAATCAGATCCATGGATCTGTAAGCACTGTAGTAATTGTGATGGCGACGTTGCTTGGCCTTGCGAAACCGAAAAGATTATTCTCGAGGCGCTAGCAGTTATTTCTTAGACTGCTTCATTTGCAAAGCCTTGCGCTTTGCATCAGCTTTAGAAGACGCTCCCCATGCGTTCAAAGACAACAGCAATCTAGTTGGCTTGCCGTTTTTATATTCAGGGCCAGGCATGTTTCCCATGCGAGCCAGGAATGAACTTCTGCGAGGATTGTTGCCAGCTTTAACAGGTGGCTTTAGATCTGATCCAGGGTTAGCAGCCTCGTAAGACTTACGTCCCTTTTCGTTCAAGCCACCCGCAGGGTTTTTGCCAGCTTTACGCTGCCAGGCTTCACTAGCCATTGTTTTTGGCCCACATGTTGTCGATCAAGTTTGGGTATGGACGACCTGCAGCCTTAGCTCTAGCCTTTGCAGCAGCAACTCTTTTAGCGCCCATTGGTGCTGACTTCTTTTTAGGGTTTGGCGTCTCCCAAACTGGCTTAGCCATTAGTAAGTATAGACCTGAGACTTTACGTTTGAAAAGCTTTTCTTCATTCCAGAAGACTTCTTCTTCTTACCTAGAGCAGCCATCTTTGCGTCTTTCTTACCCTTGTCGGTGTAAGGGAACTTCATTCCGTTTACCATTGGCATTATTTATCCTTCTTCTTCATTAGTTGAGCGTTTTTAATCATTCCAGGTTTCATTGGAAGAGTCTTTGGCTTTACTGACTTGCTCTTGTCATAAGGCAGTTTCTTTGCCTTAGTTACAAAGGGCCTACGAGGAGCCTGCTTCATTTCCATGTCGTCTAGCATCTTGCCAGTCTTTGACATTTTGTTCTGGACTTTCATTTTTGCCAGGCGCTTTAGAGCACCAGGCATGTCGTCTTTGTCATAATCTTTTGACATTACTTTGCTTCTTCTTCTAGATCTTCATCTAGATCCACATCGTTTAGTTCATCAAGTGGTGGGGTCTTTATTGCTGCCTCAACCTTGGCACCAATACCATACTCGTCCTGGTTAGGATCAAGTGCCTTGATTAGTGGACCAAGTAGCCCACCTAGAAGTGCAGATATGGTGATCTGGCTTGGGTCTTCAATGCCAGCCAAGACCAATGCGCCTACTGCAGCAAGTGCAGCACGCAGGTATGATCCTAGAGCAGACTTTAGCTGCTTAATGCTTTGCTCGCTAGCGAGCTTCTTTAGAAATTCTTTCATGGCTATATTCTACCTTACTTTGTCAGTCTTGCCTTGATGAAACTTACTGGTTCTAGGTACCTAGAGCCATCTGCTGTCCATACGTACTTAGCGCCCCGCTGGATCTCGAAATGCAGGTGCGGCCCAGTAGATTCGCCACTATTGCCGGACTTAGCTAGTATATCACCGGTTTTAACCTTGTCGCCAACGGCGACCGCGATTGTACCCTTTTGGAGGTGCATGTAAGAAGCAGTGAAATCCTTTAGGTTGCTCTTGAACTTGATGCGTACGATGTAGCCGCCGCCAGCAGGTTCGCCATTGGCAGCCTTGATCATAGATGGCCCAGCAAATACCACCTTGCCGTTATTGACAGCCAGTACAGGCGTTCCAACAGCTACAGCATAATCGATACCGTTATGATGGCGCTTGTATTTTAAAATCGGATGTATACGCCATCCAAAAGGACTTGAAATGCGTGGCTGCTTATCTTTAAATGGGTAAATCATTATGCTCCTACGTTTGTTATTAATACAGTAATTAGTGCGACGACGCCAGCGGTAAGTGCGGAGTAAGAGATCTTCTCTATCCACGACATTCTTGCCTGTGCTAGTTCGATGTTTCTAACTCTTACCGGAAGATCTGAAAGGCCCTTTAGCTCACTGGCTAGTTGGATTAAAAGTTTGTTGGTCTCTTGCTGCTCTTTGTAAAGATCGTTGATTGTGACTTTCACGTGTGTACCCTGAGTGTCATCAGTAGCCATTATGGAGTTCCACCATCAATGGCGGTCTCTAGTGCGTTTAGCCGGTTGGTCTGGGTGGTGTTAAGCGCTTCAATGTTGTCTAGGCGAGTATCAGCTGCGACGGCTTCGGCATCAATCTTGTCCATGTTAGAGTTAAAATCAGACGCTCTAAATGGCTCAACAGTTCCAGGGGTTGGCTTAAATAGCGCGAGTCTAGGGGTTAGGGAGGAGGACATTAGTTACCTTCGTTTGCCGGCAATATTTCAATAGTCGTCTCGCTGATAAGTATATCATCTGGCTGGGGTTCAGGGATCACTGTGATAGGTGAATTTCCCTGTGCAAGTGCCATTAATTCGCGACCAATATTACGCTTTGTGATTGGATCTCGCACATGACGCAGCACGATATCTTGCACTTGCAACAGCAATGATCCAACATCGATGCTACTTCTAGCGTTTGCATCAAAGCGACCAGTCAATTGATTTAGAAATGTAATGGCTTTCATATCACCGGACTGCACCATCTGGCCTAAAGCCTGATCTGCAATCGGTAGATACTTCTTTAAATTGTCTTCAGCCTTTGCTGAGAATGCGCCAGCAAAGTGTTTATCGCGCATCCAGCCATCAAGCTCAGCAATGCTGATCTTCATCTGCTTAGCTAGCACCTGAGGTGGCTTTAGGTTTAGCGGGTTTAGATAAGCCTGTAGAAAGGTCTCCTGGCGCAGGGTTAAGTTAGGGTTATTAGTTGTCTTTACTCCACGATCTTCCATGGCGCGCTGAAACTTTGAAGTCTCAAAGACTAGCTCTACCTCAGCTGTTTTAAGACTAGGATCCTGATCTAGCACGGTTTGCATCTCTACAAAGAAGCCTCGACGATCGGCCGCAACCGCAGCAGCCAGAACTTTCTCAAATAGCGCTTGTTCTTTGCCGGGCTGGGACTTGTAAAGTTTTGACTCAAATTTTGACAGATCTAAGTTATCTGTAGACTCTTCCATTACTTCTTTCCTAACAGGTATTTAACTAGCTGCGGATTGTCTACCAAAACCATTACTAATGGCTCTTCATAGAGGTGGATAAAGAAATGCTCCCAAGTGTCGACATCCTTAGTTATTGGATGATGGCCAGCATAAAAAACAAACTTAAGGCAGTGCAAGATCTCATGCATTAGCGTCTGCTTCTTTTTGCTATCGCTAAGCCTGTTAGATAGCACAATCAGGTTCTCGTCGTCTAGCGAATATCCCACGGCTCCAGCAAGCATGCCATCAATGGCGGGATCGCGCGAAACAATCTTGAAGATCTGTGATCCGATCTTTATTGTTTTCGGGATCATGCTGCAGGCAACTTCTCTAGTTCAACTACATACTCCGGAGTCATACCATAAGCACCATAAGCCTCGACCAGCTTACGAGACAGAAGCTCTGGAAACCCCTGTAGTAGACCATCTTCGTAGCGCGAAATTACTGCAGGGTTTATATGCAACGTAGATGCAAGTGCGGTTGGAGTTCTTGCCAGCTCTAATCTCCACTGCTTGAATGACTTGTAATACTGGTTCAATGTGTACGGCGGGATCAGCATTAGATTCTGCACGGCTGGCTTTGCGTCCACGGCCAGCGGCTTACTTATGTAGTCTGTGATCTGCTCGTATAGATCTGCTGTTGACGTGCCGGTGCCATTGGCTAGCACGGCTACGATCTTCTCAGCTGGCTTTCTAGTTCTGCCATCTTCGATTGCTGTGATTGCTGCACGGTTAACGCCTGCTCGGTTAGCAAGTTCCTTCTGAGAGAGTCCCAGCTGCAATCTTGCCAAGCGAACAGGATGATCAATGATTCTTGCCATCTCTGTCTCCTTGTTGATATGTATAGTAGACAGCTTATCATATTTTAAGATCTGGGGGTGCTTAGCTATATATATACGGGGACGAATGGAACCTTGACAACATCGACTGCAATGCATCTCTGCCGGGCATGGCCAGCGCGGTAAGCTATACATGTCAAATCAAAATGAAAGGATGTTTGACATGAGCAACCCACTAATACACATAGCACAAGGAGTGACCATCAGTACCAAGGCCACATGCATCGAATGCGACAGGGTATTCAACCTGTTGGACGAAGACGACGCTGGTGAGTATTACTTTGGTCATGACTGTGAGGTAGACGAATGAGCAAGTACACCCTAACTGAAACCACATGGGTAGCGGATGACGGTAGCTACGGACATGGGTACATAACCCTGTACCACTACACGGACCTAACCAAGGAACAGAGCGAAAACATGGAGACACTGCCCGATTGGGAAAAGGCAGAGTACGTCATGGCAGTGCTCGACGGCAATGACCTCAGTGAATGGGAGAGCGCCGAATAAGTTAGGTAGCCTGAATGGCATGCACTAGGGTTCGAGCCCCTAGCAGGCACGTGTGCCGAACAAATCAGTAGGCATCCATCGAGAATGAAACTCGGTTATCAAACGAGCCGGCAAACACCGGTGCTAGCCCTGCAGGCCTATCCCCCTAGGCCTGCAGGGTTTTTTTATGCCCGGGTTCATGGGAACGAATGGAAAGATGATGTGATGATGACAACGGATTTATAGCCCACCCTGTTTGTCTAGTATTATTGTTCTTGTAGCCACTTAGCTACCAGATAAAGGAGAACCACAATGGCAACAGGAGCAATCAAAGTAAACCGCACACTACTAATCGCAAGGCTAGAAGACGCTAAGACCAAGCTAGAAAAAGACCTAGCTAGGAAAGAAGAAATCAAGGTTGACTTCGAGGCAGAGCTTAAGAAGTGGCGTGAAGAAGCACCAAAGCACATCATTGAGGTAATGAGCCACCGCTACGGCAATGTAATCGAGATGAAGGTATCAGACGCTTACTTGGCTAAGTTCCCAAAGGAGAAGCCGTTTGACCCTAAGAACCCGAACATAGTTCACCCTAGTTGGAGTATTCAGTCAGACATAAAGAACCTGAGTGAAACACTAGCCCTACTGAAACTGAGTGAAGAGCAGACTGTAAGCCAGTCAATGCTCAAGAACCTAGCCCAGTATCTAGGCTAAAAAGACCGCCCCGCTAACACCGCCCCCCTCGGTGTTAGCGGGGCTTTTTTATGCCCAGATTTTTCTAAAGGCTAAACGCTTTATAACGGGGACGAATGGAATGATGATGATGTGATGATGTGCAATGGATTTTTAGATGATGATGCTGGCGTAGTAGTATTGACCTTGTAGCCACTTGGCTACCATACAAAAGGAGCAAACCATGAAATACCAGATTACATACACCGCCGTTTACTACGTCAATGCTGACAACGAGGACAACGCGCTTGACCTTGCAATGGAACAGCACAGCGAACTTCCTGATGGAGGTTGGGAGGTTATTCGCGACCCTTACGAATCACCCCTTGAAAGCCTTCAGGACGGCACCTACAGCCTCACAGTGCTTGACCGCGCACCTTACCTTGTTTCACGAACCGAGGGCTTTTGGGTGGCGTACAAGCCGGTTGAAGCCATAGATGACGTGATCGACGGTACTTACCTAGGAGTCTGGACTGATCCGGACGACGGTAAGCGCTATTACGACATGACAGTGCACATCGAGACACTGGACTACGCCCTAGCTAAGGCTAAGGAATGGGACCAGAAAGCAATTTGGGACATCGCCAACAACAAGGCAATCCCAGTGAACTAGGTTGCTCCTAGTTAGCCCTGCCAGCACTCTTCCCCGGTGCTGGCAGGGTTTTTTTATGCCCGTAAAACCTAATTGCTAGCCCTGTTATCACGGGGACGAATGGAATGATGATGATGTCGTGATGGCAGGGCCTGCAATGGATTTTCATTGGCATGTCTGGTAGTGATAGCATCTAATCATGACTCGCATAGTAGACACTACGGGTCATGCCCATACAAAAAAATCAAAACGTGATGGCCTGTTTGGCTAGCACAGAAAAGGAGCACCATGAGCACCACACTAGAACAGCACCAGATACCAGTGTACGAAGCTTGGAAGGACATACTAAACGACGATGAGGATAAGACCCCAGAGCAGTTTGAGCAGGCTTTCATAGGCGAATTTTATGGCGACGAAGAGCTAGGCGAATACGTTGCTGAAAACATGGCATCAGTCGATGAATTTTGGGAAGGCAGGGGAGATCACCCCCTTGCTGGCTATTTCAAATTTGACTATGCAATGTACGGACGCGATCTTCAGATAGGTGGCGACGTTTATTCGATCAAGATCAAAGTGCCAATGGGCACCGCTGGCCACATGATTACAAGAACGTATTACTTCTGGACTAAGGTTTAGTCTGGATAGCCTGACCGGCAGGCACTAGGGTTCAAGCCCCTAGCAGGCACGAGCTAGCATGTAGCTAGCCAATTAGAAAAGGAGCACCACAATGGGAAGCAATTTCGCAATAGAGCTAGCAACAGGCGTCTTGGGCCCGATAAGCATCGAGGATCAGATCGCAATGCATCTAAATGGAAACCACTATCCGCCAGTCCCTTTGAGCATGGTGAAGCCATGCATCGAAGCGATCGACGCCTACTGGGAGGACGACCTCAATTGCGAGATCGCACTGCCAGAAGGTGGATCATGGAGAGGCAACGACCATGCACCAGCTTGGGCGATCATCGAAGGGCATCACCTTGATGCTTGGATCACTGAGTACGACAACGAAGAAGAAGGAGAATAACCATGAAAGCATTACATGCACCGGCACCACACCCGACCGACATCATCGGGCTGAACATCGCACCAAAGATCAGCGTCGATGCACTTATTGACCAAGTTGATGCCGTCCCACAGGCTATTGGCTACTGGGTTAATCAGTACAAGGACGTCCATTACACACGCGAGGAGATCAAGCGGATTTACAAGCTGAACATCATCGACGAGAACACCGATCAGGAATACTTGATTAGCGTGAACACGATTATCGACGGTATTCAGAAGATCGTGTCTGGCAACGTAGAGATCAACTCAAGCATTACCAGCTACATCCTTAGCGACATCGCTCAGGGCCTGCAAGGTGGCTACATCGACGGAGAGGCCTTGGACTGCATCGTTCAGGTTGGCTTGTTTGGAGAGATCGTTTATGGCTAACACATGCTACAACCGCGTATTCATCACAGCATCCAAGCGATCACTTGATGCATTCGAGAAGGCAGTAGCAGATCTAGGAGGTGAGTTAGGGCCGGCCCTTGAGGCCCTACTCCCACCACCGGATGGCCTGCCCTATGACACCAGAGAAGAGCTATTTAGTGAGTTCGCTGATGCGCTAAATGGAAATACCGAGCGCATCTACACCACCGAATACCACTGGCGCTTAGCTTTCTATGGCACCAAGGCCGTCTACCCTGATAGCAAGATCAACCGAGTTCGCGATGATCTAATGATCCTTGATTACACAACCGCATGGGCACCGAACATCGCCTATTGGCAGAACCTGATCAAAGCGATCCCTAGATTCTTGGACTTTGAGGTGAAGCATCAGTATTACGAAGATGGCGTCGGATTCATCGGAGAAGCTTCGATAAATCAGACTAGCTACAACGAATGGCAAGAAGATCTAACCATCGAGCACTGGCAGAAAGCCGGAGCGATCACCATAGATGACGAGATTCTTTGGGATAGCACAGCAGACGTAGATCTGTTTGGAGCATTCCCGTTATAGCAACACGTAAGGCCCTGCTGGAGAGATCTGGCAGGGCCTTTTTTTTTGCCCGAAATAGCATCGACAATACGGAGGCTACTCAATGCTAATCAACTCATGAGTAGAATAGTAATGAGTAGGTATTGTTTTAGGAACCTGACCCAGATGGGCAAATCGCAACTATTTCAATGGGATCCCGACACGCTGATCGAGCTCTCTTACGTACCCCAACCAAATTTAGAGTAATGTAGCTGATGAGTCTGACTCAATGGCTCTCTTACTCAGAAAGGTATACATGACACATTACGACCCAATTTATGGTGAGCTTTTGACCTCGAAAGAAGTCTCCTCACTTACAGGATTTACCCTCAATCAACTACGCAATCACCGCCAGCGGATCGAGACATCACCCTTCTCATTCGTGAGACAAGGTGGCACATCTTGGTACCGCAAAGATGACATCGATCTTTGGCTTGAGCAAAATGGTGGCATCGAATACGAATACATCACCCCACCGAATGCCAAGACAGCACCGCTACGTCATCAGGCAACCGATAGTAAACAGCGCGAGTACCTAGACAAGCTAACAAGGATCACCACCAAGAATGCTTGGTCCAAATGGTACGGCTTTTTTGTGGATCAGGCCGGTTGGAAAGGCAATCCCTACGACGACTCTCGCGCTTGGATGACTCACTACTGGAAGCTAGCTGAGAACGAGGATCTAACCGAAGTATACCCATCGGTGATCGACTTCAACAAAATGCGCCAGAATGATCCGCATCGCTACTGGCCTGCAATGACTTATGCCATGAGAAAGGCTATGAGCGAGGTACACGGCTGGGAGGCCACAGACGAGGAGATACTACAAGCCCCAGTTGGCGAAGTCCCACCGAGCAAGCTAGAGTCTTAGAAACGAAAATAGGCCCTAGCGAGAGAGAGGTGAGAGCTAGGGCCTATTACCGAAAGGAGATACCGTGATCAAGAACCACCCTGATCATGCCTTTATCATACATGACACAGCGTTATCAAATCGTTATCTGACACAAGAAAAATGTATTTGACATGTGTCGGTGGCAGGCATTAGTGTCTACTACGTAAGGTAAATTGCTTTACAGAATAAGGAGGCTACATGAGAAAGTTCAACCCCGGTATACCACCACAGCTGGTGGCAGTACCGGTACGCAGGCTCACTAGGCGCAACCTAGATCGAGCCATCAAGAAACTAGCACGCTACTTCCAAGTTGAAAATGACTTAGAACAAGTAGCAAGGATCGGCGAGTACTACGGCTATTCACTCGCAACTACTGATCGCTTTGTCTTCATAGTCGAAGAAGGATCAGAGTTCGCGGACATCGCGGTAGAGCACAGCCCGATCCTCGAGTTAGCTATCCGCGAAGAGCGCGATGGCCAAGCAGTGGTGATCCTATGACCTCGACATGGATGAAAGAGCATGATCTTTACACTGACTATGACTACAACGTTTGGTCGGATGAAGATAACAAGATCACACTTACTGCCTACCGGCTGAAGGTTGTTGACCTAGGCACATACAACGAGCAGATCAACACCGACACTGAGCAGTACGAGTCAATAACGTTTAGCCTGCCAGATCAGTACAAGCAAGTACT
>Ga0181356_1000500_pt1 | contig 17051 bp, 39 predicted proteins | sample Fa13VDMM110SN_FD_130104 | JGI IMG/M metagenome (GOLD analysis project Ga0181356, IMG submission 130104) | Freshwater viral communities from Lake Michigan, USA - Fa13.VD.MM110.S.N | ecosystem: Environmental > Aquatic > Freshwater > Lake | place: USA: Michigan | collected 2013-09-24 | reverse complement strand
TAATTAATTTATTCAGACCTTCGTTCTTAACTTGCACATCAGCCCACAAAGGGATTATGTAACCCGAAGTAATGGCGTCTAGCATCGGTACGCATTTTTTAGGTCCAGCATTTGATACACGATCTTTAATAATTAACTTTTTACCTTTAGGGTTATCTTCACTTTTACTATAAGGAGTCATAGCCTTCCACCAATCAGGCACAGCCTGACTCGCCGGGTACGGGCGGCCTGCTACTTCCCAGCCGTATTCGTCTCTCGCCTCAAATTTAATTGTTCGACTCATTTCGCCTCCAAGATAAGTTGAGAAGAGATTACTGGTATTCTGCGGTAATGGCAACTTACCGATACTTGTTTGCTGACCTCGCTACAAATGCGATCTTGGCAGAGCTGCCAATCACCGGGGTAAGTTTTACGCAACAACTAAATACCTCGGGAACCTTAACGGGTCGGCTATTACTCTCAGGAGTAAACGCAGCTGGCTTAAACGTCGCTAACGGAACAATACCCGGCCGAACTGTCGTATACGTTGACCGAGACGGCACGCTAGTTTGGGGCGGAATAATCTGGGGGCGGGAATACAGTTCAACAAGCCAGACGCTAACATTCCAAGCAAGAGAATTCATGTCTTATTTCGAGCGACGCAGAATTATTAGCACTCAGGCATACACAAACATTGACCAATTAGATTTAGCGCAAGCCCTAATCAGCAACGCGCAAGGCGAGCCGTACGGAAACATCGGGTTACTTTACAATCAAGACCCGGCCTCTACTACTACCTCGGGAAACCTAGTGACGCGAACCTATTACGGCTACGAATACAAGACAGTATTCTCGGCGGTTCAAGACCTATCAAAGCAATTAGACGGATTCGACTACGAGATTAATGTTTATTACGACGGAGGCAACAACCCGGCCAGATCGTTTAACACTTACTACCCACGCGTCGGAACAGATTATTCCAGCACTAACGCGACAGCGCCGGTATTTCAATTACCGGGCAACATGGTGGAATACAATTACCCGGAAGACGCGTCAATCGCAGCAAACACAATTTACGCGTTAGGAGCTGGCAGCAACGAAGGCAAGCTGATTCAGACAGCAACCGACGCAACTAAGTTTACAGACGGCTGGGCGCTGCTAGAAGATCAAGCCAATTACTCTGACATAACTGATACAACAGTATTAGCAGGATTAGCGCAAGGCCAGATCACAGCGGTTTCTTACCCGCCAACAACACTCAAAGTGGTAGCGCCGCCATCACAAAACCCAGTATTCGGAACTTACCGCGTAGGCGACGAAGTGCGAATTATTATTACAGACAACAGATTCCCTACGACGCTAGACGCAATTTACCGCCTAGTCGCGCTAAGTGTTACACCGGGAGAAGACAGCCCGGAAAGAATTACATTAACGCTAACGACGGGAACGTACTAATGGGATACATAAATCAGCCATTTGACCTACGAACTTATTTTGATGACATAATTTCGCGGATTAGAAAACTAGAAACGGCCACGCGGTTCACCTTTCCTAATGTAACATCAGACCCTACAAACCCTCGCAAGGGCGACGCATGGCTAAATACAACAACCAATCAAGCCAAGATAGTAGACAGCGCCGGTACGGTGCGCGTCATTACTTGGACATAACTCGAAAGAGCGCAAATGAACCTAGACACCGCACTTACCGTAGCGCAACTTATTTCCATTCTAATTATTCTGCCGGCCTCGGGGTTCAGAGCATGGCGCAGGATTGACCAGAGATTGACCTCGCAAGACATGAAATTAGAAAAAATCCACGCGCAATTTCACCGCAACGGCGGCTCTAGCCTTAGAGACCAGAATGACCGCATGGAAAGAGATTTGGCTAGACTTACAGGCAGATTCGATCAACACATAGAGGAGGGTGCGAAATGAAGGTATTAGAAATAGCAGCTGGATTAGTTGGCTACGAAGAAGGCACAAATAACGACACGCCGTTTGGCAAGTGGTACGGGCTAAACTATCAACCTTGGTGCGCAATGAGCGCGTCTAAAATCTTCTACGACGCAGGAGCAATCTTGAGCGTAGCGCCAAAAACAAAGCCAAAAGGATTTGCCAGCTGCGACGAATGGCTAAAGTATTTGGCTAAGAATAACCAGCTGGTGCCGGTTGGCCAAGCAGCGCCGGGCGACCTAGTGTTCTACCAATTCGACACAGACGCGCAGCCAGATCACGTCGGTATTATTAAAAGCAATAACGCAAAATTAAAAACTATTACGGCTTACGAGGGCAATACCAGCAACAGCAAGAAGGGCAGCCAGAGCAACGGCGGCGGATTCTACATAAAGAAGCGCGGCTACGCTACGATTATCGCGGTAGGCAGACCAAAAGGAGCATAAATGAGTAAAGAATTAAAAGCAGCGATTGCCTCTTACGGCCGCGCAGCGCTAGTGGCAGTATGCGTAGCAATCTCAATGGGCAAAACAGACCCACGCGATTTACTTACAGCTGCGGCGATCGCGGTAGCAGCACCACTATTACGCGCACTCAATTCTAAAGACTTAGCGTTTGGAATTAAAGCAGTAGAAGCGGCAGCCGAAATTGACAAGCTGCTAAAGGCAGAAACAAAGAAGGCCAAGAAGTCCGCCTAGCGGATAAAACTTAATAGCAAAGAGCCTCTAGCCGGTGGGAAGCGGTTGGAGGTTCTTGCTATTTAAGGCTACGATTATCCACAGGAGGCAACATGACGCTGGCTAAAAAATTAAACGACATAGACGCAAAGAAGACCAAAAGAAACCCATGCGCCTACATGGAAATGTATAACTCCTTAACACCGGAAGATCGTAAAGCGCTAGATGCGGCTTGGTCTAAAGGCTACTCAGCAAATGAAGTGCTAATGGCGTTGCGCAGCGAAGGCATTAAAAGCAGTAACGAGGCAATACGCCGCCATAGATTGGGAGCGTGCCCATGCCAAGAAAAGAAATAAAAGAAATCCTAGACGAAAGACAAAACATCTACGGAGACGCTCATAAAAACTTCGCCATGACGGGCAGGATTTGGGGCACAATGCTACAAACCGAAGACATACCGGCGTGGCAAGTAGCGCTAATGCTAGACGCATACAAGAGCGTAAGATGCTTCGCTAACCCGGCGCACGAAGACTCATGGCAAGACAAATTAGGCTACACAATACATGGCCGAGAAATTGCGATGACAGATGAGCCTTAAAGATAAATTTGACGAGCTTCCAGAAGGCATTGAAAGCAACGACGTAACAGAGCTGCGCCGGGCGCTTATGCGTACTCAGAAAAAACTAATGGAGACAAAGCAGAAGGTTGATGACCTAGTAATAGCAACACATCAAGCCTCTTACGACGCGACGCTATCCGCCGGAAGAATCAACCCAGTACCGGAACCAAAATTAGAAAAACATAAGAAGAAGCCAGAAGTAGCACTATGGCATTTAACAGACTGGCAAGGCGCAAAGAAGACAACAAGTTACAACAGCGAAGTAATGCGCCAACGAGTAATGACATTCGCAGAGAAGGCAACAAGAATTACAGAAATACACAGAGCAGATCACCCGGTAGATGAAGTATTTATCCTCTTCGGAGGAGACATGATTGAAGGGCTATTTAACTTCCCAAGCCAAGCGTTCGAAATTGACGCAACTTTATTTGAACAATACGTTAATGTAAGCCGCCTATGCGTAGATGTGGTGCGATACGCGCTGGCTAATTACAAGAAGGTAACAGTAGTTCCAGAATGGGGAAATCATGGGCGAATTGGAAGTAAGCGCGATAACGTTCCTCGCAGCGATAATTTTGACCGCATGTGTTACGAGCTGGCTAAACAATTACTCGCAGGAGAAAAGCGATTGGATTGGAAAGATTGCCCGGAAGACATTCAAAGGGTGGAAATAGGTAATTACAGAGCGCTACTAATTCATGGAGACGAAGTAGGGCGCAACGGATTTGCTTCACCCGGCGCAATCGTTCAGCACGCTAACCGCTGGAGATCAGGGGCGTACCCTTGGGAATTCAGAGACGTATACATCGGGCATTACCATACGCACGCAGAATGGGCGATGGCTAACGGACAGGGCAGCGTCTACCAGACAGGCAGCACCGAGAGCGACAACAGATACGCAGGGGTCATGTTAGCGGCAAGCGCAACGCCAAGCCAGCGCCTACATTTCATTGACCCGGAAAAAGGCCGCGTTACAGCTGGATACAAAGTGTGGTTAGACTAATGGAGAAAACAATCGAGATACGACTAGCCGAACAAAGAGACGCAATACGGCAAGCAATTATTGACGAGCCAGAGCCGGACACGATGAGCTGGCCAAGCAAAGTGATTTGGGAAATAGCAAGAATCAGATTTACCGCAATCGTAAACGAGGCCGGGGGAGGGAAATGAGACCAGCAAAACTACTAACGCAAAACAGCGAGCTGCGACCGGAGGGTATTTTTAATTGGTCACTACCAGCGTTCGCAATTCAATTAACTAACGGCCAAAACTTTAACGTGTGCCCTAACGCAGGAGCGTGCGCAAGTTTCTGCTATGCGCGCAACGGCACTTATTTATTCAGCAACGTCAGAGGGCGACACATACAAAACTTGGAATACACGCTAGAAGACCCAGAAGGCTGGTTTGGGCAAATGCTCGAAGAAGTCCAGAAACCGAAGATGGCCGGAAAGTTTATACGGATACATGACGCGGGAGATTTCTACTCAAAAGAGTATTTAGAACTATGGCTAAAAATTGCCCGGCTAACACCGGCGGTAACTTTCTATTGCTACACAAAAGAAGTCGCCATGTTCAAAGAGATCGTCGAGCCGAACTGCCCGGACAATTTTAAATACCTTTATTCAATGGGCGGAAAACAAGATCACCTAATCAACAAAGAAACAGACCGGCACGCAGAAGTGTTCCCAGATGACGCGGCAATACTAGACGCGGGATACGGCAATCAAGACGCAAGCGACCTATTAGCAATTACCTTGCCTACAAACAAGATTGGCATACCGGCAAACAACATCAGACATTTCAACAAGAAGATGGCGCGCCGGACATTTGGTCAATTACAAGAAGAGCGCGACGACAAGAAGGCCAACAAACTTACCCGTTAGTAATCCAAGACTTACCGCCGGTATCTTGGAGGGCAAACTGGACAGAGCCGCCGGAGTAAATGTCGTACTTGATAGCGGTATTGACAGCTGCTTCAACGACTGTAACAGCTTCTTCCCAATCTTCAATTTCCGCAACGCCAAGAGCATGGGCAGCACCGAGGGCTAATTCCATGCCAGAGCCAGTTACATAGACCCGATCAGAAGTACGCTCAACGCCATAAGCCTCGTCAATCAAATACAAAACGCCATTAGCGGCAACAATAAACTCGTTATCGTGCGAGGCAATGTCGCCGTCATCTTTCATGTCATACCCGGCTGATTGAAAACACTTACGCAGAGCTGGCACAAAGACATTGACCATAAATTTATCAAGATTAGATTTAGGGGGAGGAGGCGGATTAAAAGAATGTTGAATTAAATTCATGCCGCGAACAAGGCCAGCGGCGGCAACAAGGTATTTCCCGTTCTGCGCAATCTTTCCCATTGGAGAGCAATCAGCGGAAAGATGATACGACGTAGTTTGCGAGTCGCCGGCGATCAAACACCAGTTCTCATTCTGAACGGCTATCAAAGTTGTCATGCCTAATCCTCTCATACGACGCGCCAAAAACTCAGATTACAAGATGGGCGACAAATTACAAAAAGTAAGGCAAGATTAGCGCCAACAGATTCTAAAACGGAATCCATTACGGAAGGCATAGAAAATGGCTGGAAAATTTGACCTTGACTCATACGAGACAGTTGAAAGCAGATTAGCAAAATTCTGGAAAGATCACCCAAATGGCCGGACATGGACAGAAATGGTATTCATGGATGACCGAAAGTTTGTTGTAAGGTCAGAGATTTATTTTGACAAAGAAGACTTAAATCCTACGGCAACAGGTTACGCCGAAGAGATCGTCGGAGCGTCACCGGTAAACCGAACATCAGCCCTAGAAAATTGCGAGACCAGTAGTCTGGGTCGCGCATTAGCAAACTGTAATTACGCGTCGCAGGGCAAGCGAGCAAGCCGCGAAGAGATGGAGAAGGTTGAGCGCTACGGAACCGAACCGCGCAAAGCTGTTAAAGCAAAAGTATTTACACCGGAACAAATCGCGGCTGCACAATTAGCGATGAACGAAGTACCTATCTTGCCTAACAAAGAAGAGGCAACAAGATTTTGGTACTTACACAAAGAAATCTTAGAAGTACCGGTCGAAGGCACGACATTAAAAGACGCGCTAGGAAAATTAGTAGTAGACAAAGGTTGGGCGTAATGAGCGACCTACAACTACCGCTAACGCCATACGCCGGAACAAGCGGGTGGCGGGGCAGCGAGGCTAGCCGCGATCGCGTAAAAGAAGATGACGCTAACGGCGCTACATCTTTACGGCAGCGTGTAAGCCTTTACCGGGTCTACACGCAAGGCGCTCGCGGATTGACGTGGAAAGAGCTAGGAGAGATTGAGAATTGGCACGCCGGGCAATCTAGCGGCTCGTTATCAGTCCTCCATAAAGAGGGATTAATTTACCGCCTAACGGAAAAGCGCAACCGCTGTTCCGTATACGTTATTGAAGAATTCATTAACGGCCGGCCAACATCAGAGCGCAAAACCCAGACTACCTGTAAGCATTGTGGAGGCAAACTATGAGTGACAAGACAAAGAAGTTTGAACCGAGTACCGGTTGGCTAGTAGCAATTAATTACCAACAAGTAAATGTCCACCGACTAGCAGAGGCGCTAGGGATAGAGCCAATAGCGGTGGGCAAGGCGCTAGACACAGCTGGATACTTATTAGAAGCAGACCCATTCGGATACATTTCAGACGTCTGGAAGATAATTGAAATTGAAAAGCGCAAAGGCAAAGAGCACCTATCCGTCGTAGAAGATAAAACGGAGATAGCGGAAAGCATTAGCGAGCTGGACGAAGAAGAAATGGAACAACAAAATGTTGATTAGTGTCTTAAAACAAGCAAGCAACACAATTAAACGCATAGCAATTTGCTCATGGGCTGGCCACATCTTTATGACTACCAGACGGACAACAGAATGCGGCACTTGCGGGAAATGGAAAATGTTATGAATAACGTGGTAACGCCGGCGCAGATCGAAAAGCGCCTATACGACCTAAGCAAAGAGATTGACGATTCACACAGCGAGCTGGTAGAAGTCGAAAGCCACTACCACTCACACAAAGCGCAATACGAGATTGCGGTGGCCAGAAGCAGAATGACATACAGCACAAAGTCATCTCCAACCGGGAAGAATTACACAGTCCAACAAGTAGAAGCATTAGCGCTAATTGAAAATGAAGAGCTTCATCTGCGATTAGCAATGACAGAGGCGCAAGTAAAAGCAGCAAGAGCAAACGCGGCTCGCATTAAAACGCAGGTCGAGATTGCTCGCTCAATCGGAACGTCGGTGCGATCGTCTATGGAGGCGCTATGACAAAAAAGATAGACGAAAACAATTTCTACACAATCCATGAACCGACATTTATGTGCTGCGATCAAAGCCAATTCCGTCACGTCTGTAAAAAACATGGGGAATTCATGGGTTGCTATTTTTGCCAATTCAATTACAGCCAGCCATGCGAGGAGCAACACTAATGAAAGAAGAGCGGGAGCACCTAAACCAATCACTCATGGAAAGTTTCATAGACGCTTACATAAAGACGCACCCGGGAATAACGCGGGAGCAAGCTGCGAAAGAAGTCGCAGAAGCGGCCATGCTCCATGATTGAAAAGATACATCTATACGATCAAAGCCTCGCATTCATACGACAAGACGCAAGATTCATAAGTGTGAAAGATTCAGGGCTAAAAAATTATTACGGCGGAGACGAAGTGAACGCGTGGGAAGTATTGGCGCACGAATTTGAAACCTACTGGAGAGCGATTATTGCGGAAGAAGTAATCAAGGCGCTAAACCTAAACCTAAACGAACCCATGCCGGCGGTATTACTTGACAGACATTACTTACTCAACATAATTTGGAAGACGGAGCAAAATGATTGAATTAAACGATTTACTAAGTAAGAGCCTAAATGCCTACGATAAAAACAGAGACCGCAGCAAACAAGTCGAGATCGGTCCGAGCAGTATTGGCGGTTGCCGTCGGCAAGTTTATTACCAGCTTCTCGAAGCGCCTAAGACAAATCCGGACACCGAGGCGCTAGCGGCAATCCTCGGAACCTTTATTCACACCGGAATAGCAGACGCAATCAAACGCGAAGACCCATTTGGCGATAACTTCCTGATCGAACAGATGTTCGAATACGAAGGGCTAAAAGGCCATTGCGATTTATTTATTAAAGACATAGGGCTAGTGGTAGATTGGAAGACCACAAAGAAGAAGAGCCTACGTTACTTCCCGAGCGAGCAGCAACGATGGCAAGTACAACTTTACGGATACCTACTGAGTAAAAACGGATACGAAGTAAAAGAAGTTTCATTGGTAGCAGTACCCAGAGACGGCGAAATGGCAGAGATCAGATCGCACCGGGAGCCATACGACGAAGACATGGCGCTGGCAGCAATCAAGTGGCTAGAAGAAGTTAAGCAGCTGGCAAAAGCAAACACGCCGCCGCCGGCAGAAAAGTGGGCAGGGTTCTGCTCTAACTATTGTTCATACTACGAAGCGAGCGGAGTCACCGGATGCCCGGGTACGACGAAATAAATTGGAGCAAAGCTGCGTGCGAGGGAGCACCGACAAACTTGTTCTACATTATTGAAGAAGACAAGCGGGTGATAAACCTCGTCGGATACGAGCCGACAAGACGCATTTGCGGCACTTGTCCTATTTGGAAAGAATGCCTGAATTACGCAATGGCAAACGAAGGTTACGGAATGTGGGGCGGTCTGATTTCTAAAGAACGCAACGCACTCCGAAAACGCGACGGCTCGCAGCTGCGGGAAAACGCAATCAGGGAACTAACCAAATACGGAATTCTAAGAGAAGAGATCGAGGCAATAGCAAATGAGCATACGGATTATGAGCGAAGTGTGGAGAACAAATTTACCTACTACGGAGAAGATGATACTGCTGGTAATTGCTGACCACGCTACTGACGAAGGCGATAACGCATGGCCAAGCCAACAAACGATTGCTACCCGGGCAAGTTGTAATGTGCGAACAGTCCAGCGCAGCATTAACGAGCTGGTAACAAAAGGTTACCTTTGGGTCGAGAAAAGAGGAGGAGGCTCGGCCAGCTGCCGAGACGACAGGAGACCGCACCGCTACACAATCGTTTTAAAGAAGTTACGGGGCGACAAAACGCCGCCGCGTAGGTCTGAACGAGACGACATTGACGACATTATCGAGGCGACAATTACGACGGCTACGGGGCGACTCTCACGACCTATGAAACACCCTAAAGAAACACCCATAGAAACACCCGGAGAATTCGAAATCTTCTGGAAGGTCTATCCAAGAAAAACAGCAAAAGGCGCAGCCCGAAAAGCATGGGAAAAATTGACGGCCGAAGACAGAGCTGCGGCGATCACCGGGGCAAAGAGATTCGCAGCTGACCCGAACCGGGAAGACACTTTTACTCCATACCCGGCTACTTGGCTTAACGCGGAGCAATGGGAAGATGAGCCGTTACCTGTGGCTAAGAAGTCACCAGAGGCCATTAGAGCGGAGGAGATCACCCGGGCTAAGGAAAGGGGTAGGCAAGACAGGGAAGCGTCGCAGCGGCTCGCAGAGCTGGAAGAAGCGGCAAGGGCAAAAGCGGTTCCAATGCCGGAATACCTAAAGGATTTATTGAAGCGGGTCTAGTTGCTCAGATTACCCGTAAGGGTTACACTTATCCGTAATCTTACTCGTAAAAGGGGGAGGTGAAATGGCAACACTCGTAGCAACAGAAGCCAGCAAATTACAATTTGGCGACCGCGTAATTCTCAATTCCAAGCGATGGACAATCAAAGGGATTATGGGTCCGGATTCAATCGGTACTTACGACCTGTATTTATTAGATGACGAATACAACCCGGGAACAGCGATCGTCAATGGTCTAGTTACACTAGAGGCGTGATCGAATTCAGAGTCAACGGATTACCGGTGCCGCAGGGCAGCATGAAGGTAATTAACGGGCGCGTACTTCACTCGCAGGGAAGCGCATTGGCGGTTTGGCGTTCCACAATCGCATGGGAAGCGACGCTGGCGGGATGTAAACCGGAGCAAGGGGCAATGAAGGTAACGCTGCTATTCATAATGCCAAGACCGAAAACAATTAAAAGAGCTTCTCCAAGTGTTGCGCCGGATTTAGATAAACTAACAAGAGCTGCGCTAGACGCATTAACGTCGGTGGCTTACGAAGACGACGGGCAAGTAACAGAGATCCATGCGCTAAAAGTTTACGGAGCAATCCCCGGGCTGGAAGTCAGAGTAGAAAAAATAAATTAAAAAAAGTTGCCAACATGGGCGACAAATCGCAAATAGTAAGGCAGAATTAGCCCTAACAGAGACCAAGAAGGTCTCCCAAAAGAAGAGGGCAACAATGAGCACTAACGCAAAAACAATAGAAACACTAGGGTTATTACCCGTCAAAGTTATAGAAGGCAAAACAGTAGTTCGCCCAAAATGCGATAACTGCGTAGATGGAGAACACGAATACTGCGCTAAGCGTTGCGGTTGCGACTGCTGGAAGAAAAACTAAGATGACTAAATTCAAAGCAGCTGGATACGACCTATTTCGCAATTCAGAAAAGAAGGTATTTACCTACGCGGTCATTTACCGCAATGACTGGATGGTTGCCAGAGGCGACTCAGACTGCGTCGGCGCAACATTTCACATCAGCCTAGAAAAGGCAGAAGCAGATTTCAGATCAATGAACAAGCGCTCTCATTTAACATCTCTTGAAATAGTAAAAGCAGAGGAGGCCAACTAATGACTACTGAAATCCTAAAATGTACAGAGTGCGGATTCGCTTGCGATCGCGCATGGAAGTCCTATAAGCACGCAGACTACGGCCTAATCTGGTTAGAAGCCGGAGTATGCCGTCAATGTTGGAACTCATTTATTGCTCGTTCAAACAAAGCTGCGCAAACAGAAGTAGCGGCCGCTGGATACCGGGAGGCGTTCTAATGAGCAGATTCATTACTGACGGCAAAGGCATTATTAAGACAAAAGCCAAGTGCCCGGAATGTAAAAGGGTATTCAATTTGCTAGACAGCAACGACGCAAACGAATGGGCATACGGCCACGATTGCGAATCAAAATAAATAAAAAAACTTGCCCGGAATGGGCGACAAAGCTGGAGAAGTAAGGCAGAATTAAACTCAACAGAGACGGAAAGTCTCCCTAACAAAGGACAGGCAAATGAACTTAACAGTAGAAAACAATAGAATTACTAGCGTTACAGCAACAGATGAAGTAAATGGAACTTGCTTACAAGGTTACATAACTGCTACACGCGAACAATTAGAAACAGTATTTGGCAAGCCGGGCAACGGCGACGGCGGATACAAGTTTTATTTCAACTGGGGCGCAAAGATCACAGAGCGCGACGGAACCGAAACAATCGCAACTATTTACGATTGGAAGTTCGAGCGCGTAGTCGGCTTGACCGAAAAGGTAGAATGGAACATAGGCGGCAATTCACGCCTAGCGGTACACCTAATCAACGACATTCTTTGTACTGAACTCAGCCTAAAAGCCTCTTACACTCAGGCCAGAGCTGCCCGATGAACATGGAACGCAAATACATCATGCGCCGCAGAGTAGCGGCGTTTGCTGCGGCTACATTACTCCTAAGTTTATTTACATACGCGACCCGCGATCTTTGCTACGTTGGGCAAACCGGCAACGCATTGGGCTACGGCAGCTGCCAAAAGATGATTGAAGACACAGTTAACGGAGGTAAATAAATGGAAATGACAAGAGCAGAGATTGACCTACGCGAGAAGATCGCAGATGAGATTATTGCGGCGGCAGAGATCACCGACGGCAAGTGGGCAATGCTGCGCGCAGCTGGCTTAGTACGCCAAAACATTTGGCATAGCAACGCTTGCCCTTGCTCCCGGTGCGCTAAGTTTGAAATAAAGACTTGCTCAAACATTAGCGGCGTATACCGCAAGATCACCCGAGAAGAAGTCCAGCAATTCACAGAGATACACAGCATTACTAACGGCGCTTGGGTTTGCGATTGGTGCGCCGGAAATAACGAATGGCAAATAACAGAGCTTCTCTGGAGCGTTGAAGACGATTTCGCAATAACACCATGCTGCCATACCGAAGCAACAGAGGCGCTAGACCTCCCGGAGCCAGAAGACGACGGCCAGCGCCAAGAAGATGAACAATCATTCCGCTACTCAGTTACGGGGCGTTAAATGGACAATAGATGGTGCGATAAATGTACGGAGTATGTAACAGTAATTGACGGAGAAGAATTAGGCGACATTTGCCCTACTTGTAAAACAGGATTTTACTTAGATTTAAGCATTAACGGGAGGGAAGCCAAGTGACGCTACGACAAGCAAACACAGAAAACCGGGAATACGACGGCTGGAAGAATTACGCGAGCTGGAACGTCATGTTACACATAGATAACGATTACGGAATCTATACAGGCGCGGTCAAGTTCATGTCAGATTACAAAGGCAAGCGGCCATACATAGATTTCTGTAAAGACTCAGGATTAGACACCCAGAAAACACCCGATCGTATAAATTGGATTTCGGCTAAATTGGACTACGAAGCGCTAAACTCGGCGATGTGGGAATTAGCGCCAGAGGGAGCCAGAAGAGTCCAATGAAGTATGACCCGATCGTTCGAGAGTTTATGATTACCTCTTCTAAATTGCTGCGCAAAGGCGCACGCCGGAAAGACCCAAAACTCATGTGGGCAATTCTGGTAAACATAGAAGGCGTGTTAGAGACTTTCCTACAAGCGGCGGAAGAGCAATACCTAGTTACACAGCTGCGCGAAGACATAAAGAAACGAGAAGAGCAAGAAACAAAATTCAGGGAAACCGAGCGTCAAAGCGGCAGTTCATTCCGCTAAGGCTGGTCATGATGGCAGCCCTATCACGCCTAGCCAGACCTGCGCTCCCTTTAGTCGCCGGGATCTTAAACCTTTCTACCCGGCGGCTAAACCTGAAATTACCGATACAATTTAACCAACTATTCGCTATCACCAATCAAAGGGGAACGAAAATGAATAGCAACGACAGCATGATTAATAGATGCGCTTACGGCGCGTGGCATTACGGAGAGCAACTCTGCGGGGTTTGCGCGAAAGGGCGGAAGGCCGCTCGATAACATTACGGGGTACAGTCCTCTCAGTAGCCTTTATGGTTGGACTTTGCCACTCAATTATTCCCGGAATAGCAGTACCGCTAACCCTAAACCCGGCGCAAGTCGAGATGACTACGCCAAAAGCCCTAGCGCATAGCGCGGTAATAAAGCAATGGGGCAAGACAAGCGAATACAAGTGCTTAGAGCAGCTGGTACAGCGCGAGAGCGGCTGGCGCGTAGAGGCGCATAACAAGTCCTCCGGCGCGTTTGGGTTATTCCAATTCCTGCCGGGAACATGGGCTAATTACAAATACCCTTACAAACCGAAAGAGGCTAGTATTCAGATCAAAGCCGGGTTACGCTACATAACGAAGCGTTACGGAACACCTTGTAAAGCATGGGCGTTCTGGCAGAGTAACGCGCAAAAGGGGAACCCTTGGTATTAGCAAAGGATAAACATGGACAAGAAGATCGTAGCGATTGTCCAGCAACGCGCAGGAGATTATTGCGAGGCGTGCGGCGCAGCTGCGCAAGAGAGCATGGCGCTACACCATAGAAAACTAAAATCAAGAGGAGGCAAAGATTCACCGGCCAACTTAATTTGGGTACACCATAAATGCCATAACTTAGGTACGGACAGTATTCACCTAAACCCGGCTTGGGCGGAAGACAAAGGGTTCATGGTTCCCAGCTGGAAAGAGCCAATAGAGACTCCAATAAGTTTACCTAACGGCGGATTCGCATTACTATTAGACGACGGAACAAAGAAAATACTAGGAGGAGAAGGCGCATGAATAACATTACAACTAAAGGCAACATCGGTAGCGAGCCAGAGATCAAGTTTGTAGGCGACCTTGCTATTGCCAGCTTCTCGGTTGCGCATACACCGCGCAAGAAAAACAAGAGCACTCAGGCATACGAAGACGGAGAGACGATGTGGTATCGCGTCACTTTCTTCGGCACAAAGGCAGAGGGAATAGTAGATAACTACGCTAAAGGCGACTCCGTAATTCTAGTCGGAATGCTTGCGCAGAATACCTACACAAACAAAGAAGGCAAGACAGTAACCGGCCTAGAGATCACCGGAACAGAGATCGCAAAAATTGCCAAGAGCCAAGCTGCCAGAGGCAAGTTTATTGAAGAGAAGATCGAAGCGCCGGCATGGTAATACACGAAGTCGTACTAACTGAGATGAGTTCGCAGCAAGTCGCGGAATACCTAGGAATAACGATCAACAACCTACGGCAGATTCAGCACCGCAAAACTCTACAATGGAAACGCCGGGAATGGCGAAATGTGTATTACGAGCGCGCAGAAGTAGAGGCATACAAAATCAAGCGCGACCAGCGTAAGCAACGCTAATGTATCCGTATGGCAATAGTCATTACGGAAGAGGCCAGCGTCACCGACATTGACGAGGCCATGCGTCACATACAAAGTATGCTGGCGGTTCCGGGCATTGAAAAAAACCGGCGCAATCTTCTATTGAGTAGCCTAGATGACTTGTTAGACGCAAGGCTCGAAATCACTCAACTTCAAGAATTCTTGATAGGGTTGGAGCAGGAGGCCGAACATGGAAATAAAAGAAGTAGCGCTAATAACTTTAAAGCCTTACCCGAATAACCCGCGTAAAGGCAACATAGATTTAATTGCTAAAAGCCTAGAGACCTACGGCCAATACAAACCAATTACTATTAACAAGCGCACTAATGAAATCTTGGCCGGTAATCATACATTTCAAGCCGCCAAGAAACTAGGTTGGGCAACAATACAGGCGACTTACATTGACGTAGACGCAAACACAGCTGCGAAAATTGTGTTGATGGATAACAAGACAAGTGACTCAGGAGGCTACGACGATACAAAGCTGCTCGGCTTATTAGATTCATTAGGAGACCTAAGCGCAACCGGATACACAGACAAAGACTTAAAAGAATTACAAAGTCTTTACGACTCACCGGCAACAGATTTACGCAATACAGTAATGGGTAAGTCGCTAAAAGATTGGCAAGAGACCCTCGGCCAGAGATCAACACGAATCATTATGTTCGATTTCGAGAAGCCGCGTTACACATGGGTGGCGGAGAGGCTAGAGCAATTCAGAAATGAAAACGATCTAGCGACAAACACCGACGCGCTGATACGACTAATAGAAAAGATTTCAGGAGAGGGAGCGCCGGAATGATCGCGGTCAAAGTAGCGTTAAACGAATTACAGCCGTATCCAAATAACCCGCGCAAGGGCAACGTCAAACTAATCGCGGAGTCGTTAAACGAATACGGACAATACAAACCGATCACAGTAAATAAAGCAACAGGGCAAATACTTGTCGGCAATCACACCTACGCAGCTGCGAAAGAATTAGGCTGGAAAGAGATTGCGGTCACCTACATCGAAGTAGACGAAGAGACCGCAGCAAAGATTGTGTTAATAGACAACAGAGCAACAGACCTAAGCGAATACGACAATAACGCGCTATTAGAATTACTGGAGAGACTTAACAACCTCGAACATACGGGGTACGGAGACGAAGAATTCGACGACGTGCTGGCCAAGCTGGAAGAAGAAAACACGCCAAGAGTAATAGACGGGCTGGCTAAAAACGGACAAGACGAAATTGCCTCGCAGATAGAGACGCTGGCAGACAGATACAAAGCCGTAGATACCAGAGTGTTCATGGTAGAGCTGGAAAACACACTTTACATCTGGGTTATTGAGCAATTAGGCAAGTACCGGCACAAAACCGGAGCACTAAGCAATTCAGACGCGCTGGTAAAATTGCTGGAAGAAAACTATAACGAAAAGGCTCCGCAATGAAACTATCCGAATTACCAGTAGTGCGCGTAAAACGAATCATGACGGCAGAAGAAGCGACGGAATTAGTAGGCGTAACAGTTCCGGATTTAGAAGCGAATTGCCGCGAGGCTGCCCTGTTCATTGACGACGAAACAGAAGAGCCAATCCTCGCATACATGCCAATGGAGAATGAAGTTAATTTATTAAGAGCTTCTGTAATGGCAATCAAGTACGGAACAACAAAACGAGCCAGCACCGGAATGGAAAACCAATCACGCACCTTCGGAATGGCTCCGCGCAAAGTATTCCAGCGCAGAGAGAGCTGCCGAACAACAACATTAGCCAACGATCAACCGGAAGAGCACGCAGTATTAGTCGCATTCGCAAAGAAGTTTGGTGAGATGTTCAAAGAATTTGCGCCGCACCTATTCCAGCAAGACGCAGAAGTGCTGGAGAAAAGTGGCATTAGCAACGAATGGAAGATGACAGATGACGCACTATGGACAAGCGGAGTAGTCAATAAAGCCTCGACGCTGCCTTACCACCGAGACGGATTTAATTTCGCAACGTGGAGCGCCATGCCGGTAGTAAGAAGAGACATGCGCGGTGGCTACCTAAACTTTCCAGAATACGGAATGACTTGCGCGTGCCGAGATGGCTGGGTGCTCTTCTTCCCGGGATACAAGTATGTTCATGGCGTAACACCTATGACACCGGTAAAGAAAGACGCATACCGCTACTCAATCGTTTATTACGCATTACGGGGCATGAAAGATTGCTTCACCTTCGCAGTAGAGACAGCGAACGGAGCGCAAAACCGCACGAAGCGAGAAGACAAGATGGCAGAAGACTTGAAAAACCCGGCTAACGCATGGGAGTAGATTACCGACTACCCGAGCACCGGGAAAAGGTATTTCAGGATTTT
>Ga0181356_1000496_pt1 | contig 17102 bp, 5 predicted proteins | sample Fa13VDMM110SN_FD_130104 | JGI IMG/M metagenome (GOLD analysis project Ga0181356, IMG submission 130104) | Freshwater viral communities from Lake Michigan, USA - Fa13.VD.MM110.S.N | ecosystem: Environmental > Aquatic > Freshwater > Lake | place: USA: Michigan | collected 2013-09-24 | reverse complement strand
TTAAGTTTTCTTTTTGGTTGTTCACTAATTTCTTTAAGGGTTTTATTACTTACATTTGTAATTGAAGCAGGATCTGTATCTAGATTTTCAAATTCTAATTTTGCATCAATCTTTGCTAATTCTACAAGCGAGAAGAAGTCATAAGGCCAATTGTAAGTATACTGTGGCATTGACTCTATTGATGTAATGTTAAATTTATTATTTCTTCCAAGTTTAAGCAAGTTATTGATCTTTTCTTTGTTCTTTTCTTTAATTGATTGAAATACTTGATCAAAATAATTTGTTTTTGCTTTTTGTTTAACTTTAAATACTAACCATTGAAGTCTTTCGTTTAAATTATTTAAATTAATAAATTGATTTTGATTTACTTCATGCTCAATAACAGAAGATTGTTTTTCAAATTCTACTGAAATGTTTGGCTGCATACCTTGCCAAATGTTTACCAAATCTTGTTGTGTTAGTTTATAACTAAATTCAAAGAAATACATTGCAATTGGATTTACTTTGTCGTTGTTTACGAAATCAAAATTTGGAGGAATTACGTATTCTTTCATTGCTCTTAGTTGGTTTCTAACAGTTTCTGGTACTGATGAAAGAATGTCTGTTTCTGTTTGTTCAATTTCTTTACTCATACCAAAGAATGTGTTTTGTACGTAGGTCACAGCATTATTTGGAAGATTAATAAATATTTTTTGGTTCAGTACTTCAACATAAGGAATTGCAACTACTGCCTCTTTAATAGTTTTTTCATTTGCAACTTGACCTAATTTAACTTCTTGTTTTGGAAAGCCTACAATGTCACAAAGCGAAGCAGTCAACTGTGGTGTTGTGTTAAAAATACTAGATGATTGTAAATCTAAAGTTACCCCGTTTGTACCATAGACTAAATAAGACCTTGGAACGTCAGTAACTTGTAAATAAACACCTTTATCATCTTTTGGTATTTGACCTATTTGATGCCACATACCTATTGTTGGTATCTGTGAACCAGAGGTCACAGTTGCACCAGTATTGGATGGGTTGAAGTCTAAAATTGGAGTTTCAAATTTGGTTTGAATAGCCCAAAGTTTTGAATTTGGTTCGATGTTAACAGTATCAACTGTAGATAAATCAACTTGATTTGTATTAACAATGTTGAATAAATTCAAAGATGCTGAAACTTGCATTGAATTAGTATTAAGATTAGCACTAGAATAAGGACCAGATGTACCAACAGTTCCACTAATCATTTCAAATCTTATGTAAGATGAAGTGATGTTATTTATTATTTCATTTAATGTTGGCTTGTATGGAACAGATCCACTTGGTTTGAATGTGAGAATTGCCCACGATGAACCGTCATAGTATGGAGGTGTAAACGCTGGGTTGTAGCCGTTAGAGGAATCCACAATACCTTTGGTGAATCCAGTAGAGCCTTTCTCACCACCAGCACAGGCAGGACCAAACGCAGATGGTCTTGAATACATTGTTATAGTTTCTTTAGATGTACTTGGTAATTGTGGTTTGACATACTTTGCTCTTGTGGCAAGAGATGTGTTGCCTAATGAATCACCATAGTCATAATCAAAGATTTTATTATTATCAGCAGTTTTATAAATTTTAACTAATGCTTGATAGGTCTTTGATGGATCTACTAAGCCGAATTCGCTTTCTGGTTTTGAATAAAGTGTTGTTAATTTACCATCTGGCAAGAAAAAGTTAATACTTTCTGCTAAGAAATTGTTAATTGCCATCTTATAAAGATTATTACTGTATTGACCAGACCAAGAACCAGTAATACTCAATGAAGCAGATGGATTTGGTTCCATATCAATTAAATCAGTTGTTAAATAATTTTCTGGTTGTACTAATGTTTCAAATGGTAATCTAATGTTAAATGTACTATTGTTTATTAATGTTTCTTTTGGAATGCCACTTTCGTATGTACTACCAGTAGTTTGTAAAGAAGCAGTTAATATTGGGTAGTCTACAGCGATACCAGATTTGATAGTATTATAAAGAATTCCTGGTGCAAATAATGGAGTTAATATGCTTCTATATGCAACATTCTTTTGTGTATATTGGTTTGCAGCAATAGGTCCAGAACCTGTCCAGAATGATAAATAATTTTCTGTAGTTGTTAAGAATTTCTCTGCCAAATCAATTGTTCTTGATTGAGGATAAAGTTCTGGTTTTGCATTAAACTTAATTATTGCATCACAGTTTAATTTAAGTTTTACAGTTTTGCTAATACTTGAAAGATCATTTTTAATTTTATCAACGTCTTTAATAAAATCAGATCTAACTAAATCATTAATAAAATCTTCTGTCATTGATGCAGTAACATTAAACTGTGATCCAGTAAGTGAGATAGAATTTAAGTATTCATCATCAAATTTATTTTGTTGTGCTGCAAGGAGTTTGGTATCATCTGAAATGATGTATTCTGGTACAATACTGTAATCTTTAGCAATTGATCTAATCTTTTCGTACCAATTGTCGTATGAATCAGCATAAGGATTATTTCCGTATAATCCTGCTTCCCAAACAGCAGTACCACTAAACAAGCCAGTACTAGTATCTAAATACGTATTTGCACTTGACTGTGAAAATTGTAATACTGCATCAATTGGTGATTTGGATTTATAGCTGTCTAAAGTCAATAATGTATGTTTATAATTGTAAAGTACAGAAGCAGTTATGCTTGATGTAACTCCGTTATGTATGGTAGAGTAGCTGTTTTGTAATACACCACCATCACCAATAGAAGCAGATGAATCCATAGGCCAAATACTTTGTTTTGGTATTAAAATAGTATTATTGTTTACTGTATAATTAAACTGAGAAACAGTATTTGTGACATTTCTATCGGTTCTTAAATCTCTCCAAGTTGAGAATACATAATTTATTCTTTTATTACTTTCTAATAAAGATTTACTTCTCTTTCTTGGATAGAGTGAGAAACCAGCCTTTGTATTAACAAGTTTGTATCTAGCATTATTTAGTAAGAAAGCAATCTTCTTTTCATAAAATGTTTGATTACTAGAGATAGATAAGTTGTTAAATAAATCTGGTTGTTCAAATGTTTGCAACAAGTTTTCATAAGAATACTTAAATGTTAAAATTTGATTTGTTAAAGTGTCTCTAATTTTTGCCGTAAATGGTGTATTAAAGTAAACATTTGGTTCTTTTTTAATTACAAAAGTTTCTGTCCCATCTACGTTTTCTAATACCAAAGAGGTGTAGTTATCTCTAACGAGATTTCTTACCACTTTATGTTCACCAGTTCTTATTTGTTTGAATGATGGATAGCCGTATGGACCATTTCTATGTTGCATTAACGCTGAGAAAATGTATGGTTTTTTATTAGCATCTACAGCATCAACAATGTCCATGTTAACTAATGTTTGATAATCGTTAGTTGTTTCACCTAAAGTTGTGTATGAGCTAGTTTCATAAATAAGTGTGTTTAATCCAACAAAATCAATTGGAATAAATTGATCTCTATTACCAAGAGAAATGTCTCCAACATCCTCTGGGAATCTTCTAGTTACACCAACAGTATCAAAATAACTTCCTATTTGGCTTGCAGAAACAAACAAGTATGTTGGTTCGTAAGAAGTGGAACCTGTTGGGAGTGTAATTTCACTATTGAAACTTCCATAAAATGCAAGGTTACCATCAGTTGCTGTACCGCTTAAGGATGCTGTAATCCAAGCATAGCCAGAATCTTTTTGTGGTATTGGATGTGACACAAAACCATTGTCATAATTAAATGTAGTTTGTGTTGTAAAGATACCGTTTCTATTAACTTTATGCAATGATGCAACAGTTGTAGAACCAGAAGCGTAACCACCAAAACTACTTGGTATTGTAAGAAGGTTGTTTAATTCTAATTTTGAACCAGAAACAATCTCTGGGTACTGTGTGGAATCATCTGTTAAATTGTCAGAGTTTCTAAATCCATCACCAATAATTTGTTTGTTTCTAAATGGTAATGCATTGTATGGTGATAACTCTTCTGCGTATCTGTTTAAATAGCCTCTTGAATTTGTTCTGTAATCACCAGGAGCAGAGAACAAATTTCTCATAATAGTTTGTGAACGTTGTCTTGTTGGTAGTGTAAAATCAACTCTACCATTAGTTACGTTTGTTCTAAGAATACCAGAAAGTTCTGTATTTATAGTTGGATTTACAGCATCAACTAATTCTCTGTTGTTGTTTGTTGAACCTACTGTATGTAAAACTTCATAAGTGTTTGAATAATTTCCGAGTACAGCAGAACCAGTAGTAGATTGAATGTTTCTTATGTTTACTGGTCTTTTAGCTGTTTCTTCTCTAAAATAAGTGGCTCTTTTGTGAACACGAACAGGGTACGATGGGCTATCTGGATTACCTTCTGGGTATGGGTAATCAGCACCTACAAATCCTAATGCTGTTTGGTAAGATCCAGTAAAACTTCCTGTTCCTAAAAGTATTTTCCATGCTTCTGGTCTTGTTGTGTAATCATCAGAACCTTGATTTATGTCTACGTGTCTTGATTGACGACCACCAACCCAAGCATTAGTGAATGGACCTTGTACTGCTATTTCGTTTGAAGAACCGTATGTATCATTATGAATGTTTGTTATTATTACACCATTCATAAAATTATTTGCTACATCTGATTGATAGCCAGAATTATCAGTTCCGCTTATAAAATTTGCTGGTATTGCAATTTTAGAATTTAAAACTTGACCATAAGCTAATGAAGAAGATAAATAATCTCTTCCATGTACGGTAGTAAAATTGTATTTAATTTTTTTATTTGGTTGTATTACATCAGTACAATCTTGTAATAATGACGAAGTGTTTTGAACACCAACAAACAAATAATTTGCTGGAACATTGATAACATCATCGGTATCTAATGGTCCATGTGGAGCTAGAGCGGTTGTAGCAAAGTCAATGTTTTTGTTTGGTGCAAAGTTTACACCACCTTTTATTTGTATTGATTCATCAATTTTAAATCTGTAAGGTGTTGAAAATGATCTGTTTAATACTTGTAAAGAAGTTGAAAGTATTGCTGTTCTTGCTGAATTAACGGCAGAATTTGAAGATGAAATTGGACTTACATTTCTTTCTGCTCTTTCATTCCAATACAAACAATTTTCATCTTCAACATTGCTTAATGGTCTATGACCAACTCGCCAATTATAAAGATGTTTATTTATTGATACAGCGCCAGCCTCTAATACTGGAATTTTAAATTCTGCTGTTGGGAACTTGTATTGTACTTTGTTTCTTTCAAGAGAATGACTTTCTATTACATTTAATAAACCTTCGCTAGTATCTGCTGATGCTGGTGTGAGTTGTAATAAAAATTTACCTATTGCAGAATCAATCCATTTGTAAAAATCAAGGTATTTATCAAGATCTGGTTCGTTTTGAACTTTCTCAAAGAATAATTGTCTTAATTTACCAAGTGATTTGTAATCTTTTCTGTATTTATTAACAGGCTGCCCAACAAGATTATTAAAATCAAGTATGCTACTAAACATTTTAAGCATCTCTTCGCTTATTGTTTGATACATACTTTTTTCAAAACTAAAGAAGTAAGTTATTGGTCTTGTTTGTCTGGTTATTGACTCTTGATCTTCTGAGTTTAATACTTCAATAAGATTGGAGTTTTTAATGTCTTCAAATTGTGTTAGACGAGAAGTAAATAAGTATTGTGTGTCAACAATGTCTGTTTTGTTTGGTAAAAAGAAATCACCTTTACCTGTGTATTGGTAATTTATTAGGTTATTAAATTCAGTATTGTATGTGGTATCTGCAATAGAACCAGAAGTTAAGTCTTGAACGATAAAGTAAGCATCAGATACAGTTGGAATTCCACCACCAGCATTTGAACCAGTTATTAAATTAAAATCCCAATCTAATAATAGAGTTTTTGCTTTTGGAATTGATACACCATCAAATACTGTTAAAGTACTATTTTCTGTTGCATCATTAATACCATAATTGTAAGGATCTGCTGCGTGTGTTTTGATTACATCGTTATCCAAATAATTGGACCAAACTCTTAATCCTAATGTTTTTATGTCTGTTTGTTTTACAACTGACCCTGTAAAGTTCGTGCGTTCTGACCCTAAATAGAATCTTTTATTCTGTGATAATGCATTTTTGGCAACAGTATTAGATAAACTTGATGTTAATAAAAATTCATTCTTTACAGAATCACCGTCAGAATTTACACCGTAAAATTCTAATTGATAATTTGTAGATGTGCTACCAGATACGAAATCTGCGTCAAATGCGTTTGATTTAATTCTTACAGCAAAGTTCCATTTTTGATTATTGTAAGTGTTAAAGTAAATTGATGATGTTAAATTTACACCAAGGTACGATGAACTTATTTGAAAATAAACATCTTTTGATTCTATTTCTGTTTTAACCGCACTAACTTGAAAGTTAAAATAATCTGGAGTTGCCCAAGTTAAATTGCTTGCTGTTGAATTAGCACCATGAGCACCAAAAATGGATACTGTTGTAAATGGTGTAAAGAAGTAATTTTCATTTGTTTGATCAAATTTGTAAGGAAATACAACTTCGGCTTCTGCTGTTAATGGCAAGTAATTATAAACACTTGAACCAGATACGTAAGATAAAGAATTTGGGTTTGAAGCATCAGTAAATTGGTAGACGCTAGAGTTAAATCTGTCAACATCATTAAAGTTTACTGATTTTTTCTTAACAGTTGTATTATAGGTATTGTTTCTTACTTGATAAGAATCATTATTTGAGTAGATGTTTAATTTTATTAAATTATCGTCAATACCAAAACAACGAATAAGATTTCTAAAAGATTTCTCAGTTCCTTTAGATTTAAAGATGTTTGTTATGTTTGAATAAATGTTTTGATAAATTATATTTTTAACTTCATTTAATCTATCTTCATACTCTCTTTCATCATCTCTAGAAAGTACTTCTTCAACTAATTTTGCATCAACAAATAAATTTGGTGCAATTAAACCAGTTGATTCTAACAATACTTGTGAAAATGGATAAGGTTTATCATCAATTTGTATGTTAGTATAATGATCTTTTAATGTTGTAAAGTATTTTATTTGCAAATACAAAGTATCAAGATAAGAAGCAGCAATTTGTGAAACATTAAGTAAATCACCTTCGGCATCTTCATTTACTATCCAATCTGGAAAGGAGTAATAAAGACTATTAGGATTTTCTCTATCGTGTGACTCTCCGATTACTTCATATTCTTCAAGAGTGTCAACTACATCTGGATGTGTTGAATAGATAATAGGATCTGGTTCTTCTGCTGATAATTCTTTTAGTGTAAATTCATTAACTGCTGACCCTGTATTTCTTGATGCTGTTGAATAACCAACCCAAGTACCATTTGATACACGACCAGAATAATCTAATACTATTGAATCAATTGATGAAGTTGTTGTTATGCCTTCATTAAATTTGTAATAAACGCCTAGATCAGTATTTGCATCATCTGTATTGGTTCCACCACCAACATAGGTCCACCAATTTCTACCAATCTCTCTATCTGTTCGTTCTGCCTTCCAGTATCTAAATTCATCAATAGAACCAGAAAGCTTACCCCATCCTAATCCGACGCCAGAAACACCAGACGGAGCAGTTCTTAAAGCACCAAGGTTTGCTACCAATCCGCCTGTTACATCGTTTATGGTTGTTCCTAATGCATAAGATGAATTAAGATCACCATTTACATAAAAACTAACATTAATTGAACTTGCAGAATTTGCTAACGAAACAGCGTAATGATTCCACAAATTTGAAGCAACTGAGGAGGTGGTTACTGATGTTCCTATGTTTTGTTGGAAAAAACCAGCAGTACCAGATTGTGCAGTAAGATAAAATGGAGAAACTGTATTTCCAGAAAGTTCTAATGTCAAACGACCATAGCCAGCACTTGAAGAAGCTGCGCCGTTCCATAAATCAAAAATTACTTCTTTTTCTGTACTTGATGTAATGAATGAATTCTTTTTTAACCAAAATTCTAAAGTAACACCACTACCACTTAAATCAAATTTTAAATTAGATGTTCTATTATCAGCAACATTATAAATGTTTGCTTTTTGATTTTGATTATTTAAATCTGTAAATGCATCTTTTAAAGAAGTGGTAGATGGTTTGTTGTTTGGACCAGATTTAATAACAATGTATTCTTTAGTTGTTGGATTACCATAACCAGAAATTGATGATAGTTGAGTGGACCAGCCAGAAGGTGAAAAAATTCCATAACCAGTAGTTCTTGGGTATGCATTCTCATAAAACCAAATGTCTAACAAAGAAGAAGAATTATACCAATCTAATTTTTCTTTTTTAGAACCATCATAAGGGTATTGTTCATAAACTCTTTTGATTGTGTCTTGATAGTATTTCTTAGCAGAACCAAAAATAGCAAAATTAGATCCAGTAGAGTAATTTACTGCAAATTGTATTCTATTCTTTTCTATTACGTGAGAATCTAACAATTCAACTGATTCTATTTCTTCAGCGATTTGTTCATTAGAAACTGGGGGTAATACTTTTTTTACTTGAAATAGATCTTTAAGGCTCATTCTTTTCTACTCTAAATTTAAATGTGTCTGATTGTTCTTTCCAACTATTAGTTGCGCCATCATAAAAAGTTAATTTAATTTGGTATGAATAATCTGTTTCTAAAGCATTCATATCTAAATCAAAATAACTACCAGATACATCGTATGAAAGACCTGTGTGCATTAGAGAACCTGTTCCATAAGGTATTACTTCAAGGTTATCTGCTACTCTTACTATTTTATACGATGCGCTTTCTATTGTCTCCGATGGGATGAAATTAGTTGCTACAGTATAAATAGTGGGTTGCCAATCTTTCTTGCGAACAAAGAATCTAAATCTTGCTTGTTCTTCTGAGTAGTAAGTAGGTTTAAGATTCGTACACGAAACAACATAACGATTTGTTGGATTGTAGTCTTGTGAATATAAATCATAAATGTCTATCGAGCCTGTGTGGAAACAGGTTGTAAGTGTGCTATTAAACCAACGATCAAATACTTCTGATGCTGTCGTGTTCAATGCGAAAGAAGCCGAGTAAATGCCAGTAGAAACCCATCCACCAGTTACAGGATTGTTTGGTGTTGCTGTAATTGTATTGCTGCCAGATGGATTGTCAAACACCCTTACATAGATGTTGCCAGTTCCAATTGCTGGTATGTTAGCCAAACGACCCCTAACAACATTGTAAAGATAAATTGTATTTAGATTATCTTGGGCTGATGCTAACGAACTACTTGCATAAAAATAACCTCTGTTATCACGACGAACAGAATTCCAACGTGCTTCTAAAGTTGGTTTTTTAAAGAAAAACTCTGTTCCTCTTGCAAAAAATCTTTTAGTATAAAATGATTGGGCTGCTTGTTCTTGGCTTGAAGTTAATTTAACACCAAAACCATAATTTGTTTTTGTTCCTGCAATCCATTGTTCGACTAGAGAAGAAACGTCAACAATTAAATCTTCAGTACCTTTATTAAAGAATTGAGAGGCTGTTGGGTTTGTATGATAATCTCCACCAGCAGAAGTCCAATTTGTTATTCCAACGTCCGAAGAAGAAGCAGCAGAATTCCAATTAGAGTAGCCAAAATCACTGTATTCTTCCATATCAAGCCCATAACCTTCGTTCCAAGAACGAGATACGGCAGAAACTGTTAAAGTAAAATCACTTGGTACTGTATCTGAATGTTTGGCATTATAAAGTTTCAAAAACCAAGAAACAGAACCAGAAGCAGGTAACAAACCAGATTGTCTATCAGAAATAATGTCATTTACTGAAAATTGTACCAAAACTCTTGATAACTCAGAAGATGAAGTGTTTGCTTGACCGTAAATGCTAAAAATTTCAAGAATGTCAGATTGTCCCATATTACCACTAACGCCTCTAGTGGATAAATTTGATTTAAATGCATTAGTGATAGTTGTATCAGCATTTGCAAAGTATTTTTTTATTGCCATTATGAAACAGTTCCTTTAATGTCTATAGAAGGAAATTTAACTTCGTAAATTACATTCTTTGGTGCATTTACATAATTACCATCAAAAGTTGTCATTGTATTCAAATCAATAACGGAATCTGCATAAACACTACCAAACTTTTGCGTTAATGTAACATTTCTTGTATCAATAACACCATCTATTTTATTTAATGTGTTATAAATGTTAGCAATTGAGATAGATTCTCCAATGTCAAGTTTGTTTTGTGTCATTGCTACTTGTAATGTTATTAGTGCTTTATTTAATACAGTACTTCTATCATAAAATGGATCTACAACAATGCTAAAATCAATTCCATAATTTATTATTATGGTATCTAAAATGTCAACTGTATCGTTGATCATTTTGTATTGTGAAAGCCAAGTTTTAAGATTAGATTTAACTATGCTATTTGCTGTTACTAATAAACCGTTGTTGTTTTCTGATACAACATAAATGTTTAAATTCCTTTTAAAAGAGGAATTATCTTGCATTATGGTACATCTTTTAATTTTACCAAATTTAGAAGGCATAGCATAAATAATACTTTGATAATCAATTAAAGATACTGCTCTATTTTGTGCTGCATAATAATTTAAAGTGTTCATTCTAAGTTCTTCAGCTTGATCTATTCTAACTTCACCAACCAATGGTTCTTCGTTAGTGACTTCAAGACTATTTCTTACTGTACTTCTTAAGGTTGAATTTGTGTTTGAAATGTTTGGAAATGTTAAAGTTGTATTTCTAACACCTGTTATGGTGCCTGCTGCAACATTTGAAAAATTTGGATTTGCTTTTCTATAAGTAATTGTAATACTTGTATTCGATGGTGCAACACCAAATTTATCTGTTTTTATCAAATTAGTTGGGTCAAATGCTTGATCGGTAAAGTAACTTCTCGCATGTAACTGAAGAATGCTTTGTGCTGGGTCTACTACCGAAGAAACATTTAGTTCATCTTCTGACCCGTAACCAAATTGCAAAAATGTAGTTTGTGAATTTTTATCTAAAACAAATCGTCTTGGTACTGGAAATGGTTTTAATATTGAAGTTACACCGTCCGATTGAGCGTTATTGTTATTTACTGCTCTAAAAATTACGTCTTGTGATAAATTATCTACCTCATAATACTCATTACCGTCACCATCAATTACTGATATTATTTCTAAAACTTGTGAATCTTGCAAATCTAATTTTAAAAATCTTTTATAGTCATCAACTTGAATTATTTTTTGTGCAAAATAGCCAGATTGAACAATACCAAAAGTTTTAATAGCAAAACTAGTTGGTGTTCCAGTAGTTGAGTCTACATTAGCAACAACTATTTCGTTTAATGGATTAGAAAAATCCACATCTTGTACTAAAGTAAATAATTGACCACCTGTTGAAGTAAAAGTGGTGCCTTGGTTTAAAATTGGTAAATAATCACTATTTGGTGCAATACCGTCTGTTTCTGCTGGCACTGATACAAATAACGTCACAAAGCCATAAGCAGTGCTTCTTGGATTGTACTTGTATCCTAATTGTTTAGAGATTTTAATTATGTTATCAAATTCAACAGCAGTATTCAACATACTTTCATTAAATTGATAGTCTAAATAAAACGAGAGAACGTCACCAGTGTAACTTACTGTGTCTAAAATTAAGGAACCAAAAGATGATTTATTAAAATCTGAAAAAGTTTCTGGATAGTATCTTTTTGAATAGTCAACTAACTCTTTTTTAATTGATTCAAAATCTCTTGCTGTATAACGAATTGGAATTTGTTTCTTCATACTATTAAATAGGTGTAATGCTAAATTTCAATAACTTGAACAGTATTATTAAAACCATCTACATAAAAATTAATTCTTAAATTTACAAGATTTTCACTATCATCCATTACAAAGTCAAATGCAGTTATTATGATATATGGTAAATAAGCGTTTATTTGCTGATTTATTTTATTTACTAATTCATTTTCTACAGATGATCTTTGTTCAAATAAAAAACGTTTTAGTCCAACACCATAGTTAGCATCCCACACTCTTTCTCCAGGTTCTGTTAATAACAACATTTTAAAATTTTGTTTTGCAACTTCATTAATTGTTTTTAACATTTGAAACCCATCATTTGAGTCTTGTCTAAATGGTAATTTTGCTGAGTAACTTGCCATACTTTTAATTAGTTTAACAAGAAGAATTGAAAGGATTTTTCTTTTGAGGACCAGATTCCGTTCTATCAAAATCAAATCCGTAACTATTGTTTCCTTTGGCAGTATTGCTCAATGTCTCTAGCGCACTAATACCCCAATAAATAAATCCAAGTGGTGATTGAACAGGAATTCCTGGGTAATACATAAGTAAAGCAGAGTACGGAATGATTGATAAATCTGGTGAGCCTACAAGTTCTGCTGCTTTCTTTAATTTGTTTGCAATAACAATGTTAGGATCATAAGTTTCTTCAATACTTTTGATTATTTCTATTGGTGTTTGTGCAATTATTTTTGCTATTTCTAAATCAAATCCAAAAGATGAATTTGGATTATCTAACTCATCGCAAAGATTTTGTTGTGTTCCATCTGCTGCTGCTGAATGGATGTTTGCAATTGTTTTAATAGAAGGGTCAAATGAAGAATTGCTATTTTCATAATAATTTGAACACATTAAAATTGTTGTTATTGCAGAAAAATTTAGTATTTTTTGCAAAGGAAAAACAAAATTTATTAATGTTTCAAATTTATTATTATTTTGTATTTGTTGTTTTGCTAATAAAATTTGTTCTTCTGGTACATCCAAAATGGTTGCAGTTGGATTATTGATAATAAAAGAGTTGCTATTAATTAGTGTAATAGCTTCTGGATCAAAGGACGTAAGACCCGCTTTGATTGCTAATTTTACTGTTACTGTGCTATTTAATTCTTCGTTTTTAATGTCTACATAAAACATAAAATTTGATTTATCAATTTGATTTAATTCAAACTTTGAAACAACTGGTAAATTATCAATAAAAAATTGCTTTGTTGTTATTAGATTAGATAAAGTTATTTTTTTATCGCCTTTGCTGAGTTTTACTTTAAAAAATGAATTAAAATTATCACTTATTGAAATAAATTCATTATTAAAAACGTACTTTAAATAGTTAAGAAAATTTTGTTCTTTGTTAGTGTTTGTAGTTGGTAAATTAAAAACTATTATTTCTTTTGTAATTGGATCTACTAATTCTTCACCATTTTCTGATAAAGATTCAAACTCTTCTGAAAGAATCTCAATCAAGCTTTGATAATAAGAAATTGATAAATTTTTAATTCTTTCTACAAAAATGTCAAATAAATAATTTGGTAAAGTGTTATCAAACTTATAAAATTCAGTATTATCAAAGACAGATGTTAAATTAACTTTTCTTAATTTAAAATCAACTATGTGTGTCCTACAAGCAAGTTGTAAATTTGATTTAATAATTTCTTTTTGTAAAGGCGAAACAGATGTTGTGGTTGCTGTATTCATAACTAAACACGTATTGTTGTTTAGTGAATTTAAAATTTCATCTTTTATTTGTTGAACGTCTAAGATTTCAAAAAAATTTAGATTTTCAAGTATGGTTACACCATCAAAATCAGCATTTAAATCTTGTTTTGTTTTTAAAAAAATACTATTATTTTGAGATTTAATAAATTTTTGTATTAAATTTGCATAACTATCTAAATAAAGTTTTCTTAAAAAATTTATCTTTTTCTCTTCTGTATCAAATCTTTCTAATAAATTTAATGGAATAAGTTTTACAAAAGATAAAAATTGATTTACTTCTGAAGAAATTTCAGTTAGTGGAACAGAATTTGTTGTTTCTTTATAATTGTAATAAGTTGATTTATTTAATACTACTGTTTTATTTGTTAAATTAACTTCTTGTAAAGTTTGGTTCATGTTGTAGATCCAGTAATTGTGTAAAGTGTAATAACTTGCGTGCTTGGTAATGAGTCAAAATTAGCTAGATTGCTATTACTAGTTGTACTTAAATACTTATTTGGAATAGAAATACTAATTGATAATTTTTCGTAATCTAATGAAATATAATTTTCTATTTTATTTACCACACTTTGCACATCTGGTGTGGTTTTAGATTGGTAATCATAATTTTTAATGTAAACTATACCTTGCTCTCCACCATTAAAAGCAGAAAAGTTTGTTGTATTTATCAAAGTTTGTGTATCAATAATTTTATTATTAACAATGGAATTATTATTAACTTCTAATTCTTCGTAATAATCAATCAAACTATCTTGATCGGTTCTACCAAGGGGATCACATAAAGTAAACTGATTAGCAGCCACTCTTTGCATAAATTTAGGATTCAAACTATTTTCAAGTATTTGAACTTCACCATCATTATCTACTACTGTAGTATCTATAAATTTTCTAAGTATTGGTTCGGTTGTATTTTCTGTTATTTTTGTTTCTAAAATGTTATTAACAAAATTTGATGAATTTAAATCATAAACATAAGCAAAAGTATTAAAAGTACTATCAACCGTTTGTTGTACTGCCTCTTTTAAAGATGGCATATCATCAATTGATATAAGTCCAGGTTGGTTTCCTTTACAGAAGATTTCTGGGGTTTCTCCCAGTATTTTGTTTGGATTTGTTTTGATTGCCGTAGCAAGCTCAGAAAGTTTCTCTAAGTTTTTTCTAGTTCTTTGTCTTTCTTGATTTAAAACATCTTTAATTTCTTCATTTGTTAAATTCTTTTCTTTTAACAAGGATTCTCTTAAAGAATTAACATCCTCGGAAAAACACAATTCTGGCGCAGCAACTATCTTCTCTGAATTCTCTTCAATAATTGAACAAAAACTTGGATCTATTCTAGTGCCAAGAGTTTTAAAAAGACCAGAAATTTTTGATCTGTTGTTGAGCCTTTTTCTTATCTCTGGATATTCAAATTCTAACAATTCTTCTACTACTAAGAATGTAGTTTCATTTGCTTTATTATTTAATAAGCTACAAACTTCTACAGGAGTAGCCATCATTGATAAATCATCTAAGAATTTATTTATGTCTTTTAATACCGCTGTTGGGTCAGTTTGCTCTTCGCAATCTTCACCAATTTGTATTATTTCAGTAGAATGTCCGTTTTCATCTATTCCAAACGCTCTAAATACGTCACCAATGAAACTTTGAGTTATTTCATCGCCTATTCCATTAGCTATTGCGTCAACAAAGCTTAAATCGCTATAATTATTAAATCTAGATAATCCACTTGTACAAATTTCTACAATTAATGCTAAAAGTTTTTTTATTATTGAAAGAAGGATGTTGATAGCTAATCTTAATAATGCTAACAAAAGTTTATTTGTAAAATCTTTTGTATCATCTATTGTTGGATAGGGATAAGGAATTGAAAAAGATGGTGGGTTACATGCCAAATCAACTGCATTTTGTATTAAACTACCAAGTTGAACTTGATAAGAATCTAAATTATCTGGTGTTGATTCAAGAGAGCAAACTAAGAAATTATTTAATAATCTAGAAACTTCATCTCCATTTTGAATTTTTTCAAGGTCTAAAGTTTCGTCATTATCTCTTAAAATGTTTAGTAAAGTTTGTTGTAGTTCTTCTTCAGTCTTACATTCTTTAATTTTATTTAATACTTGTTCTCTTAATTTAATTGCTAAAGCATTTTCAGATTCTTGTGCTAATTCAAAACATACCGACATTATTGTGCTCTCGTTGACATTAGTTTGGCTACTGCTTCGTTTATTCTAATAATTTTGTCTTCTATTGGAATTTCTGAAAATGCGTCAGTATCAAAACCATAGCTTTGATATGTTTCTTCTGGCAGTATCCTCTTTAAAATAAATAGTAATTGACTCAAATTCAAACAAGCAGTTCTGTCTAATAACTCTTTGTAAACAAGTTCTTGTTGTTCTTGTGGTAAAAACGGAATGACATTATCAATCATTTCTTGTGAATTAAAAGTATTAATAACACCTATTGTAATAGTTGCATTTATTCCACTTAAATCAATTAAATCTTTTGCAAGTGATAAAGTACATCCTAAAGAATAATCAATCATTTTACAAATTCCAAAACGATTTAGAAAATCATAAACTTTATTAATTTGTTCTTGAACAGTTTTTACACCTTTAGAATTTTGTGCTATTGGATTATAAAGAGGTATATCAACTTCATCAAAACCATCTTCATTGATTATTCTGTACTTTTTATTTGGATTACTTGGAGTGGATAATTTTAATTGATTTTTTTGATAAACTGTAGGGTTACCTGTATCTTGAATGTAATAATCAGTAACCAACCTTACTGCTCTAAATTGTGAAACAAAATTTTCATTATTTGCGTCAAGAGTAGAAATTAACATTACTGTTATGTTTTCTTCGTAAGCATTATAGTTTTGTGTTGAACTCTCAATAGAATTAATTAAACTATTAAAAAATGTATCTAAACCTTGTCTCGATACAGCGTTATCACCTACATACAAGTTTCTTTGTAAAATTGTGTTTGGCAATAAAGTAAAAGCAGCAGTTTTTGCTTTTACTATTCCTAATTTAATTTCTTCTTCAATAGTTTCTTCATAAGTTTTAGCAGGATAATACTGCCCTTCTTGTTGTATTGAGTTAAAAATTTGAATAATGTCCTTAGCATATTGGTTTCTGTTTTTTTCAAAATTTTGTACAACATCATTTAAACTAACGCCCCATACGATAACTTTAGGATAAATGTATGTTTCTACAAACTCGGGCCAAGGAACTTTACATCTTTCAATTTTAGAAATTCTATAAATGTTTTTTACCAAAGCAACAATAGTAGGATCATTAATTGGGCTTGATTTTAGAAATCTGTCCATTCCAACTCTTAATTTTCTACAGTTTCCTTGCTGATTAATAGAAATGTCATAAATTTTATTGCATTCATCATTTATAGCAAATTCAATAACAGATTTTGATCTATCGTTGGCATCATTAAGAAATGGAACATTATTTTTATCTAATAAAGATTTAACTTTATCTAAAAATTTATTAACATCATTTGCTTTTTCTGATAAAGACAGCTCATCTAAAATAGGTTGAGAAGTATTAAACGGTT
>Ga0181356_1000495_pt1 | contig 17132 bp, 24 predicted proteins | sample Fa13VDMM110SN_FD_130104 | JGI IMG/M metagenome (GOLD analysis project Ga0181356, IMG submission 130104) | Freshwater viral communities from Lake Michigan, USA - Fa13.VD.MM110.S.N | ecosystem: Environmental > Aquatic > Freshwater > Lake | place: USA: Michigan | collected 2013-09-24 | reverse complement strand
TCAAGGTATTGCTTATCAGTAAAGTTACCTTTGTCGTCTATTGGCCGTGACTTGCCAGGCAAACGTCGTCCGACATTTCGCAACCTATCTTTTTCAGACTGTGGCAAGGCGATACTAACGTTGCCAGGCTCTTTTCCCATTGCTGTTTTTCGTGCCATAAAACCCTACTTTTTATCCATGTTTTGTTGGAGAACGTCTCTAATAGATTTCTTTTTACCCTCTTCCTGTTGAGGCTGTTGTGGCATTTGCTGTAGTGGTCCCATAGGAGCAGGTGGTCTTATTTGCGGTCCACCCTTAATGCCAGCAGTTAGTTGACGAGCGCCGCCAAGATAATAGTCGTATTGATTTTGATTAATACGATTATCCTTCATTGCCTCATCCAACTTGGCCTTGATTTGCTCGAACGTAATGCCTTGCTGTTGAGCAAAGTGTTGAGCGTTTTTAATCGCAGTAGCAACGTCATCGCCAGCATTGCTTACAGCGCCCTTAGCATACCAAGCAGAAATGTCAGAAGCCTTCTGCCCTACAAATCCGTACGCAGTAGCTAGTGCGTCTGTGAGTGGAACAGCAGCGTTCCATGCCGCTGGTTGTTTTGCAGAGATTTTATCGATTTCTTTCCACTTTAACGTAGAGCCATCTTTGCCAAAATCATACTGGGAACCATCGGCAAGCGTTCCTTTGAAGTCTTGATCAAGGACTCCGCCTTCTTGCAAAACTCCACGAATGTTATCTCGCATGAATTGTGCTTTGCCTTTCTTAGAGCCAGTCCAAGAGCCTACAGCTCCTGCAAGGGCTCCAACAACTGCACCTACTGCTGCGCCAATACCTGTCCCTACGCCTGGAACGATTGAACCAACTCCTGCGCCTATTGAAGCACCAGCAGTGGCTCCACCGACTACGCCTGTTTGCGTTCTTTTTGAACCAGCGGCCATGTCGCCTAATGCTTCAGCCGTTTTGTATCCGGTATAAGCACCAGTTGCGATGTTTAACCCAGGTATCAAATTTGCACCTAAGTCAGCGCCAGCAGCGCCAGCTATGTTCGCTACTCCAGAAGCTCCTGATAATCCAGCGCCAATCTTATCGCCGCCTTGGTAAGCTTTATATGCGCCGTAAAGTTGAAGAAGTCCAAGTCCACCTTGTGCTACTTGAGCCCAATCCACCGACCCTAAAAAGCTTTCATTCGTAAGGCTTTCAGTTGGAACTACCTGAACAGTTCCATCAACATTGCTACGAATAGCGGTCATGCCTTCGGGGACACTTTGCCCTGCTGGTAATGAGCCAGGATTTACTGGAGTAAAGTTTTTGTTAAAGGCATCAATGCCAGATGTTGTGCCTTGAGTCGCTCCGGTAGTTGTTTGAGCAGTAGTTGAAAGTGATTGCCCAGTTTGCTCCGCTGCTTGCTTAACAGTTTCTTCGCCGACCTTAGCGCCAGTCAGCCTATCAACCCAGCCATCAATTTTATTGTATATAAACCGTCCGGCAATAGCGCCAGCAACGACACCACCAGTTTGAGCTAACGCATTGCTTTGCGCTTTGCCAGCCGCTTCTTTTTGTTGCTGCTCAGGTGTCTTAGGCGCACCAAAGCGTTGCTGTACTTGCTGCACAGCTTGCAGCGGAGACAAACCCTGCGTTTGAAGCCAGAGGTAATAAGCCTTGGGGTCGCTTTGTGCTAATGCTGGTTCTTGTGCTGCCATACTAAATCCATGTTCCAAACACTGCTACACCGTCACGAGCAAACAAATTAGGCCGTGTAGTGCCGCCAGCAAATATCACTTTGCCAACTTGGTCACGACTAAATTCCTCATGAAGCTGAATATCAAAACGTGGCCTAACACCTTCCAGTCCGTGAATCTCAGCAAACCGTTCAAGGATACCCTGCTCAAGCAGTTTCTCGTTGAATATGCTTACGTCAGTGTCAGCAAGAAAAGTATTATAAGCACCGTTATAATAGGCCCAAGTAACACCGCCATCCGATACAGAGCCAGTAGTATGTGTAGGAGCTGTAGCACCTGTCGTGCCTCCTGCTGTCGTCCGGTAGTAGTTGCCGTTGTTAAAACAGTAAGAACCAGCAGCAAATGATGTTGCTGTTACCCACTGACGAGGACGCACACTTCTGTCGGCAATATACTCAAAAATAATTACATTGCCGTTGTAGTTAGCTCCTGGGGTGGGACTAATAAGGAGTTGGTTATTGCTGACTCCCCGAATTTGGAATCGCTGATAAATGGTTGGGTTAAGTTGGAAACCTCTTATGTCGGCGTAATCCTGCTCGCTCATTGGTCCTAAGAGTCTGAACCGAGTCGATGAATTCCAAAAGGTTTCGTACTGGTACCATGAAAAGGCCGCTGGTAACTCGTACGTTGCCGTATTAGCTACCAGCGTGATTGACCCTGAAGCGTAACATTTAGGCCACGGGTAAGCCTCAAAGATGTCACGGTTAATACGTTGTGCAATTGCTAAGAGCTGCTTTGTAGTCGTCTCATTAGACGTAAGGATGTTGGATTCAACCGTGTATCCAGCCTCATTTGCAACGTTCGTAATAACCGTGGCTATCGTCATACTTTCCTTGGTCTACCTCGTCGTGGACTTTCGTCCTGAGCCTCAATAATGCCTTCTTCTAGGGCTTCATCTGGAACAGATTGGATCACCCCCTTTCTCTCGGCACGAAGGTCAATTCCCTCGTTGGCTTCTACACGTTGCATGAAAAGCTCAAGTTTATGCTCAAGCTGCTCACGACGAGTTGTTTCCCGATCCAAAAGCTGCCGTAACTTCACGACCTCATTCTGGTCGGACTTCGCTGCGTCTATCCAATCTTGTGCTAATTTGCAGAACTTAGACAAGGGTCCAAGTTTGCGTTTAATCTCATCGTTAGCCACAGCCAACTGCTCAACCGTTTTAAAGCCAAGGTACTGAAGCTCACGCATCGCAGAGCCAGACATCATCGGCCATTCAGCCAATGGAGTTCCTTCAACTACAGGCTCGCTACCAGCCTTAAAACGAGCGTACAGCTCAGGGTAATCGTGGATGTCCTGTGGCTCAATCCGTCGAACTGTCTCGTCCATGCCAGGCCATTGGATTGAGATGGATGGTATCTCGTCAAAGATTGGACGACCCTCCGTCAATGACTTTTCACGGTTCTCGTTGTAAGCAAAAAAGAACTTAACGTTAGCGCCAGAGTATCGCTTCTTTGGCTGCGAGTTCCCCGACATGATGGACTGCCAATCAATCTGTGCCATATAATCTCCGTAGTATTACGCAAAAATGCGTAAATACCTTATAGCACTAACCTTCAATAACGACCAACGTGTTAATCGACGACCCCGATGTTTGATACGCCGTAATTGCTCCAGCCGGTATAAACCCATTATCAAACCGAACTACGTTAGAACCTGCGGTGCTTGGGAGCACATAGCAAAAGTTTGTAGCTGTTGGAGTGATTCCGGTAAGAGTAGCTCCGTTAAAACTGATAGCTATGTTTGCTGCCGAGTTGTTTTGAATCATTAAGAAGTTACGGAATGGTCTTGCAGTTGCTATGGTAACGCTGGTGGCCGTTGCCATGGTTGGAGTTGTAGTTGTTGTGTTTCCAGCAAAACTTGTCATAAATCACCTATTCTTTACCTAAAACTACGGACGGATCTACGTCCAATTCTTTGGCGGATATTCCTAAGCGTTTTAACACATCAGAAATTGTAAATGGTTGTTTTGATTTATAACCTGCCAAAACTTGATCTAAAGAATCCTGACCGATAAATTTAGCAATCTTAGCCAAATTTACGTCGTCATATTTTAGCAAATCTTCATCCTCAGTTGTTCTAACAATGGAGGATAAGGGAACGCTTTTTGGGGGCATAAATCACCTAAAAAGTTGGGGGGATTGCTCCCCCCGTTAGTTTACAAAGCCTTGGTAAACCCTAAGTAAAAGTATGAAGTGCCGTTTGATATCACTACAAAGCAGTTAGTATCAGCATCAGCATCTTTTACAACACCGACAAACCCACTTCCTACAGAGGCAGGAGTTCCGAACGAAGTCGTAAGCTCAGCCGCTGTTGGCGTAGTGTTGCCGACATTGTTGATTGCCTGTTTAGTTCTTACACCAGCAGCCGTAGCCACTACCTGACCGGCAGGGGTAACAGTTCCTGGAAAAATACCATCGGTAACGGAAGCTGCAAGCTCCGCTGGCATACCGAGTCCCATAAGGGTTTGTGCATTAGCCATAAATCTCTCCTTAAAAAGCGGCTGCTATACGAGCCAGCCGCCAGATTGATTAGTTACCGATTCGCAATACACCCCATGATTGAACCTCAGCGGCTGCTGCTGAAGCACCAACCGTTGTAAGTCCAACTACATTTGGCAATTTAACAAACGATCCACCAGAAGCATCGTCCGCTACACCACCAGTTGCGGTGGTATGAACAGTTGCTTTTGCAGTGTAGTTAATGAATCGAGCTTTAACACCCTTTCCACTTCCTCCACCAGCATCGCCACCGACCCATACCCACACGTATTCGTTAGTAAGAGCTGCTGCTTGAACTGCTCCAAAATAACGTGGAGCAATTGCCGCTTCGGTATTGTCCATCTGAAAGACGGTGAAATCATCTTTGATTGAAACCCAATCGTACTGCGTAAGACCTTCTGCGGCCTTACAAAAGATGAAAACTCCTTCAGGAGAACTTCCGACTTGACCAAGTTGCGCTGGCAAACTTGGTACATAAGAAGCATCAAATGAACGAGTATAATTTACTCCAAACGATCCTGAGAATGACATATTCTGTTACCTCCCTAATTAAGCGTAAATAACAGCCTGAAGTGCAGGTGCAGAACAGCAGAGGTTTCCTTCAACGATGATAACCGTGAAGAAAGCATCCTGGTCAACCGGACGAGCCATTTCTGGAGCGAGCGGTTTGAAGTCTGCGCCACGAACCATGTCAAATGTCCAATACTTAGTATTGAGCAATCGGCATGAGTTAGTCTCAAGCACTGAAGAACCGAATCCACCGTCGAATACAAAATCGCATCCGTCGTAGCTAAGAACTCGGAATCCAGCTACAGCCTTCTTTGCAGGAAGCTGAATACGCTGAATTGCGGTCAATGAGCTGTGGAGGAACTTCCAAGCTGTACGATCCATAAGTCCAAGGTCAGGCTGCTCGTCACCTCGTGTTACCTGCGAGATAGCGTCAGTGATTTGCTCCTGAACGTTGGAAGCTGAAAGCGTAACGTTGATTGCAAGGTTACGAGCCCAGAGATTAGTACTACGGTCAATAGTTCCGTAGGTACCAGACGATGGGGATGTCGAAACTGCTTTCTTGATACCGTCGAACTCAAGTCCACCGGAACCTGTTCCATCGCCACGAAGCGAGGTAGATACGGTGTTCTTAAGACGGCTGATTGCAGCCTTCATCTTCATCTCAGCGAGGTCAAGGAGTTGAGCCTCGTCACGGTTAGCACGACGCTCACGTCCAGCAATTGCTACAGGCTCATAAACCTGCTTAATTGCGAAACGGAAAGCGGTTGCATCGTCGATTGCTGAAAGGTCAAACGAGTCAAAACCGGAGTAGAATCCACCTACAGCCGCATCATTGTACATGATAGGCTTACGGAGTTCATATCCACCGGAAAATTTACGAATAAGACCCTGCTCATCAAGCGAAGCCAAAAGCGGGTTGTGGTGAAGAACCTCATCCGCAATGGCATCCGATTGATCGAACAGGGTAGTTACTATTGCTTCTTCTAAATTAGGCATTGTAGTTATCCCTTTGGTTTAAGGGACAACCACTATTAGCTAATCTCCAGAAAGGCGACGCCGCAGGTTGTCCCGAATATCTTTCGTTACGATCCTGGGAGTTCCACTTCCTGCGGAGCCAGATATAGATTTAGAAGCTGCTTTTGCCTTTTGTGTGGCTACTTGCTGCTGCTGTATTACCGGCGCCGTCTGTAGCCTTTGAGCTAAAGAAGCAAACGTCGGATTGCCGTTTACAACATAATTATAGGCGGTTTCTAGGATCTCGTCAGTCGAGCTATACCGTCCTGTAGTTGCTAAAGCCTGTACCACGGGGGCCATTTCTGCTTCTAACTGCGAAGCGGTTTCAGGGTCACGGAACAAAGGCTTACGGCTTGTAAAGGATTCTACAGCACGTTGATTCATGTACTCAACTGCCTTTTTCTCCTGTTCCTGCTGTATGCTCTTATAACGCTCCTCAGCGATTCTTTCGGCATCCTGCCTTGTCAGGTATTCGGTTGGTTGTTGGTACGTCTCCTGCTGCCCTACAAGGTCGTTAGGTTTAAGTCCGTAAGCCTCAAGCCACTCGATAGCCGTCTGCACTGGGTTAGCTTCCATGGCTCTGTCCCAGGCAACTGAACGACGAGTAACGTCAGCAACGCTTATTCCTTCTTTGGCATAATCGTTTTCGTATTCTTTAATTACGTCGTAAACACGGGAGTTCTGCTCACGAAGTTGATTAACTTCTTGCATCTTTCGGTCATACTGGGTTCGTGTTTCGTAAGCTCTACGATTAAGGTATGACTGTAGGATATGAGCATTGTCAGTGTTTGGATTAAGAAATGCATCCTTTTCAGCGGCGTTCATGTCAGCCGGAGGAGCCAAGGCAATACGCTCCTGAGTTTGTGGAACAGACTGCTCAACTACGCTACTTTCTGTGGAGCGTTCGTTGTTGGGTTCCTCTACACTTTCTTCTTCTTTCAGGTTTTTAAACTGCTTACTGAGGCTTTGACGTATTGAAAGCTCTGCCGGCTCTCGGTCTACAACTACCTCTGTTGACTCAACATCAGGCGTATTATCTTCCATTTCTATACCTATCAACCATAGTCTCTTTAAGTTTACTTACGAGTTCTCGCTCCCGTGACCCGTTTTCACGGTCGCTCTGGTAGCCCCTGTCGTAAGCATCTCCAACTTCTATAGCGCCAGCAGCTTTGTATGCTGCTCGCAGTTTGCTCTTACTTGTGTAAATCTCTTTTGGGTTTAGTGGGTTTCTAGTTGGTTCCATCTCGTCTTGAATGAACAAATCACGAGCGTTTGATTGTGCTCGCCTTTGAACTTCTTCGATTGGAACAACCTTTTTTTGAACGTGGCAGTATTGAAACAATTTGTATTTGTTACTCATCGTCTTCCATCGTAGCAAACAACAGCAGTATTTTTATACGCTTTTCTTTCTGTTTACGCTTTATTGTCGCTATTTCATCTTGAATGGTTTTTTGGATTGCTGCAACCATTTCAGCAATATCGGAACGAACCTGCTCCGCATACGCCGTCATTAACTGTTGTGCATGGTCGGTAGCTACAATTTGAACCTTCAGGTCATCGAACAGCTTTTGCTGCGATTGCCGAAATGATTCTTCCAGTGCAATGTCAGCAATAACGCTTTCGAGTTGTTGACCTGCCTCAAGTCGTTGCTTGATGCTTTTCTTTAGTTCTGGTTCTTTCTTTCGCTTTTTATTGCGCTTTTGCCGAGCCTTAAGAATAGCGGCTGCATACTGTTCTTCGTACAGCTCGTCGAAGCTCTTCTTAAACCCGTCAGGGTCAAGCAGTTGAACCTGCAAATAACTCTGAGGTGGTTTAAAGATGAGAAACATTTGGTTTAAGCTATCTCAGCCTCAACTGTGTGAAGTGCGTGATACGCTGCCAATATCTCTTTTAACTGCTCAGAGCCTGATGAACCAAGATACCCTGTAATAGCGTTGGCAATAAGGGTGCTAAACAACGATGACACCTGTGACTTGCATACGTTTTCGCACACAAAGTCTATCGCAGTCTGCTCGCTGCTCGCAGACCAGCCATAAGTCTTGGCGATAATATCAAGGTATGGTTCATACCCTTCAGGTAATGGCATTTCAAAAACGATTCGTACTTTTGTCATGTTAGTCATGTTGTTTCTAAATTATTCGATAAGAGAATGTATACGCCATAGTCTGATTTGTGATGTCAGACGAAATAAACTTTAACGAAACTCTGTCGTTTGTTGCATCCGACTCAATTCCTCCTCCCATACCTGCAACGCCTGTAGCAAAAGCGGTTCCGCCAGCTTGAAATGCTGTAGAAAAATTGGATGCAATCGGCAAAGAAATTCCGAGCAGCGTAGCTGTTGCGGTCGTTGTTGGATCGATATCTAGTTGACCCGAAACTGTGACTGAATTTCCAACTCGCAAATATGTTGCCAGTCTAGCGGTAGAACTAGCAACGTTAGTAGTATTTGTAAGAGTGGGAGTGTAAGTGCCGTGTGCAAGTCCCGTATCATTTACAATGGAATCACATTGTAGAGACGATGTGATGTTTACAGAATCGGAAAATGTAAATCCTGCACCTGATCCAACAGCGTCAAATGTAACGCCGCCAGTTGCGCCGACTGTTATATTGCACTCATTACCTGTACTGTATCTTAATTGACATTGCTGAGTTGCACTTTCAACTGTGAGTTGAGCGTTAAGATTTGTGGCTGTGTTAACCCCTGTTTTGCCTCTTTGAGTGCCGCCAGTAGTTACATTTATTAATACATTACCATCAGTGCCGGATCCTGCTTTTGCACCTCCAAGCAATGAAATGCTTCCACCGTTACTATTACCTGACGCAGCTCCACCAGTTAGAGATACTGTACCTCCTGCGTTTCCTGTTGCTCCGGTCCCTGTTGCCGTTCCAGCCGCACCAGCCGTGAACTGAACGTCACCGCCTCGTCCTGCTGTGTTTGTTGTAGTTCCGCCGCTTGCGTTACCACCAGCGCCAGAAGTTGCTACTAATCCTCCACCAGTGCCGCCTGTATTGTTTACTGAACCAACTTGAGTAGAAGCTCCACCTGCACCACCGCTTAGAAAGAAAGATCCTCCTGTGCCTGAAGCGTTAGTTGTGGCGGTTGCGCCAGTTGCTAAACCGCCATTTCCTCCCGTCAGAAAGAAAGCTCCACCGTTACCACCTGTGTTAGTAGTAGTTGAGCCTGAAGCTGCTCCTCCTGCGCCTGATCGTACAGAAGCGGATCCTCCTGCACCTCCGGTGTTCGCTAACGCACCAGCACCTGTAACATTACCGCCTGTGTTTGCTGTTACAATAAGTTGTCCGTTTACTCCAGGAGTGCCACCGTTAGTTGCTGAGTTTGTAGCTGCCGATCCTCTGATTGTAAGGTCAATTCCAGTTGCGGCTGTAATTAAGCCAGTCGACGCAAAGCTCACTCCAGTGCTGTTATATGTATGAGTGCCAATCGTTCCAGTCGTGGAAGTTAACGTACTAACTGTTCCGGTTGTAATCGTTCCGGTAGTTGAATTCAGAGTATTAATCGTGCCAGTAGTTGCGGTAAAAGTGCCGCAAGCAAGTGACGTTCCAAAGTTGCCTGTTGCTGCTGTAGCATTTCCGCTTAAAGTAATGTTAGACGCATTTATATTCCCTGCAAGGTCTAATGAACTCGCTCCTGTTATTGCGCCAGTTACAGTAAGAGCGCCTCCTACCTCAGCCGTGGTTTCAACATCTAAAGTAGTAGCTGTAACAGTGCCTAAAACATCTACGGCTAAACCGTATCGAATAGATGGAGTAGGAAGCGTGCCTGACTCGTAAACATCGCCATCATAATCAAAAGTAGCTGTTGTTGTTGTGACGAAATCATCCGGAAATGTAGAGCCATCATAATCAGACTGAAGCTGAACATGATAGCCATCTGCTCCTGTTACAGGAGTTATGGCAAATTGAACTTGATAGCCAGTATCTTCCGCACCGTTATCAGTAACAGTGGTAGTCTGAAAATAATTAGCTGAATAGACTCGTCCAAAAGCCGTGTCTTTATAAGCAAAAACTCTAGCTGTGGTTGAATACCCAGAATTAAAATAATTGCCTAAGCCATTGTATAAGATCGTGGCAGTGCAAGCTGTAACGTTTCCAACAGTAAACGATTCGCCTGTAAAATAGCCTCTGCCGGCTGTTAAACTTCTAGTCCCTAAATTTACATTTGTTGTTGCGCCTGTGTAAGGGACCAAACCGGCTACATCCTGTACCGTATCAAACGCCCCTGAAAGTGGATTAAAAACGTATTTGTATCCCACTACGACCTCACAACGCTTGTCAGGTTATCTCCGGTGTATCCGAGAGTAAGAGTAGCTACCGTCACAGTTGCTAGCTTATAAACCACACCAGTCAGGTTAGTTCCTGTGTAGCTCAACACAATCTCGTCGTGCGGCTGATTGGCAATACCAGAAACGATCTCCTGATACACATTACCGCTACGAACAATGGTAGCTACAGGAATGTCAGGATTAACCGATGCTGCGGAGTTGGATACTGTTGTTGGCATTAGTCTTGATCCTCAATCTCAATACCTACAGGGTTTCCAGTTTCATCGGTAATAATCTTACCTTTGCGCTTACGAGACTTCTTCTTTTCACGCTCGATGATAACTGGCTTTTCGCTTTGGAACATGATTGATGATGACGGACTTCGCTCAATGGCATCCATTTGCAACCGCACACGCTCGATTTGCTGCTCTGAAGCTAACCGACGCTCTTCCATAATTTTCTCGGACTCGGACAAGCGCATACGCATTTGGTCAAGCTCAAGTTTTTGAATCTCAAGGATTTGAGCCATACGATTAGTTTCCTGCTGTATGGCCTGCTTATTAGCGTCGCTAGCTGACATTGCTTGAACTTTAAGCATATCAACCTGAACGGCACTTTGTTTGACTTGTATCTCTTGCTGTTGCAAGCCAAGCTCTTGTTGCTTGTAATACTCGTCAGTTTGCTGTTTCTGTATATCCAGCTGTGCTGAAAGCTGGTCACGCTGCATCTTAAGCTGTTGGTCTTGATAAGCGAGCTGGTTTTTAGTCGCCTTATCCTGCATTTCCATCTGCATGACTTGGAGCTTAGCTTGTGACTCAACCTGAGCTATTTGGAGACGCCCTTGTACCTCAAGCGTTGTAGGGTCCGGCGGCGGCGGTTGCTTAGCAGCCTCTTCCTTAGCTTTCGCAATTTCTCCAACTTGCTGCATAGCCTTTGTGAAAATACCATCGAGTTCCTTGCCTCCCTTCATGGTTTTAATCATGTTTTGGAACAAAGAGATACTAAAGTCTAGTAGCGGTGGATACTGGTCTACTAACCCTCTCATTTGGTCGAAGAACTGGCCTGCTTGCTGGATGAGCATAGCGCCATCTCTTTGCTGTTGCTGCTGGTCAATAGCAATCATGCTGTCAGTAGCAATTTGGATTCGGTAGCTGCGCTTCTTGTTGTCACGAAGCAGTCCGATGATCTGTTGCTTCATATCGTCGATAAGTTGCAACGGATTTGGCGCAGGAGGTGGAGGTGGTGCCATTGGCGGCATCATACCTGTATCACCTGGTGGCATACCCTCTGGACCCATCTCTGGCATTGGAGGTGCTGGTGGAGGTGGTGGGATGTAGATCGTTGGCTCAATAAGAGCGTCTGCATCGCCAACTTCTAAAATTGTTTCTGGCTCAAACTGTTCCGCAATAATCGTGCCAAGATTGCTAATGGCATCCGATATAAACTTGCTAAACATATTTTGACGTACAACCAAACCAAGTGATGACCATTGGCTTTCCAACCGGTTTGCGGTGGCAGACTTGTACTGCTCGCTGGTTCCACGAAGCAAATCAGATACTTTCAAGGTTTCATAAAGCTGCTGCAATGCAGCTCCACGAGCGCCCTGAAGAACGTTAAGAGCGTTTACGAATGGCTCGACTGGGTAGAACTCTACTCCTGCTTGCAATCCACCACGGCCCTTGTAGGACGGCCAGTTAATGATTGGAGTACCTTTAAGGTCGCCTGCAAACAACTGCTCTACAGTTGGACCCATTGCAGCGTCATAAAGGAAGTTAGTACGAATGGCCTGAGTTACGGCATGGATACGGGTGGTAAGCCGTTCTACCTCAAGGATCTGATCACGAACATGAGCGTAGTCAGACACTGGAACAACTGAGTCTGGATCAGTTGATTGGCTGATTACTGAGCAAGGATAGAACCTTTCAAATTTGGTAGGTGGCTCAGACGATTCAATGATGGCCTTTTCGCCTGTCTTTTGAAGCCAGTACACCTTGTTGGTAGCTTCACACCAAATCTCGTGCAGTTCTGCCTTACCTTCGTACTTATCCTCTTTACGAGCCAAGTCTTTCTTCATGACTTCTGGGAACGAGTCATAAATAAGGTCATCAGCTACATCACGACCGAAGAGTTGTTCGGCTTGGTCACGGTCAAGGAACGCACGACGGGACTGCCATTCAATTTCGTCTTCAGTACGAGCGTCGGAGCAGTTGTAATCGTTGTATTGGATAACGTCTAATACTGCTTTTTCTTTAATCTTTTTTTCCACCTCAATGGAAGCTATAAGGATGTTGCCTTCACCTGCCTGGAGGATGTCTGTGTCACCTGTGTATGGCCGACCGCTACCGTCAATAAGCTGACCTGACGGGTCTCTAATTACCGCCATTTCCTCTAAAACGGTTTCAAACTTGGCAGCGTATCTTGCCCAAAGAACGCCCTGACCAGTGAGCAAAAACTGTAATGCTGCGTTATAACCTACTTTATCGAAGTCAAAATGCGTATCCATGACGAACTGTGTGTTTCGTTCAAGGATGACACTGCCAAGCTCGTATGGGATGCCTCCGGTACGTTTACGAAGGTTTACTTCCGCTCTCGGGGTAGAAGAGTAATAAGCAGGAAGCAAAGTATTGATACAATACCACCAAACATTAAGTCGTCGCTCAGCATCGTTTAGAATCCCTACTTGTTTTTGAGCGTTATAAACACGGATTGACTCTTCTGATGTTTCAATAAACTTACGACGACGAGATTCAGATTGAGTGATTTGAGCCTTCCACCAGCGAGGACTGTACTTTTGGACGAGAGGCTTAATCTTTACACTCATATTTTAGCTCGTTTCTGTTGTGACCGCATTTGAGCGATATACGCCTGCAACTTAATCTTACCCTTGTTAAAGACCTCTGCTGGTTGTTCCCACTTGGCGTCTACGAGGCGGCCTTTGCAAAGGTAGCGTAAGGCGTCGCAGGCATGGTCATTCCCAGTCGAATCAGCATCTTCAGGGTTACGTTTGTCTATTGACAGAGATGGTAATGTTTCCAGCAAATATGGGCAACTGGCAAATATGTAGAGGAGCGGGGGATTGGATACCAGTCGTTGCCGGATCTGTGACCAGCCTGATATGCGCTCGTTGTCTGCCGCTCTAAACGAAGGAAACTTATATTTGGCGAACACCTGGGTAAACTGGTCGGCAATGCTTGGACCGCCCTCGTGGTTGAATATGCTGGGGTCGGCAAAAGCTAATGGATTTTCTCCGACAGAAATTGCTCCAATTCGATTTGCCTGATCAATGTTATCAACTCCTTTTCCCCACATCTCTCGGTATATGACGATTGCTCCTTTTTGGTACGGAACTTCGTTTCCAGCATCATCACGACCTGAGCTGACAGCGCCCCAGATAGCAGCAAAAGGAGAGCGGTAACCCCAATCGTACCCCATATATCGGGGCCAGTGTTTAGGGATATTGAAAGGACTAATGATATGTTTAGAAGAGAACTCAGGAAAATAGCTACCTTCATGGATTTCAAAGTCTCCTTCAAGCCATGCACGAACAAGCTCTGGAGAGCCTACCATGTGCAATCGGTTGATATACTCAGGGTCACGAGCGAGCAGAATCTGGTTATCGTGTACCCTACTTGGAATATAAATGTAGTCAAAGCTACTTCCGTTGGGTAACTGTTTTTGTAGGATTTTCATCCCTTTTGGCGCTGGCTTAATAAACAGTTCTTTAAGCCATCCGTGACCTACGCCGCCTGGGTTAAAGGTCAGGATAACCTGGCCACCGCCTTTACCTCGTAACGCTCCGAACAGTTTCCATATGCAGGATGGGTCAGAGTAGTTACCTGCCTCCTCTATCGCTGCATGGCTTAGGTTTTGTCCTTGGTATTTCTCCGCATCGCCGTCATTAGCCAACGGACGAAAGCGCAACCTGCCCCCATTAGAAAACGTAAATTGCTTTTTTTGATCCTGCCAGTGCGCTTGGAGCGGTAAGTAGATTTGCTTAGCTCGCTCGATGAGGTCATCCGCTTGAGGGAGTTCTTTTCGAAAAAATATCGCATTGAAGTCACTGCCGAATTGCTCCTGAGCTATGGCAAACTTGCCTAATACGCCGTCAGTTTTACCACCGCCTCGTGCACCCCCGTAGCCTATAAGGGTTATGGGACAATGGATTAGAGTCTCTTGAGGGCCAGACTGAGGTGCCCATACAACCTGTTCATTGGCTTGTAACTCAGCATCCATTCTTTATCTCGTTACACTCAGCCCAGAACTGCTCCCAACTAAGCTCGTATAACTCCTTAACAAACTCCTTTTCGCACTCGATGCAAAGGTTTGTAGCAATGTCCCACAGTGAGCCACATTCGGGACACTTCCAGTGATTGCTACTATCCATAATGCTTAATCTCCGGCCCACCGCCAACCATGACAGCGTTATCGCCGTATATGCGCTCTACCTTACAGTTAGGGTTTTGGCAGTAGAAGTAGTAATCAAACCCATCTTGGACGCTGGCGGTGGAAACGTGATTGCACCACGGACAACGCCGTGTGTTTTCAGTCTCATCCTTCATCCTATGCTCTATGCCCATTATTCCTCTGGATACGGATACATATAATTGCCTTTATCTTGTTCAGCACAAATCTCTTCACGCTTTGCCTTCATTTTGTCAGTAAACTTTGGAAGTTCGCACCAATACTTATATTGATCGCCTGGCAAATGAATTGCTTTTGGTTCTATGCCGAATGGATTTCGAAACCCAGCAATAAGAACACATTCACCTTTAATAACTTTTTTCCAGCCAATTACGGTAGCAAAATGATTGAAATCATTAGGAATCCAAATTTGCACATAACCGTCTGGCCATATTTCATCCTCATGTTTGAACATGCCACGCAAGTTTTCTCGCTGTTCAGGAGTTATGCATTTTAGTTCAGTTGATTCGCTCATATTTCCTTCGGTGGTTCAGGTGGAAGATTTTCGCCTTTGTAATCTAATCCAAGATAAAATCCGGCTAAAAAAGCTGTTCTTTTATCAGAACTAATATCGTCAGTAGGAGCAATTTCATTAAGAAAGCAATCTGCCTTTATTAAGGCATATTCTAATACCTGTAGTTGTTCTTTTGAAAAGCTATCAATCCAATCTAAAGTTTTGTTCATTGTTTCTCTATTAATTCTTCAATCTTAACTTCATGCTCATCTTTTGCTGCTTTATAACCAGCAAGAAAAGCCATCTCTTTTAACACCACAATATGATGGCTGATTGAATCGCCATCCCAAAACAACTGTACTTTGTGAGCATATTCCAATGCTAATTCTTCAGGTGTTTTAGTCATTATTCCTCCGGTGGTTTAGGTAGCGGCATCCAGTGGGTGAAATACGGCTTTATATCTGCTCTCAGAAGATACCCTACCGCTATTTCTTGCGTAGGTTCATGGCACCATAAAATATGCTTACGCTCCTCCGGCAACCGATCCTTTACCGAGATCCAACCATCCGGCTTTTCCGGAGAGTTTGACTTTTTTGCGGCTTGGTAGCCAGCGAGAAAGCTCTGCCGTGTAGCAAGAGTCATGTTGTCCTCTCGTGGTCCCCACCACGCCTGCACATACTCATCTGCCAACTCTTCAGGTGTCTTAGTCATTTTTTAGCTCTTGCAATAATGGATTGTTGTTTAATACCTCTTCTGCAATTTCTTCACTGTGCTTAAACAGATATTCTTCTATAGTCATGCCAAGAATGTCTTTAAGCGTAATGCAGTCCAACTTTTCAGGTGTTTTGGTCATTTTTTAGCTCCTGCAACTCTGCCTTTAGTTTGGCGATTTCTTCGTATCTTGAGTGATAACCAGCAAGAAAGTCTTGCTTAGAGCATATTCTTTGAAGCTCAGTCCCAGTATGTTCCCACAGCTTTTTAACATGCTCGTCCGCTAATTCTTCAGGTGTTTTAGTCATATCCCCCACTTCCGGTTGTACTCGTCTTCACTAATCTGGTTAGCCTGTAAATCAACTAACCCACGGCACCACTTACCACCGCATGGCACCGCTTTAAACTCAGTGACAACGACAGTAGCCTTTCCACAACCTGGACATACGAAATACCATGTTCTGTACGTTTCTGCTACATTCTTATTCTTTGTTAAGGAATTTTTCGGCAAACTCTTCTTTGGATAACGGTTTCGCACTAACGACACTCCTCACCTCACCACTGTGCTGGATAAGCTGTGTTTCATTCCAACCCAACTTAGTCTTAACCAAGTGAAGCAATATAGCGGTATTCCCATTCAACGCCTCAGCCATAGCCACCGTAGCTAATCCCTTACGCATCTCACCCTCCCCAGCAGCGTACTCATCAGCATAATACTTATCCAAGATATACGGGCTTATACGAGCCGCTATAGCAACATTCCCACGAGTTAATCCCATACGTGCCATATCCCTAATCTGAGCCCCAATACGCTCACACTTAGTATGCGAAGGACTCTGCTTATGTATGACCTCAACCTCAATTTCATCATTTTTAAGGCTTAGTTCACTAGTTTTTTGAGTTTCTAGCTCAACTATTTTCGTATCTAACTCATCCATATAACTCACTAATAAAAATATTTTAAAAATACCCCCTTGACAAGGTGTGATGTAACCCCCCCTAATAGGGAAGTCCTTCTTTCACACCCCCCTTTTTGCTACACGTTCAGTGCCAAAAGCAATCACTCCTCTTCTTCATACATAGATTCATTCTTTCTCTATTCTATTAATAAAAAATAATATTAATAAAAATATATTTCAGATCTCTACTACGTTATCTGCTTAGATTCATTCTTCCCTGCCAGTCGTAACTTTCTCCTACCTTACGCCAAGCAAAGCTATACCTATACTATACCAACAGCCTCGCTATGCGGGTCGCCGCCTGGGGCGTCGATCCATAACCTCGCTTAGCGGTATATTTTTCAACTCTTCAAATAACTCAACTTCAGTTCAAATCATTTCAGATTTCAAAAACCCTATTACCAGACCAGACTTATAGAACCTTGTTTGAGAAAGGGTATAGGAATTTTATACGTGGGATTGGATATACATGTAACCGGTACCTGTCTCGTTTTTAAATTCGTTTT
>Ga0181356_1000494_pt1 | contig 17132 bp, 20 predicted proteins | sample Fa13VDMM110SN_FD_130104 | JGI IMG/M metagenome (GOLD analysis project Ga0181356, IMG submission 130104) | Freshwater viral communities from Lake Michigan, USA - Fa13.VD.MM110.S.N | ecosystem: Environmental > Aquatic > Freshwater > Lake | place: USA: Michigan | collected 2013-09-24 | reverse complement strand
CTTCTGGCTGGTCTTGTTGTAGCATTAACCACATGGCTTCAACAAAGTCTCCAGCAAATCCCCAATCTCGTTTAGCATCAAGATTACCTAATATTAATTCTGTTTTTTTGCCTGCAACAATCTGTGCTACACCGTCTGTGATTTTTCTAGTTACAAATTCAATTCCTCTAATAGGGCTTTCGTGATTGAATAATATTCCGCTGCAAGCAAACATACCGTAACTTTCACGATAGTTCTGTGTAATATGATGCGCATATAATTTTGCAACACCATACGGACTACGAGGAACGAACGGAGTTTCTTCTGTTTGTATTCCTTGAGAATTACTGTTACCAAACATTTCACTAGTACTGGCTTGATAAAATCTAGTAGTTGGGCTAAATTCTTTAATCGCTGTTAAACAATTCAAAACACGAATGGCATTCACTTCTGTAGTTAGATGTGCTTGATTCCAGCTTTCACCTACAAAACTCTGTGCACCTAAATTATAAAATTCGTCTGGTTGAATATTCCTAACATGAGGCATTAATGAACCAATGTCTGTTAAATCACCATTGATAAATTCAATCTGATCTTTAATACCTAAAAAATCTAAATTCTCCCAGTTTGGAGCTGTGTATCTTTTCATTAGACCGTATACTTTATAATTTTTAGATAATAATAACTTGGCCAAATATCCGCCGTCTTGTCCGGTTATTCCGGTAACGATTGCTTTTTTCATATTAACTTTTTTGTCTGTTATAAACTTCTTCTATTACTGATTTTACTAAAGATAGTGGGCTAGTCAAATCTCTAGAATCATTACCAATAAAGAATCCGTTTGCATCAACATATTCTGCATTTTCTAGTGATCCGTTGGTTCGATGATTTATAAATTTACAAGCAGGATTATTAACAAAATTTCCAGCAACAATTGGCCGAGTTTCTACACCGGCGGCTGTTAGTGCTTTAATTACTAAATCTCGTTTTCCTTCTAATCTACCTTGTAAAAGAATAGAAAAACCAAACCAGCTACTATACCCATATTCTACTTGGGTTGTAGTATAATCAATATTATCAAATAATTTTTTAAATTCTACTGCATTTTTTCTTCGTTGGTCAATTTGATTACCAACTTTTTTTAATTGTACCTTGCCAACAGCACCGCTCATTTCTAAAGGTCTTAGACAGTATCCGGGCAATGCAAATCTAAAACTGTCTCTAAACGGATCATTAAGTTTATTACATACTAGATTTTCTGCAGGTAAATCTCTCAACCAGCCATGGGCTCTAATACTTTTCATCATTTGATATAGTTTTAAATCGTCAGTCAATACCATCCCGCCTTCCATGGTTTGCATATGATGACTAAAGAAAAAACTAAACGATCCCATTAATCCCCAAGTTCCGCAATATCTGTTATCTAATTTTGCACCTAGACTTTCGCAATTGTCTTCAATTAAGATAATATTTTTTTGATTGCAAATCTCAACCAACTTATCTAATTCGGCAGGGTTTCCTAACAAGTTAACTACGAAAATAATTTTAGTTTTGTCTGTGATAGCATCAATGACCGAACTAACTTTAAGATTTAATGTTTTTCTATCAATGTCAACAAATACCAATTTAAAATTGTTTTGATGCACTGGAAAAAATGTTGTACTCCAACTAACTGCAGGTACAATGACTTCGTCGTCTGGTTCTAAATTATATCGATCGTCATATCGCAATGCAGTCAACATTAATAAATTAGCACTGCTTCCGCTGTTTGCCATCACAGCATATTTGGAACCGTAATGTTCTGCAAATTGTTTTTCAAACTCTAATACTTCATTTCCCATAGTGTATCGACCACTATCAATAACTTTTTGAAGTGCTTGTTTTTCTTCATCGCCCCAACTATCATGAGCTAATGGATATATCATACTTTAATTCCTTTTAATTTTGCTAAAGTTTTATTTCTTTTAGTAATTCTGTCGCCTTTGTAATGCATAATGTAATTTTTAAATGCTATTGTAAAGTGATCTTTACTAACATCGGGCGGAGATAAATTGTGAGATTTAATAGTTCCTTCAGACTCCATCTGAGCTCTTACCGCATCATATACATGACAATCTGTATATGCAGGCAATGTATAGATGGAATCAGAGTTGTAGTAGTTTTCATATCTATTGAAAAATTCATCTGAATAGGGATGAGTTAAATTCCATCCCAAATATCCAGTTTCGGTATACCCGTATGTTGGACGCCATAGATGGCTTGTGTAATATCCGACTGGTAGAGTTGATTCTAGGTATGCTTCAGAAACTGGATTGTATAATTCAGTATCGGCATCTAACCAAATTAGTTTATCTGCTGGCTTAGTTAACCCCGCATGACACCATGCATAACTTTTAAAACTAAACCGACATGCATCTGTAGAAAAATCTTTAAATGTTCGATGTTTATTTCGTTCTCTAAAAGCACCTAGGTTAGGCACGGTTTTACTAAAATTAATAGTATGGATATTAGAAGGTAATTTTAATTTTATATCGTCAAGATACAAAAATACCTGCACATTTCGATCTAAGTATTTTACAAGACTGTCAACAAAATATTTTGCATATTCATTATAATTTTGTTGACTAAAAGTCGAAACTATTGCTATGCTCATTTTGAAAACCCCACCGATTCTCGTTCAATATCGTTGTGATCAAATTCTGCCCAATATAATTCAAATGCTATACAATCTGTGACAGCTTCAAACTGATGATATTCGCCAGGAGCAACTTTAGTGTATTGACCAGCTTTGAGCACGGTCTCGTCAACTAGATCGTAATTGTTTTTCCATACACGGATAATCATTTCGCCTTGCTCGACAAAGAAACCATTCCACTTGTATTTGTGTTTGTGTTTAGAACACACCCCACCTGCCTTGGCTTCAATACGGTGAAATTCTAATACGCCGTTAGCTTCTAGCAATTCTGTTTGTCCCCATACTTTTCCTGCTTTCATATTAAATCCCTTAATAACATATTACTTATTACAGCACCTTGTCTAGCTGTAAAATTTCACTTTGACGACTTACTTCTTTGACAAAATACGCACAGGGCGGATTTATATCGTCGTGTAACGGTACAGTTAACAACTGTCCGTTTTTCATTTTAGGAAAATACCAACGCACGTCTTGATAAATGTTTACTATTTCTATTGGCATATATTCACATTTAAACCCTTTTACAGGATTAAAAATAAATGCATCAAATCCGCGTTCATTTATACTAGTCAGCGGCAATACTTCTGGATCCATACCGCAGTCACGATCTCCTACTATCATACACCAGTCTAGGGGCATCTGTATTTCATACCCGCCAATGTTTAATAATATTGCAGGTGAATTGAACGATTCAAGAAAAATCAACGGCATAAAGAAAAAATCTGGCTCGCTGGGATTTGAATTATCTAGCACTGAAAATCTTGTATCTTCATCTACCTCATCGGGTAATTCGTTTAGATCAAAAGATCTATTGTTTAGTGTTAGTATTTTCATATATTGACCTTGGTTATCACGAAGGGGTACTTCGCTTCTTTATAAAATTTCTTACGTTCCGTAAGATGTCTTTTGGCATATTTGCAGGCGCTGGTGATATCCCAGATCTCGACGTGATCTTTGTCTTCGGCTCTCCGAATACCCCGTCCAATGCTTTGTATAACTCGAACAAAGCTCTTTCCGGGCTCAATAAGAACCAGATTAAAAATACGGGGGATATTAATACCCACAGCGGCCACACCGTAAGTCGCCACAATAATCTTATCAGCACTAGTTTTAATTTCATCGTATTCTTCTTTTCTGTCAGTTAATTTAACTGCACCACTGACAAACACTGCATCGGGAATCAGTTCAATTAATTTGTTTCCTGTGTCAATTCTATTCACCAGCACAAGAGTATTACCAGTCTGAGAAATTTCTTTGATTTTATTTCCCATCCAACTAATGCGATGATCGTCAGTGACTAGAAAACTATATTCTTCTTGATAATTGCGGAATACTTGCACGTCATTGGTTTGAAGAATATTGATCTGTAAATTAGCCAGCACGCCTTTTTCTTGTAGATCGTGTGCGGATACTTGATTTATCACAGGCCCTATACTGGCTAAAATTCCTTGAAATTCCCAAGCTTCTTTAGGCACAGTACCTGTAAGCCCCCAACGTATTGCACAGTTGCTAAAGTTCTGTGTTAGTAGTTTGGTTAACACTTCTGCCTTGGCCTGATGTACTTCGTCAATGATAATAGCTGCTACACCTTCGATAAATTCTGCTAAACTCAGTGTGGCATTGTCATAGCTTTTCTTATCAAGAACATTGAGACTCTGCCACGTACAGATAGTGTGTGTACGATTTAGTTCTTTTCTATCACCGAAGTATACACCAACATCAAGTCCTAGATTTCGATAATCTTCTTCAGTCTGTACCACTAGACTCTTGTTTGGTACAATGACCATTGTGCGGCCATAAGGCTCACATAAATGACTGAGTGTAGCAGTGGTGATAGTCTTACCCGCTCCTGTGGCAACTTCTTGCAAGGCCTGTGTGTTGGCTAGGAATTTATTGACTACATCATATTGATAATCACGTAGTACAATTGGCGTGCCGGCTTCAGGGTGACCTATAGGCCAAGTCTTACCTTGATCTGCCCAATAATTTTCTGTAATAGGTTCAAATTCTATTTGACTGTGTTGTCTTAAATCTTCTATGTCAATTTCGTATCCTGCATCTTCTATTATAGGAAGTATTACATCCAGATGTGCAAGATATCCAGTACCACCAATACCAAAATAGGTTTTTGTTCCGTCCCATCTGCCCAGTTTGTAAGAAGGCATATGACGTGCGTAAGGCAAATCAAACTTCAATTTGTTGGCAATCTTTCGTCGTGTTTCTACTGCAAGTCCTTCGAACTTGATATTCACTTCGTCTTTAATTATAAGTCTACAAGATGTCAAATGATTTTGCCCCTTTGGGTAGCGTTGGTTTTATTTCCCCTAGATAAATGACACAAGGATGACTAGTCATCCAGTCGTTTACATAGGTATTAGGATTGATGTATAAGTTATTTGTAACAACAATTTTAACATCAATGTTATCTTTAAACAACCACTTAGACGGTTTATGTTCAAATATAAAAATTTTTCCGTCTTCAACCGGGCCGCCAAGACCATTGTCTTTTATCCATTGATTAAGTCCGCTGTTAGCTTCTTTAGATTCTCTAAAACAAATTCTAATATCAGACTTTGAGATTTGGCATTTTTCAGAATCTGTTATAAAGTTTTCTAGCCACTGTTGTTTGTGGGATGCACGATCTAACACTATACAAATTTTGCCATCTATTTTTTTATATACGTCAAACAACTTTTCGTTACTATTGATCCAAAAAACATTATTGCTACTTGATGCAATTTTTTCCACAAGTTCCTGTGATTTTGAAACAAGAGTCAAGGGAAATTGCATGGATTTGGCTAGCAGCATATCGTGATAGATATCGCCGGTTGAATTTTTTTCAAAGTATGTATCTGCATATTCATTGCTGTTTATCAAGACCAATTGATTTTCAAAAATCGTGCTGTGAGGCAGAAAATCTTCCTGATTAGCCCATATGTCCTCTACCAATTCTACTGCCTCTAAAAAGGAATCATCTATGTCAAAATGATGTTTCTGTAAAAACTCATACAGGGCCACAACATTGATTTCTGAAAATTTTACTTCTCTCAGTTTCTTTTCTTGGTTCCATTTTGAATGTCTAAAATGGTCTTGTGTTGTCGAAAATTCTCGGTCAAACACTTCTTTCATGCTGAACGGAAATTTTAAAAATATCAAAAGTTCTCCAGCCTCATCTTCTTCTACAAATATTTTTTTGGTGAGATCTAGAATTCTAAACTCGTTTTTCCATACTGGATTTTCGATTTGATCAGTGTAGTCAAAATTATATTTTTGTGCTATGACCTTGTGTTTTTTCAGTATTTTTATAATCAGTCCGGCCTGACTCTGAGTCAATTGAGATCCATTTGATATCAACGAATAAAAATTATAAGTAGCACTCTGATCTTGACCTGTTAAGGCAAAGCCGTGACGTACCATAAGATTATAAAATTCTAAAAAGATGTCTTCAGTGTATTCGTACGGTACCATTGTTATATTATAACACCGATAATTTTGAAAATCAACTGTGTGAATGCAATAGATGCTCGATGTGCGTCTGTAGTCTAAGAATCGGGGTTCCCTGACTAACTTCTTCTACAGTCCATTCACTGTGACACAGTTTTAAAAACCATTCATCCCTATCCAGTAGTTGAGGGTTTTCCAAATTTTCCCATTTTTCACTGACTGGATGTGCTAAACTTGAAGAACTGCAGATCACTGGAATTCCATTTATTGCGGCCTGAACAGCTGGTCCACTGTTGTGATTTATCACACAATGATAATTGTAATTGATGTCAAAGTTGTCGTAGCTACCTTGTATTTTTCTTGGCATCTCAACCACAGCGTCTATAAATTTTTCACGAATTTGAGATCTTGGATGGGGTCTAACCACAATTTTTCTATCACTGTATTTCTTTATTTCAACTATTGTTTGTTTGACCCATTGCTCCATTGATGGTTGATCACACCATTGTAAACTAGCACTATGTTGGCAGGCAATTAGAATTTCTTGCCTTCGATGATGATTTACAGGTTGGAGTGAAATACCTAAAATTTGTGGTCTTGCTAGATCTAAATCTTGTTGATTGCCAAATATACCAAAATTGTTGATATGATTTAGGCCTATTCGCCAGGTTACTCCTCTTTTTAAATTTCCTACCTCGATGATTATAATAGGTCTGTGATTTTTTGTAAAATTTTCATAGATCAACTTATTCGGCTGCATTCTGCCCTGCCATAGCACGGACCAAATCACACCAACGTCTTCATCTCTGTCTACTACTGAATGTCCTAGCTTTTTTAAGCCTGCAGAAAAGGCTGCAAACACAGGAGTGCTGTTTAGTGCCCCATTTTCTTGATAAATTCTAAAACGCATTTTGTTTGAAATAAATATATGAGTATTTAATGAAACCTATGAACAAATTTATTAAAAGAATTAGTAAATCAAAAAAAAATATTAGAAATATTCTAGTAGTGGGAACAGGATGGGAGAAATTACCAAATCTTTGCGATGGATTTGCCAGTGTATTTGTAATTTCTACTGGAACGCACGACTTTCGAAGAAAAAATCTCATATACAAAGAAAGTTTCGATCAAATAGAAACACTGCCAGACATAGACGCTATTGTGATGGATAGAGACCAAGACATACATGTGTCTAAATTGCTTCCATTACTGAATAAATATCAATCGATTATATTAGTGCAAGGTGTTGAGTTGTTTGCCAAGACAGAACACAAGTTTTTGAAAACATACGGATATGCTGTGGTAGAAATGTTTGGAGATTCACACCTATGGAAAAAAATAAATTGAAAATTGCAGTCGTAACTACCTTTCACGGTGATGGTCTAGAAAAATATGCACAACGTATGATTAATACTTTTTGCGATAACTGGCCTGCTGAAGTAGTTCTTCATCTCTATCCCGAAAACTGCAATCCCGCAATTCGTGACCATAGTCACATTACGCTAAAACGTTTAGAAGAAGTTGAGGAATTGATGGCTTTCAAAAACACTTGGCAGAACATACCGAAAGCTAACGGCGATGTAAGTGCCGACCCAGTAAGATCACTAAGAAAAGATGCCGGGAAAGGATTTAAGTGGCACGCAGTAAGATTTGCACACAAAGTCTATGCTATTTTTGACTGCGCAAGAACTACTGATGCAGATATATTAATATGGATGGATGCTGATACTATTTGCCATAGTCCTATAACTATACAGGATTTGTACAGAATGATTCCTGCAGATTCAGAACTATGTTATCTTGGAAGAAAAGGCAAATATTCAGAATGTGGACTGTATTCTATGAATTTACGAAGTGTTAATATACAGGCATTCTTGAAAGAATTTCAAAGATTCTATGATCAAGCAGAACAGGGAATTTTTCAATTAGCCGAATGGCATGACAGTTTTGTTTTTGATGCTGTACGTGTGAAATTTCCACAAATGAGGCAACTAGATTGGGCTGCTCATTTAAATGATATTCGTCCAACGTTGGGGAGTTCTCAAGGTGAAGGACATCCATTGATCAACAGCGAGTGGGGAGCCTGGTTAGATCATCTTAAGGGCGGCCGAAAGAAATTAGGTCGTAGTAAAAGAGATGATCTAAAAGTTGCAAGAATCGAAGCATATTGGCAATGACTAATTTTGTCTGCGTTGAGGGCACAGACTACGGAGCAAGTGAATTTACTCGTGGTAGTGATGGAAAATTTGTCAGCTATGAAGAAATGCATCAAAATACCACGTTGCCTATGTGTTGGGCAGGATTTTTTAAACCTCAATGGTTAGACATTTGTAAAGAGTACAATTTAAAATTTTATAATTTAGACAGTGGTTATTTTGGTAACAAGAAGCGAAAAACAATTTTTAGATTAAGCGTTAACAATTTTCAAAATATTGATCCTATCATAGACAGACCGTCAGATAGATGGGAACATCTACAAATAGCACAGTATTCTTTTACACAAGGATCTACAATTGTCGTCGTGCCTCCTGATAGAAAAATAGTTCACACGCTGGGCATGGGGTCAGAAGATCACTGGATTGAAAAAATTGTTGTTAAGATAAAAAGTGTTACAGACCGATCAATTAAAATAAGAAGACGTCCAGAGCCCCGAGCTGATCGAATAGTTTCAAACACCTTTAAAGACTTCATTAAAGACGACACGTTTTGCGTGGTAGGTTATTCGTCGAATGCTTTAGTTGAAGCTGCCATGCACGACATACCAGTAATCTCGTTAGGACATTCTGCTACAAAAAGTCTATACAGCTATCAACTGGACGATATCGAAAAGATAAAGCCTGCTTATCACGGTGACAAGCAGGCTTGGTTAAATCATTTAGCATATTCTCAATTCACTAGAGAAGAACTACTTTCCGGTCTAGCTTGGGATTTAATTAACTGATTTACTTTTAACCAAATCGTGCTGCATACGGTCCTGGTCCGAGATATCTGCCAAACTGTTTAACATCGGCAGGTTTATTATGCCCAGACTTAGGAGCCCATAAAAACACTCGTTTGCTTTTGGTATAAATGGTTTCGTAGTTTAGATTCTGCATAAATTCGCAACAGACATCTATGTCTTGATTTACTTCAAATATAACCCACGGATGTTGTTGTTTGATAATTTGTTCAGCTCCACGCAACACTTCTAATTCCCAGCCTTGAACATCAATTTTTATGAGATCAACATCCGTTAGCTGCTCGTCATCTAATCTAACTACCGGAACTGTATAACTGGAATTTATCCCAGGCCTACACAGCTTGCCATCTCCGCAATTTTTGCCGGCCTGATGAAAATCAGCCTCACCTTGAAAATCAGCCACTGCCTTAGTCCTAATTTCAATGTTATCTTTTACATTGGCCTGCAGACATTCTATATTCTGTTTAGACGGCTCATAACCGATAATCTTTGAAAATTTTCCAACCATAGAAAAACTCCATATGCCTACATTTGCTCCTACATCGATGAAGGTTCGCTTATTGGGTAAATGTTCTAAAATCTGTTCTCGATATCTTCCCTCATATGACGGCGAGGATTTGTCACTGTCGTTTTCTAGAACTCTGGTTATTTTTTGATCATCGTCGGGAACATACCAACCGTTGTGCATTAATTTCATATATACCTTTTAAAAAATTGCCAAGCCTCGCCTGATTTAAGTTCATCGAAGTTCCAATGGCACATAGATAATCTTTCAATCCAAACTTGTCTATCTGGCATATTTGGATTTTCAATTTTTGATAAATCTAAATTTGCTACATCTTGACTCTGACTGTATTCTGGGTGAGAGTCTGTTAAAAATATTGGAATTCCTTCAATGGCACTTGCAACACTAGGACTACTATTATATACCACTGTAGCCCAAGCATTTTTAAAATCATCCAATAATCTTTTATTTTGACTTAATGAAGTATTAGGGTGATTAATTTTTAAATAACTGTCTACCTTTTTATCTCCAGGATGTGCTCTTACTATTATATGTCTAGAACTATATTTTCTAATTTCGTGAATAGTTTGATTAAGCCAGTCCATCACCGGTAACCCTCTCATACTCCATCCACCATTTCGCTGTAGGCATAATAAAATATGATCGCCTGTTGATCGATATGGTTTTAATGATATACTTAAATTTGCACTTATTTTTTTCCATCGAACTGGGTCTATATCTGTATCAAAATAGAATCCGGTAGTGGGAAATACTCCATCAAAACTGTATCTTAGATAAGTTTTTGTATTTTCAGGATCGGCATATAAAAATAAGTTACTATCACAAATTAAGGATCTTTTTTTATTTTTCTTTTGGAGATCAACAGCAGCTTTTCTTAGTTTTAAATGTGGAAGATTTTTACCGTCATCATGCACAAAACCTTGAATGAGAGCAACATCACAAGTAATAGCATTCATTCCTCGATGGGCAATTGCCGAATCGCCTGCGGCACTAACTCCTTTGATAAAATTATTTAAAATTAAAGGTTTTTCTAGATTATTATTGTAAGGAGGAATTCCGCCATAATATGCAACTGCTGTTAACTTAGACATTATGATGCTGCCTTACGATCCTTAGAGCGGTACCATCCATTAGTTCATCATACGTAAATTGACAATAGCTTAGCCACGCTAGCCAATCTCCTAGTGGTCCGTAGTACAAATCATTAATCTGCTCAAGACTGTTCCTGGTGACAGAATTACTGACATGTTTGTTAAGAGTGATAGCAGGTATACCAGCCCAGATAGATTCCACAGCACTGTTAGAATTGATACTAACTGTACAATAGTAATCTCCTTGCATCAATGTCTTATATAGACTGGTTCGAGTTTTTTTATTGACCTTGGACCTAATTTCTATTGGTCGATCTGTGTGTTTTTTTAATTCCGTTATGACAGATTCTGTCCAAGATTTTGCTTTTACGTGCATGATACTAGCAGCAAAATCCCCTGGTTCAACAATCAATATTTTTTTACCCTCTTTACGCCAAGGTCTAGGAAACTCCGCAAAGTTTTTTAATCTATCTGCGGGTGCAACAAATTGAGTATTAAAATGCAAGTGATTTCTTGTAAGCCTATGCCACTTTTTATTGGATTCAATAAAATTTGTATACCCGCTATCCATGAACCAAAACGGAAGACTGTTGTCGATTTTATCTACAATAATATTTTCATTGCCTACTGTGTTTCGTAATAGGCAATCTTCTGCGCTGTCTATGAAATTTTTTCGTCTAATCATAGTTGCTGTGGGATCAATTTGTAGTCCAACAGTTTTAATAAAATAGTGTTGATCACTGGCCATATAGACGTCAATGATATTTTCAGCACCTAATTTTTCTATGACGTATTCGGCCTGTTTGTGTAATTGGCCGAAATAATTTTTTTTGTAATTTTCTAAAACTGTGTTAACTTTACTACGCCATTCTGAAGCATCTGCAGAGACTCCCCGCCATAATTTTTCTTTAAACTTATCACGAAATTTTTCAATATCAAATTTATGATGATCTCTTTTTTCAATGATAAACTGTATGGCTTCAGCAGTTTTACGCTCATTTAACTCTATGTGCGAGCAATGATCTTTTAGATCTATAAGACTTATAAGATAATGTGCAAGTTCTTTATCGTTTACTAGTAATTTCATTGATTTAATAATTTCCAGGCGGTACCATTGGCTATTTCTTCTCCGGTAAATTGTCCGTAGGCCAATGATGAGCAGTGCTGTTGAACTAGGGATTCGTCAGGATAAAATGGGGTTGTTATTTGACTAAGATCAGTTAACGCCAATGGGGATGCTGCGCACGGCACTGTAACAAACGACGGTATACCATATATCACAGACTCTAATGCCGCAATACTATTGAATGCTATAGTGGCAAATATTCCTTCGTCTAGAGCATCAAATATTGAATGATTTTGTCGTGCTGATCTACTGCCTTTTTCTCTAACAACAATCTCCATATTTGTGTGTTTTTTTATAGTTTCTATTGTACTCATTAGCCAAGTAGGCTTACTTTCATCTCGATCTTTAATCTTGCCCTCTTCGTAACCGTAGAACACGCACGATTTTCTATTTGGAACAATTATTAAAATTTTGTTGCCTTTTTTCTTCCAACCTTTCCATTGATATCTAGGATCAATTTTACAGATTGTGTTCCATCGATCGCTAGGATGTTTTTCTAACCAATGTTTTTGCAAATCGTTTTTGACTATTCTATGAAACAATTTTTTTCCGCCTGGATTTCCGAGACTTATAAAATTTCCAAAATATCCAGTGTCCATATAATAGAAATCTTTTTTATCTTGCCAGTGGTGTTGTATATGTTTTCTTTTAACAACTCCTCGAAAAACTGAGGGGACTATGCCTGGTATCGAATTTTGAAATAATTCTTCATTCATTTGATAACATCTCCATGGCTTTGCCGTTTGTCAATTCTGAATTATGAAATTGGCCATAGGCTAAATGACAAGCCCATGCATATAATTTATCTTGATCAGGATAATACGGAGTTTGGATCTTACTGATATCTTGAAGACTTACTGGACTTGCTGCGTTTGTTGGAGCAAGAGTAAATGCCGGTATACCGTAAAAGACACTTTCAATTGCGGCAACACTATTGTATGTTACTAAGGCAAATACATCATTGTCTAATGCTTGTTGCAATGTATCTGTAGAAATCCTATCTATTCTCTTAGGTGCTCGTTCTCGGATCTCAACTGGTCTATCGGTGTGTTTTTTGATTTTTGCAACAGTTTCATTGACCCATTGATCCTTTGTAATTCCGTAGAATTTGCAAGGTTTTTCGTCTGGTGCTGCAACCAGTATCTTTCTGCCGTCTTTTTTCCAAGGACGAAAAGTTTTATTAAATTTCTTAAAACGATCGTCGGGTCTTGAAATGATCTCACTGTGTTGTAGATCGTTTTTCACTATACGATGCCAAAGTTTCCAACCGTTAGGATTAGATGCAGTTCTTTCATTGCCAAAATATCCGGTGTCCATATAATAAAATATGCGACCGTCTTTCCAACAACGTTTCATTATTTTGTGTTTAAGAATGCCTCTTAAGATAATTGGATCTTGAGAATCTGCATAAACAAAATCATCTGTTGATACTGGTGCAGTTTTACATCCCGAGGCAAACAAGTTAATGTATTCGTCTTCGCCTTCTTTACTTAGAAAAATCATAGATTGCGTTGTAGACAGTAATCTGTATAAATTCGTTCACGGTGCCATTCATCTCCCATGGGAGTTGTAGCAAAGTCGTGAAAACTGGGAGTACCTAGAGTGTAATGTAACAGCTTTGCATCTTGGTTAGCGCCGAACTCATCGGGCAACCAATTCCATACTTTAGGTAATTCTCCAACTAATTCATCAGCAAGCCAAGTAAATCTATGAAGCTGCGCACCTGTAGCAGTTTCGATAAATTCAGGAGTCACTACTTTATTTGCGGCGTGACTACAATTCCAAAGTATAACACTTGACCAATTTTTTCGAGGATAGTTTTCGTTTTTTGCACCTAGATACTTTTCTGTCATCTTAGTTTTGTAGTCGTGTTTAACTACCATGACTGCCTTACTGTCATCTCGGAGAGCCCATAATTTTTCAATGTCGTCTCTAACTAGCATATCGCCATCCATAAAGATTGCCCAGCCGTTATACTCCATTAGATGAGGGACAAGGAAACGACTGTAAATAAACTGATTACTACCGTCGGTATGTGTTTCTTGATAATCTTGCATATTCTTTAATGCAAGTGGTGTAACCGAAATTGGCTTACTAGAATGCCTAATAATACTGTTGGCACATACATGGTATGCTATTGCTTCTCTATGGTCATAACCAATAAAAATATTAATCATTTTCTTTCTATATCCTCTTCTATACAGTTTTCACCATATTGAATTTCAATAACTCGCAAAGGTTGATCCGTCTCATTACATAATTTATGCCATTGAGTTCTATTGATATGTATGTGTTGATGTTGTGTGTATTCGCCTAATAGATCCATGTCTGAGCTGTGATCTATAGTATAGACTGTGGCAGTACCTTCGGCCACAAACCAATGTTCTGCACGATCTTGATGACGTTGCATACTGAGACAGGTCTTGGGATTGACTGTGAGTTCTTTGAGTTTGACATGATTGTCAACTTCATGTAGCACTCGATAGTATCCCCAAGCTCTACTAGTCTTAGGTGCTTTCCACTCTTGGAGAATCCATGAGCTTGAATTCTTTTTGTCTTCACCGCCAACGGCAAATACAAAGTCTAAGTGAAGCATTTTTTCAAGTAGATCCATTTCTGGAATATTTTCTTTTGTTCGATCCCCGCCGTTGGCAAAGATAATTTGAGCATATGGATGAATTGCTCTAACTTTATTAATAGCATCTTTGGCACTATTATCGCTGTCGTCAAAGTTAATAACTCTGTCAACATTATGCAGTGCTGCTATAATAGTTGCACGTTCTTCCCAAGGCATAAATTCCTGCCCTTTCTTTCGACGTAGCCACTCATCGGAGTTTACACCAACGATTAACGAATCGCCTAGTTCTCTAGCTGCTTTAATGTAGGCAATGTGCCCTGAATGGAGGGGGTCAAAACCCCCTGTGATTAGTACAATACGTTTCATACAGATATTTATCTGCGTGTATTATACAGTATTTAAAGACTGGCGTCTTCTAGGCCAGCTGTACGTAGTTTTACAATATTACTTAATTGCCACTGTTTTATGTCTAGAGCTTTGATAATGCCCAACCATTTGTTACGTAGCAGTGCAAAATCGTTGATGATCTTTTCAAAATCTACAACGTCAGCTTCGCCTTCAACAAACTTTTCACAGTCTCTAGAGCTTAACTGACGTTGATAGGTTTCAAGATACTTGCGAAAATGTTGGCTACGAAGTCTACGAAGTTCGATATTGAGATATTCTAAAATACCTTCAATTTCTTGCAGTTGGTTAAATCGATTTTCCACAATGCCGGGCATCTGCGCAGAAGCTTTTTCAATGTTGCCTGCTACACGGACATCTTGTTTTGCTTGAATTAATTCAGCTTCATAATAGGCCACGGCATCTGGAATATTTGAAATATCTTTGGAAACACGATCATACCAATTCATTTATTCCTCATCTTCGTAGCTGTCTTCATCCTCAATGTCTTCTCCGTCGATAGCATAATCAATTGCAGTATCAAGATATGTGTCAACACCTTTGAGACTGTCGAGTACACTTTCTTTGATACCATAATCTATTAGTGTATTAACAAAATCCGCTGCTACATCCTTGCGATGTTTTTCAGGAATATGTTCCAGTACCAATGTCCAAATATCTGCAATTAAATCTTCTTTCATTCAGTGACCTCCAAGTCTGGTTCAACTGTATTAGTTATCTCAGAAGTGGAAATTTCACCGTGTTTAGAAATGTCTGCCATTGCAATGTCTAGTCCGTCTTTCTCATTGCGTTCCCATGCCTTGCGGAACTGTTTAATGATCTCGCCGTCCTTGGTAGTGTAGACAAGACTGTTACCTTCTTTCTTGAGTAACCCCTTGGCTTCAAACAAGTCAACCAATCCACTGTATGGACTCATACCTGTTTCGTAAGGAATCTCAACCTGCACACTTTCGAACGGCTTGGCATAACGTGTTTTCATAATTTTACAGGCTGCACGAATACCTTGAACAGTTGTAGTCTTATTACCATCAGCATCAAGTTTTAATTTCAATTTACGCATAGCAACCACAATTGAACTTGCATAGATAAAACCTTGACCACCTGAGATTTTATCGTCTGGATCAAACATATCTTGACTAGCGTATGTGTGATTGGTACATACCATACCAATGTTGTAGGCGCCGAACATATTGACACAGTTACGAACTAGTGCTGTTAGTGCTTTAGGTTTACGGCCCATATCACCTTTCATGTCACCTGCTTGGAATTGATTAACGTCTGTGGGAGTCAACAACATACCCAAGCTGTCAATGATAAACAAGATCTTAGGACGCTCTGCCTCATCCATTGTTTTGTATTCTGCAATGAACTCTGTAATAGTCTTTGCCACATCGTCAATCATGGCCATATTGAGTTTTAACAACTTGTCCGGGCCTGTGTCAACGCCAAGAGCGTGTAACCATTTTTCATCTAGTGCATTTTCTGTATCAATCAAGATAGGATAAATGCCTTGTGCCTGTGCATTCTTGACTAGATTACCCGAACAGATAAATGATTTTCCTGCGCCACTCTCGCCTGCAAACACAGTAACCTTGCCTAACGGGATACCTCGATCAAAGTATCCGCTGATAAGATAGTTTAATGCATAGTTGTTTGTGCTAACCCAATCAGTTGGGTCGTTGAAGCCAATACTTAACCCTTCAATAGATTTAGTGATGGACTTTCTAAATTTTGAAATGTCGAATGCTTTTGCCATATTGTTCTCTTTAAATGGATAGAGAGTACGGGATTCCCGTACTCTCTATAAACGATTTTACTTTTGACGATTGCGAATCATTGCAAGAATATCTTGCGCACGACTTGCACTTTCACCAGCGGGTGCTGCTGATGCTGGCTTTGCTGCCGGAGTAGCAGACTCTTCCCAAGGAGCATCTTCTTCGGCTGCTGCTACTGGAGCGGCCACTGCGGCACGTGGTGCGACAGCTTTGTTGGGATCCCCTGTGGCCTGACCCATACCTGCTGGCTTGAAGTATTGACCCCAACGTTCTAGGTCATATGCTTCACCGTCGACTGATGCTTCAAACATTTCCTTCATGACCTTGAGCTCAACGTCTGTTGGCTTCTTGGGCAAGAAATCGCTGAGATTATGCAAGCCAAATTGCTCAATAGCTGCCTTGTCTGCATCAGCAATTGCACGTTCACGACGACTCCACTTTGATGTAGAGTAGTCAGCAAAACCACCTTTGCTAGTTTTAGCAATACGGAAGTCAACACCACGCATATAGTCAGTTGGCAATTCTTCCAACTCTGGATCCATTAATGCTGAACG
>Ga0181356_1000492_pt1 | contig 17169 bp, 30 predicted proteins | sample Fa13VDMM110SN_FD_130104 | JGI IMG/M metagenome (GOLD analysis project Ga0181356, IMG submission 130104) | Freshwater viral communities from Lake Michigan, USA - Fa13.VD.MM110.S.N | ecosystem: Environmental > Aquatic > Freshwater > Lake | place: USA: Michigan | collected 2013-09-24 | reverse complement strand
ATGAATAGGAATAACATCACCAATCTTAAATTGGTGATGATATCCAATATCAGAGTCTAAACAGATACTGACATTATCTTTTAGTACAGATAAATAATATTTTGTCATGCAAATAATAATATATGTTCGTGTTGTGTTTTATTTAACACTTCATCAATTTTAATTTCTCTTTTGTAAGCAATCATCTTGCTTAAAGTTTCTCTCAAGAAAGTTAAAGTCTTTTGCTTTCTTATATCACTTCTATAGTGAGTGTGTTCAATTTCATCAATATGAAGATTCATCATTTCAACATTTAACGTCATATCTTGGTAATAGTCATTAGAATGTATCCAATAAATAATCTCACCATCTTTCAAGATGATATAATCTTTCTTCTCATTAAAAGGACATTTTAATTCCTCAATGATTTGATATTGATCACCTCTGTTATTTATTATAAACCTCATATTACTACAAATATAATAATTTTTTTAATATATAAGATGTGAAACACTTAAAAAGATTTAATGAAAATATAACTTCTGATAATAGAACGGAAAGATATCAGTCTATGTTGGACCTTGTAAAAGGAATAGAGACCTTAAAAATTACACCACCAACTGAAGATGTTTCTATAAGTGATGTTTATAAAGGTATAGTTGTTAAGACGGTAAATAAAATTGATACAACTGGTTTAGGTGGAAGACTCGAATCTCCTGATACAGAACTTTCTGGAATTGAAGTCCATACTGATTTTCCGGAAAATAAAAACTATCAAACAAACTGGATTTATATAGAACTCGCAAGAAGTAGAACAAAGACATTTGCGGCAATCTGTTTTTACCAGAGTGAGACTGGGTTAAAACAAAGAGTATCTGTTAATTTTGGTGTTGATTTTCATGACCACTTAATACTTGACTACAATGATGTAAATCATGCTGAATTAGAAAATCTACTTTCTGAATTTGGAGTTGAAGTAGATGAAATGTGGGGAATCACAAGATAATTTTTATCTAATCTAAACTTTTCTCTTAACATTACATATTAAATCTATAAACTAATAATTATGGATTACGGAAAAGATTTTAAAAAGTATGCACTAAGTGAAGGTCTAACTTCAATGAACCTTCATTACTGCGAACAACAAATTGAAGGGTCAATGACTCCTTACATCTTAGAAGAAAGAGAAATGCGTGTAACTCAAATGGATATCTTCTCACGGTTGATGAGAGATAGAATTCTTTGGGTAGCTGGTGTTGTTAATGACCAAATGTCGACAGTTGTTCAAGCACAACTTATGTATTTAGACTCAGTTGAAAAAAGAGATATCACAATGCACATTGACTCAGTAGGTGGATCGGTAAAGTCCGGACTTTCGATGATTGATGTGATGAATTATATCAAATCTGATATCCAAACAATCAATACAGGAATGGCCGCATCTATGGGTTCCGTTCTTCTTTCATCAGGTACAAAAGGGAAACGTTCTTCACTTCTTAACTCTAGAGTTATGACACACCAAGTCAGTCACGGGATGCAAGGAAACATTCAAGATACAACAATCTCACACATCGAAGGACACAAATACAATTATATCTTATTTAACATTTTAGCACAAAATTGTGGTAAAACATTTGAAGAAATGATTGAAAGTTCTCGTAGAGATAAATGGTTTAACTCATACGAAGCACTTCAGTTTGGTTTAATCGATGAGGTTATCGGTGATAACTCTATGGAGAAAATGCTTGAAGGATTTGATGATTACTACAACAGAGAGGTTCTTTCTAAATAATTATGTCAAATTGGACTTTAATAAAACGAATTTGGGAATTCGCTAAACCGTTTAGAAAAACAATTGGAGTTATCTTCATTTGTATTTTACTTACTTCAATTATTGAAGCAGTCGGTACATACTTTTTAAGTAACATTTTTGATGTTATTCAAAAACATTCTAACGATCCTCAATACATGTCGACCGCTCTGATGTTTACAGTATTCGCAGGCATTGGAGTTCTCATTAGAATACTCATTATTCGATTTCAAGGAAATATTGAAATTAGAAACTTAGATATTAAAACGTCTAATCATCTTAATCATTATTCAATTGCAAAGTATTTTAATTTCTCAAATGGTCAACATATAAATGAACACTCTGGTGTTAAACAAAATATTTTAACAGCAGGATTTACTTCAGTTCAAGGACAAATTCAAATGTTTGTTTATCATCTTTTTCCAGCAATTGCCAATTTTATTGTTTCAATTGTTATGTTATTTTCCATAAGTTCTGTTATTGGATTTTCATATTTGGGAATATCAGTTCTTTTCTTATGGTCGGTTTATAAATTTAACAAGTATCTACAACCTAAATTAAGAGAAGTAAGAGACGCTAGAAACCAAACAGCTAGAACTATTTCTGAATTATACCGTTTTGTTTTTTTAATCAAAAATGAAGTAGCTGAAAAGAAATCATTAGTTGATTTAGATAATGTTCAAGACGTTCACCAAGATGCTTTTCAAAGAACTTGGATACCAGGTAATAACCTATTAACACTTATTAGAATAGGGACTGCTGGTTTTAGATACTTAACTATTCTATTCGCTGTTTGGTTATTATTTAACGGGTATATTACAGCTGGTGCTATCTTTCTTATTTTTACTTGGTCTCAGAATTTTATTATGTCACTTTGGATGATAACAGATATGCAAAAACAGTTTATTACGGATAAGATGAATATTGAAAAATATTTTGAGTTACTTGAAATAAAACCAGATGTAGAGGAAATTGAAAATCCAATTTCTGAAAATCTAACAGGAGATATTGAGTTTAAAAATGTTGAATTTAGTTATCCAGTTAGAAAGAAAAATCACAATGATAAAGATGAGGATGAACTACAACCTGAAATGATATTAAAAAGTATATCTTTTAAAATTAAAGAAGGTGAAAAAGTTGCATTTGTAGGAGAAAGTGGATCCGGTAAATCAACCATTGCTAATCTTGTCAGAAGAGCATTTGATCCACAAAGTGGTGAAATCCTAATAAATGGTAATAATCTAAGAGACTTAGAACTTAAATCATTACTAAAGAAAATTGGAAGCGTAGACCAAGAAGTAAATCTATTTGATAAAAGTATTCGTGATAATATCTCGTATGGGACCGAAAAAGTTTTATCTAATGAAGAGTTAAATAAGATATCAAAGATAGCATGTATTGATGCCTTTTATAAAAAACTAGAACATGGATGGGACACCATTTTAGGTGAACGAGGAGCTAAAGTATCAGGTGGTGAAAAACAAAGAATCGGAATAGCTAGAGCTTTGGCAAAGAACCCCGAAATACTTATCTTTGATGAAGCGACTTCAGCTTTAGACACAGTAAGTGAAAGATTGGTTCAGAAATCAATAGATGCCGTCAGTAAAGGCAAGACATCTATTGTAATTGCTCACAGACTTTCAACAGTTAAAAATTGTGATAAGATTTTTGTTCTTAAACAAGGAGAATTATTAGCAGAAGGAACACACGATTATCTATTAGGAAATTGTGAATATTATAAAGAATTAGTAAAACATCAATTAACAAATAAATTAGAAAATGAATAAAGCTTACATTGTAATGAAAAAAGGTTATGAGTATGATGATAATACTTATAATGAGTCAGACGGAGGACATCCAAAAATTGTTTGTTTCTCAAAAGAAGATGCTGAGTTAAAAGTTAAAGATCTTAATTCTAAAGAGTATCAAGAAGTATCAATATTAGACTATGCGTATGAAGATGATTGTTTAAATGTTGAATGGGATGATTTTGAGAAGTTTAACAATTCTTTAGTTGAGAAGTATGGAAAAATTAAAACAAAATACTCTTGGGATTATACAGAAAATAGACTACACCCATCAGCAAATGAAGATGAAGTAAATGAATATTGTAAAATGGTTACTGTTTCTTTTTATGAAGTAGTCGAAGTAGATGTGGATACACCTAGTTATCGAGAAGAAAAAATAAATAATATTTTGAACTAAACCACTTATTAAAGTGGTTTTTTTGTTTTAATATATATAGAAAAGTAATTCTATAAAATGAACAGAGATAATACACCAACTTTCAACGTAAACTCTAAAGTTAGAAACTTTGGAGACTTTTGTAATAATTGGGAAGACGAAAAACAAAAACTTAAAAAAGTTAAAAGAAGTTATCAAGAAAATTCGGATAGACAAAATTTCCCAACAAATACAAGAAACGAATTCGATCCTATTACTCGTAAAATTACCGCTTATACTGAAGAAGAAGTAGAAGATAAAATAAAAGCAATTGAAGATTTCGAAGGAACTAACGAAAGTATTAGTAAATTGAGATCTTATGAGACCGGAGGACGTTTTTCACATGATTTATTAATTGTAAAAATTAATGATTTGATTGATGTTGTAAATAAATTAGAAGAAGAAGTTAAAGAATTGAAAAATCCACATAATGACCAAGGTTATTAAACGTTCATCAGTTTTCTCTGGAAAACCATAAAAACCGCTTTTGAAAATACTGTTATGTACGCTACAAAGAGATGTTTGTTTAACATCTCTTTCTTTATTTAAAACAATTTCATATTTTTACATAAAATATTATTAAATAAAAATAAAATGGCAAAATTTACAATTGATATTAGTGGCTACGGTGGTGAGCTAACCATCGGACGACTTACTGAAGAACAAACTGAAAACATTAAAAACTTTGAAGGTGAATCACTTAATGATATAATTTTTGACGATGAATCACTCGGTGGTTATTGGTCAGAAATTGACGATGTTTATCATAATTTTAATGTGACTGATGTATTCACTATAACTATCACAAACGAAAATAGCGAAGAAATACACCGATTTACAGAAGAGGATATTATGTATGTTGATGATAGTCCAATCGAGGTTGAATTTGAAGATAAATACAATGTAATTGAAGAACCGTGTCTTGTTTGTTTCTCAGGTGAGAAAGGATCTTTCTTTGAAGCAGAACTTGAATTAGATGAATTCGACTTATCTAAATTGAAAATTATAATTCATGAAGACTGTGGTCTTGAAGACTCTTATAATGTTGGTAATATGATTGGTAAAGTCATTTATGATGGTGAGGAACTTGATAATTACGGTGGTAATACTGATGGTAAATATTTTGAAGTATCAACTAATTTCTAAATGAAAGTTCATGAAAGTAAGTTTTGATTTTGATAGCACGTTATCTCGAAAAGATGTTCAGAAACTTGCCAAAGATTTAGTGAATGAAGGATATGAAGTTTGGATAGTTACTTCTCGCTTTAGTGACGAAGCCGCCAAAAATAAAAATTGGCATTGGATAGAAGGACAAAATCAAAAACTATTTGATGTTGCAGAAGACTGTGGTATCAAAAAAGAAAATATTCACTTTACTTGTATGGAATCTAAATCTATCTTTTTAAAAGATGAAGGATTTCTATTTCACTTAGATGATGATGATATTGAGTTAATGGATATATTAGAGAGTAATCGATCTAATGAGGTTAAATGTTTTCCAGTTAATGTAGAACATTTTGGATGGAAAGAAACTTGTAAAGAAATTTTACGAAAAAATTTGGTAGATTAAAAAAGTCTACTTACATTTGTAATGTATTATTAATCACTTAAAAATTTAAAAATGGCAATTAAGAAAAATTTTGGAAAAATTATCGGACAAGTTGAAGGTCTAAGAGTTCGTCAAATTGAAAAAACCGCTACCGTAAAAGGTAAAACAGTTACTAAATCTACTGAAATTGGCATCTTCCGTGGTAAAAATATGGTAGAAACTGGTTTTAAAAACCGAGAAGTTGCTATTTTACGAGCAAAAGAAATAAAATCACAAATTATTAAATAATTCACAGGAGACTTAGGTCTCCTTTTTTTTGATATATAATTTATGAAAAAGTGGATCAACTACTGAAACTAGATAGTGATAGATAATAAAAATATTGAGTGGTATTTTAACTTTATGAAATCAAATGGTCTCATAGCAGAATACTGGAACTATGATGGATATTTGGTCGATGGTGATCATATAAAAATACTCTATATTCATAAATCAGGAAAAAGATCATCATATAGATTTTTAAAAGAAATTGTTACTCAAGAAATTAGAGAAGCAAAATTAAGAAAACTGTTCAATTAGCTTACTCTAATTTAAACCATTTAACCTTTGGTGATATAATTGTTATGATAACACCCGAGAAAATTAGACAATATATTGAAGGTAACATAAAACTATGGGGAGATAGGTTTAACATGATTCCGAAACATATCAAAGAACAAATTATCTGGAGAAGTTTTATTTGCTCGGATTGTGTTGATAACGGATCTTGTAAATATTGCGGATGTGAAGTACCCGGTAAACTTTATGTTACAAAATCATGTAATGATGGTGATAGATTTCCAGATCTTATGGATAAACAAGATTGGTTGGAATACAAATTACAAAACAACATAGATATAGATGTATGAAAAGTTATAATATTTTATTAAGTGGGTATGCTATAGAAGCTTATCTTTTTGAGTTAGATTATATAAGATTACAAATTTCAAATGAAATAGATTTGATAAACTCACCTATTATTGATACACTATCCAATTTAGGCTTTGATGATTTAGGATCAGCAAGTAATATCACTACCGGTCTTTTAGATGATTTTACTATAACTATAACCGACGATTTTGAAACATTATACTTCGCACATGGCTCGAATTTGGAGAATGAGAAAGAATATTTGGAAAATCCATTAGAAGATGAAAATCTTCTCGTCTATGAAAATAAAATTAAAGGAGATATACTAAGACTAGAACTTATAACAGAAGATGATTTTGATATAACTAAATTTAAACTTGTTTTTACTAATATAGGCTATAAAAATATATTAACGACACTTAGCTATGAAGACGAATATCTAGGAGTTGATACAGACTATTTAGATTATGAATCAATAGGTAAAGAAGTCTATAAGATAATCAATAATTAATAGATTAGTGTTTAATATATACACTATGAAATATCTTAAAAGATTTGAATCAGAAATTTACGTTGGTACTTGGCAGCATTATAATGCCATAAAACCCACAAACCAAACAATATACTACGAGAATCCACTTTTCTCTTTTGAGTGTGAAGATTGTGGATTTGAATTTGCCACAGAAGATAAAAGCCAGAATTATTGCTCAGTCTGTCTATCAGAAAACATAAATAAAATAAATAATTAAAAATTTAATATTTGGAAACAATATATACAAAAAATAATTATTTACATACATGTCTCAAGTAGTAGGTACAATTAAGATATCGGATTTAAAAATCGTTACAAAAAAAGAAGGTAAAGTCGAAGTTTGGTCATTGACATATGGTGATGATACTAAATTTATAGTTTTCAAAGGAAGAATTTATAAATTACTTTCTGAAGATAATAATGAAGAATAATTTTCATAAAAAACCACTGATAAAGTAGTTTTTTTATTTACTTGTGTTTATAACTAAATTCTAATATTACCAGCGGTGGCTACTCATATCATCAGAGTCTCTTTAAATACTTATAATTGAAAAAGCTATAATTGAAGCAATCGCACCAACGACAAATAATAATCCATTACTAAGAAGTAATCCAGCAAAGGCAGCCACAGGTGATGCAAAAATACCTAAAAGCGCAAGTGAAGCTCCTGAAATACGAAGTATCTTCATAAGAATAGACTCCACTTCTTCTTCTTGATTAGATTCATTTACGATAGGTTGTATTTGATTTGGATTACCAACAAAGGATTTTACCCAGTTCCATAATTTCATTATATCTGACTCATCTTGTTGTTTCAGTACGTTTTGAATTTTCTCTAACTCTTCGGGATTTTGTTTTAAATAATTAATACCATAATCAGCTCCTTGTCTAACATCACCAGATAATTTTGATACCCAAGATGATAATTTTTCTTTAATCCAGTCTAAAGATTGACTAATCCAGTTTTCGTTTAGCTCAAATTTTTCGTAAGTTTTAATGTACTTCATAATTTATATTTAGTTTTTATAAAGTATATATATAAAAAATATCAAAATATTTTTTTAATCTCAATTGATTTCTAAATCGACGAGTATTTAAAGTATTTGATGATAAAATTTGAAGATGTCGGTGAGTTTAAATCAACTTCAGATGTTACGCCATTGTTGATTATAACATTCATTTTTGTCATACTTAGTTGTTGTAAAATTGACTTGTCGGTAACTTTTCTTACCAATTTTCCTCCATAGTAAAATCTTAAAGAATTTCTTTCCCAGATAACTGAGTATTTTATAAAGTTTTTAGTAGGATCTTTGAATCCAAAACAGTGATTTTTTCCACCTAACATTTTATTTACACCATTTGTATAATGAACATTTGTTTGAATATTCCAGAATCCAAAAGGACTACGTAATCTAAACTTAAAGTAGTTTGGATTATTATCAGAATATCCTTCTAACACATCTATCTCTGGTGGCCAACTATCCCAAGACCACATCCAAAAAGCAGGCCATAAGTTATTACCATATGGTAGCTTTGCTTCAATCTCAAACTCACCAAATGAAAATCTTTCGGTGCAAGAAACTAATCCAGTACCAATAGAAGATGTTATACCTAACTCTGTAAAATATTTTGGATTATTTTTGGTCAATAAATTTAATTGACCAAAATCATCTACAAATGAACAACTGTGGTCATACCACCAGTGAGGCTTTTCTAAATGTATTTGACCCCATCTTTCTTGTTGTAACCAATCATACCCTGACCACTTTATCATATACTATATATAAAATTATGTGACAACATTTAAAAAAAATTTTTTGAAACACTTTATTTTTGAAAAATTTTTTTTATCTTTGTCTTATAATTCGAATAACTATGAGCGACTTTAAATCATTTTCACCGAAAGCAGACAAACAAAGAAGACTTGTTATGACAAGATTTCATTCAGGAACTTCTAAAGATGTAAATTCATTTTGTTACCAAATTACACGAATAACCAAACTAGGAACTGTTGATAAAAAGTTTAAACCACTTTTTGCATATGGTACAGATGACTTTGATTCAGTCAAAGAATTTAAACACAGTGGTAATGGAGAAACCGTAAAGGTTTTTCGAAAGCCATTCAAAAGTGTATTTGGTGTTGATGAAAAAAATAACCCTGAGAAAATCTGGAAAAAAATTAAATAATATGAAAAATATAATTTTTTATACTTATCTAAACCAAAACATATAGAATGAAAGTTGGAGATATTGTTAAGTTAAAAAAGGAACATCATCTTAGTGAAATATTCGATGTTAATTGTATTGTATATGAAAAGAAAAATTCTCAAAAATACGTTATTAAAACTATGACTGGTGAATTGAAATGGACTTGGGTTTATGAAAGCGAGATTGATATGATATCTGATATTAGAAATCAAAAATTAGAAAAATTGGGACTTTGAATATGGAAATGATTTGTATAAGTTCGTTTGGTCGATTCGGAAGAATAAAAGGTATATCATTTAATAAAGTTTACAAAGTAAAATATAAACACGGTGGTAAGTTTTTAATAATTAATGATTTAGGTAAACCCCAGATGGTTAGGTCTGATAATTTTATGAACTATAAAAACTTATTAGATTTAGAAAAAAAGTATTATGATTGTAACTAAACATAATGGTCATATAAAATATAATTTTTATAAAACTGTATTACCTATCTATATGGTAAGGACACTTGTCAAGAAGTGAATTGAGTTCGATTAAGACTTGACTTAACTTAATTGTTTCGCCTTAGACACCGAGCGAGTGTGATAAACTCTTCTTTGTATAAAGAAGACCAATGATGGACAAATCGGTGTTTTTTTATTTGAATTATGATTATTTTCAATACAATAAAGAAAGCAGAACACTATGTCAAATGGTATAGTAAAAAAAACGATTATAGTCGAGGTGTTTATGATTGGGAAACACACCAGACTTTTATAAACGGTGATCTTGTTATGGTAAGAATTGCTGGTGATGGATGTGGTTGTGGCTGTGACCTTCACCTTTTTGATTATACCAATATAATTGGGCGGATTAAAGCATATAATGACAAAACAATTAGAGATAATAAAATAAAACAACTATTGTGAAATCATTATCTACCAAATTTTTGAAAAATTTTAATGTTTTTAGTAACCTTTCTTGACTTTTCACGTCTATATAGTATATTTATATTATATGAGAGCAATTAAAATAACACAATCAATCACAGTAAGAGAAACTGAATCATTTAACAAATACCTTAAAGATGTTAGTGGTGAAGAATTGATAAACCCAGAATTAGAAATATATTTAGCAAAGCAGATTAAACTAGGCGACCAATCGGCAATTGACCAATTAGTTAAAGCCAATCTTCGATTTGTTATATCTGTCGCAAAAAAATATGTAGGTAGAGGCGTTGATATAGAAGACCTTGTCAGTGAAGGAAATATCGGACTTATCAAAGCCGCTCAGAAATTTGACGAAACACGAGGTATTAAATTTATATCATATGCAGTATGGTGGATTAGACAATCTATTCTACAATCACTTGCAGATAACTCAAGAACTATTAGACTTCCTCTTAATCAAATCAACTCATTAAATAAGATTAAAACAACACAGTCTGAGTTAGAACAACAATTAGGTAGAAAAGCGACCTCATCTGAATTAGCCGAAATTTTAGGAATAGAAGAAGATAAAATTGAACTATCACTTGGTTCATCTATGAAAACTATATCCTTAGATACACCAGTTGGTGATGAAGATAACTTTACGCTTATTGATACTATTAACGCCGATGGAAGCACGGATGACTTAATAAACCAATCAGACATAAATTCAACTTTGATGTTGGCTATCTCTAAACTACCTCATAAAGAACAAAGGGTTATAAAGTCATTATTTGGCTTTGAAGAAGATATAAAGACACCATCTGAAGTCGCTATAGAAATAGGTGTAACTACAGAAAGAGTTCGCCAAATCAAGAATTCTGCAATTAAGAAACTAAAGAGTTTTGGAATTAGATACTAATTTAGAATGTAATTTTTTATATATAGAAGTATAAAAACTATACTACTATTATGAAATATATGAACAATTATAGAGATTTTAAAAGAAAGCAAAAAAACTATGCTAATAAACAATCTAAATTAATTGAAAAAGAATTATATCATGATTTATCAGAAAACTTTTGGGCAATGTGTTTAAAATCCGAGGTTTTTGATGATGAGCAAAAATCATTAATAATTAATCATTTATCTGATAAAAGAGTTAACCTTCTTAAAGAGGAATGGGAATGGTTAGATAAAGCCGTTGATTATGTGAAAGATAAAGGTGGTAAAATATTATCTAAATTCAAAGAAAGAATTGATAGAGTAGTAAATGGTATTTCATCTTTTATTAAAAGTGTGATGACATTTTGTAAGAATATTTTTATGGGCATGCTAAATGGTGCAATTAACGCTGGTCGAAAGATGGCTAAAGATAAGAAAGACGTTATTGAAAAGAAAATGGCAGGGACCGATAAAAAGAAAGTTGATGATGAAATGCCTAATTTGAAAAAGGTATTTAATTTTTTAATAACTGGTGATGAAAATAAATCAGGAGTTGATGCTAAAGGAGTAAATCCTGTATTAGATAAAAAAATATCTTCAACTATAGAAACGGGTGAAGCTAGTATTCAACAAAATACACTTAAAGAATTAGAAACTGCTGAAGAAGATGTTAAAGAGGGATTTAAGTTTTCAAATCAACAAGATGATATCATTAAACATTTTTATGAATATCCTTTAGTAAATGAGGGTGAGGTTACTAAAAATATTACTCAATCCACAATGAAATCTTTGGGAGACTGGTTTAAAAGTTTTATTGGAGATAAACCAGATGAAGAAGTAACTAAAGGTGCAAAGTTACTTTGGTGGGGTAGACTAATACTTAGAGTAACATCAGGATTCTTTGGACTAATAGTTAAAGTTGTAGAGTTAGCAGCGGAGGTTGTGACGAATACTTCATTAACACTTATTTCTAAGATATCAAAATGGGCAGGTGGTCCTGGTCCATTTCAATTTGTCGCAATCGGTGCTCTTGTAGGGGCCTTATCTGGAATTGTTGGTGATGTTCTTTTATTAGTTGGTGCAACTCCATTTCCAGGAATGGAACAAGCACTTGAATTGAAAACTTGGTGGTTAACCGCATTTGGACTTTTAGCCAAAACGGATCCAACATTTAAAGCAATTAAAGTCCTTTTAACGGTTGTTGCAATTGGATTCACAATATATCATATACATCATACAATACATGACCTAAAAGGTCACGGACACGGAGAAGGACATGATGAGGTCAAACCAGGTGCACCACCAGTTAAACCAGAGGTAAAACCATCAGTTGCTTAATTTACAAACTTAACAATTTTAAAATTTTATTTTCTTTAAATAATCTAACCATTTTATATTTTTTTATTTATATTTGTAAAAAATTAAATACTAACATGAGATACATTGGAGATATTGTGGATATAAATCCTGACTTTGATGATGTTCATATTTTTTGGATAAAAAGAGAAGAATGGTCTTCTGGTAATAAACATATGTCTAACCCAGCTATGTGGATAGAATGGGAAGAGTTTATTTACTTTGGTATATGTGAATCATATCATTTTATATTTTTAGAAGATTTCTCAGATTGGGATAATTTTGACGAATACGATCCTGGATACTTAGAGTTTTTACATATGATGAATTTAAAACCTACCTTTTATAAATTAGATTATTTAGGTGTGATGGAATCCGACCTTGGTGATTGGTGTAAGTTTGAATTAGACTTTATAAAGGTGTGGTGGAGAAACAAACAAATTAATGAGTTGATAAATGATTAAATGATATTGGTATATGAATATAAGAACATTAAAGAATTAGGAATATAAAATTATGAGACTTAAAGAAATACTTACTAACTCTAATAAAATGAGTGATGTTAAATTTGCTAATAAAGTTTATGCCAATCTTTGCAATTTGGTTTGGTATGATTATATTAGTGATGAGTGTATAGACTTCTCTTGGAGAAGCTCTGGTGGATTTGTGGCTTCTGTTAGAAATATAGGAGAAGATTATATGGACTTTTATTGCGCAGGTAATGAAGGTGAAGTAGATGAAGAAATAGAAAAACTATTCAATGATAATGGTATTGTTCTTTTTGAAGACTTTTATTCTTCTAAGGATATTGAACATAAAGAAAGAGTTGAAGTATTTAAGATAAATCATCCAGTGGTGGTTGCTTATAACAGAGATAAAAAAATTGATAATATAATTTAATTAATTAATATGAGATATAATATGAAAAAAATATTAGTAATTTTAATAACACTCCTAATATTATCTTGTAATAGAGGTACTAAAGTATCTACAACTACTGATAATAGTTTAGTAAAGTCTGAAAAGATTATGGATGAAGTAGGCGTAGGATTATATAAAGTCCAATTAGATTCTAATACAACTATTCTTATATACAGAGCTGGTCCTGCCTCAGACGGAACAGAATCGGTCTCTATAATACAATTATATTAGAAATAGAAAGTGGTTATTACTTTCTACCATTAAGTGTTTGGAGAGAATTCAAAATAAACAAAGTATTAGAGAAATGAAAATAGGTGATAGAGTTAGAAACACCAGAATAGAGGCATATAAAGATGAACCTATAGTTGTAATAGATCGGACACCCGAGAAAAATTTTAAAACAAAATATCATATCAAATACTTAAATATCTATACACGTCAAGAAACAAATATGGTCTATTGGATTGATGAAGATGATATAACTTTAGATGTAGAATACTATAGAAATATTAAATTAGAAAAACTATTGACTGGAGTTTAAACATCTTGTTTCTCATCATTTTTATATCTTTTCGTTATTTAATATATAATAAAAATGAAAAAGCTAAAAACATTTAGATTATTTGAATCGGTTGAAGTCACTAAAGAAATGGTTGAAGATTTTCTTAGAGATTTTTCTGATGATGATATACCGGTTGAGGTTGAGATGTATCAGCCAGATCAGAATAGTTCAGAAGATAGAGTTTTAATTCTTATTGGAGATGAAGACAATATGGTGACTGCTGTAGACTTACCACTTTATCAAAACATCGATAATTTTATTTCAATTCATGAGTATTTAATTGGTGAAGGATATAATTTGGGGAGTATTGCTTGTTGGATAAAACCACATAATGAACCAATAACTGGTCAAAGACCCATCAGTATTGAGGAATTTGATAAATTCATATCTAAAATAGAAGAGATTGAGAATTGGAATAAGAGATACCCTGATCTTTGGCACAAGACGTTCAAGTTAATTGATATTTATTATACGAGATCTTAAATTTTCTATTTAATATATAACTCTATGAAGTGGTTAAAACTATTTGAGAGTTTCCGAGAAGACTTTTACAAATCTGTAGGTGATTTACAAAGTGAGTATGAATCCAATAGAAAGAAGTTGTTTTCCGATGCTAAGGCTAAAGTTGATGAATTTATGTTTGATTTAACTGATGACTTTTCTAATCAAAATACAAATCAAAATGATTTCATAGAAGAAGGTGATCTTTCTATTTGGTATCACTTAAAATGTGATAGAAAAGATTTCGAGAGATTTATCGAATTACTTACTGATGTTAGAGAAAGGTTAATAGATGAGTTAGGTTTAGATATCAATTTAAAGGTTGATGGTTGGTTAAAATGTGATGAGTCACTTAATCACACATTCAATCATGGATTTATTTCTAAGTGGGATGAGATGATGAGATATATTGACGGATATGGTAATATGAAACCAGAGTATGGGTTAGACCAATACGCTTACTTTACATTCAAAATACAAATTTTATAATTAAAAATAATTCATTATAAAAACTTTTTGTGAGTTCGTCAGTTAAGAATTAATAAGATAAAACGTTTATATGTCAATTTGGGATAATCAATCAAAGGAGTTTCAGGAGTCTATTACAGATTCGATTAGAAGATGGGCTAAAAAGGAAAGGTCTACTCAAAGGAAAGAAAAAATCAAAAGGTTATTCGTATTCGGAAGATAGTTCGTGTTTTTAATATAGATGTAGATAAGTTATGAAGATATTTTGTTATGGTTCTAATATGAGTTCTGAAAGAATAACTGAAAGGTGTTCTTCTTCTCGTTTTATTAGTCGTGCTAAAGTTAGTGGTTGGAAGTTATTATTTAATAAAAAGAGTAAGGATGGTTCCGGTAAGGCAAATTTAATTTATACTGGTGATGGGAGTTTAGTTTGGGGTGTTATATTTGATATAACAGAGGAACAGAAGCCGATATTGGATAAGTTTGAGGGTTTGGGTAAGGGATATGATGAGTTGAAATTAAAAGTTATAAGCGACCTGGGTGAAGAGATTGAGTGTGTTTGTTATATAGCAACCGAGGAAAAGTATTTAGATAATAGTCTAAAACCATTTGATTGGTATAAAGAATGGTGTTTAAAAGGAGCTAAACAACACAATCTACCATCTGAATATATTTTAACAATAGAAAAAAATAATAGCTGAAATGTTAGATGATTTAAATAAAGAGTGGAATGATAAAATTTTATCTGATCTTTATTTAATATATACATAAAAATAAATTAAAACCATGCCAAGAAGACTACTATTTAAAGAAAATGAACTACCAGGATCAGCCCCAACTGGGTATAGATTTATAGGTCTTAAAGACTCAAATTTAGCAAGTGTTGGAACAAGCTCTAAAGTAGAAGAGTTTAATACACCACAAGTATTTGTTATGTATCAATCATTCTATGAACCTGAAGACTTAGGTTCAGGTTTTATTATAGGACCAAGAGGTACTCAAAAAATTGATTATGACTTATCTGGTGGTAACTATACGAATATATCAATTGAGGGTGAGGGTAATGAGTTTAATAGTCTTACTCTTCCTGAGTCTTGGGGTAGAAATTTATATAATCTTATGTTAGAAGTTCAAACATCAAGTAGTAGTCCAACTGAGATAACTTTAGCTAATTACCCTAATTTATCTTCAATAAAAGGAACTGGTATTTGTATAAATGGTTCTAAGCCTTATAACTTTGAAATCAAAGATGAGGTGATTGATTCTCGTAATTTAAAATCAATTGGTTTTTATGGAAGTAAAAGATGCACTTCAGTTAAAACTGCACCATCACTTAGAATAGTCGCACATCCCAGTTGTAATTATATTTTGGGTGCTAATAGCCTAGAATCTGTAGAATTGGATTTCTCATCATTTACTTATTCTACATTTCCTTCTTATTCTTCATTGCCTAGATATGACTTTCATATTTCATTATTTTCTCAAAACGTAAATTACTTAACATTTAGTAATCTTTCAGTTTATGATGATGCTTTAAATAGTGATTTAATTTTTAATTTTAATGGAATGCCTCTTACACAATCATCAGTAGATCAAATTCTATTGGATTTAGATACAGCTTTTCCTTATTCTATGGATAGTAGTGAGCTACATATTCAACAGGAGTATTCAATTGGCGTCGGAGAATTAGTAATAGGTGAGTCATATGTAATTGAATCTTTAAATGGAAATGATTCTGGAAGTGATGATTTTTCTAATGTTGGATTTGTATCAACCGGTGTTCAATTTGTAGCAACAGGAACAACTCCAACTAACTGGTCTAATTCTACAATAGTATTTACATTTTATGGTATGGTAAAGGATTATACTTTAGAAATAATTGATCAAGCTCCAGCTGATGGTAAATATTATTTCCATACCCTTTACATTGAAGTTAGTGGTGGTGTAATTACTTATAGTGAATTAGTAACACCTGAGAATATAGAAAGTTATTTTTACCCAGGACAAACGATAGATTTAGATGGTGACAAGCTTATTTTGATGGATGAATGGGGAAGAGTTATATTTCAAGGTGAAAGCTTGTTTCATGATATTAGACTAACTGTTAATTCGGTAACTAGAACATCTGCTCCAACTGATGGTCAAAATAATACAAATAAACTATCTTTAGAAAGTAAAGGTTGGTTAGTAAAGGTTAACTCTTACTGATAATAACATAAACTCATACGCACTTATCTGATCTAGGAAGGTAGTTATTTATTATATTTATTTAATATATAATAAAATGAGGAAATTT
>Ga0181356_1000490_pt1 | contig 17221 bp, 16 predicted proteins | sample Fa13VDMM110SN_FD_130104 | JGI IMG/M metagenome (GOLD analysis project Ga0181356, IMG submission 130104) | Freshwater viral communities from Lake Michigan, USA - Fa13.VD.MM110.S.N | ecosystem: Environmental > Aquatic > Freshwater > Lake | place: USA: Michigan | collected 2013-09-24 | reverse complement strand
GGTGGGGGGTGGGCGTGGGGGGGGGGGGGGGGGGGGCGCGGGCGGGGGGGGGGGGGGGGGGGGCGAGGAAGCGGGGGGAGGGGCGTGGCTGGCGTTGCGCTACGCGTACCGCGTCCGTGTCGCGGGTCGCGCATCATCCAGGGGGGCAGAATGGGGGCAGTTTGCCGGGGGAAAATAAAGTTTATAAAAAGTGTGATTCGGGATTGACGGTGGGCGGGAGGTGTGTCAATCTCCCAGCGGGGCGGAGGTCTGCCCGAAACAACAACATCAAAACACGAAACACATGAAAACAGAAACAGCATTATTAAGGCAATTTAACCGCGTCTCGAAAAAGGTGGGCAGGGTTGGAATCCTCCCTGGGTACAGCTCAACCACAGAGTACGAGTACTGGAAAGCGTCAAAACGTGGGGAGTCCACCCGCTATTCCATGGCATACTTACAGCGGGCAAGGTCGGCAGCAAAAAACAAGGCGGATCCTCTCACGCGGCCATTCGTGCAACGGTGGCAGGGTTTGACTCCCATCGGCATCCTCGGAAAACTTCGGCGGGATGTGCCTGGGTTGCTCGTTGGCTTCGAGGTCGAGGCGGCAGGGATTACGCACGAGCAAGTACAGAACGCCGGAAGAATGCCCCTGATGGCCCCCCGCGCTCAGATGGAGCATTGCGGTGTGGAGGTGCCTGTGTTGTGTCGCATGGACGATTTGAGGACGTTGTACACGGTCTGTAAGCGGATGAGAGGACTGGGGGCGAGGATTTCGAGGGACTGCGGGGGCCACGTCCACCTTGATGTACGGGATATGTTTTCGGGATCGACGCAACGGGGAAGGCAGCAGTACCCCGCAGCACTTAAAGCGAGCGTTTCGCGGCTTTGTACGGTGGTGGAGTCGATCTATAGGTACGCGGTGCCGCCCTCCAGGGTTGGAAATCGATTTTGTGTCTTAGGTGGGTTGGATTGGACAGGATCGGATCGGTACCGCGCTGTGAATTGTGCCAGCCTGAAAGAGCATAGGACTATCGAGGTACGGCTCGGTGCTGCGTCTTTGAATCCTGACAAATGGAGACTCTGGGCGCAGTCGTTGGTGTGGGCGTTGCGTCATCCGATCTCGAAAACAGAGCTGGACGCCGCGAAAATGGTGCGGGATGCCGTTGGGGCGTTGGATTGGGTCATGAGATCCGATCTGCCACCCGTAGAAAAATGGTGGCTCGTTTGCCGCATCCGCAAGTTTCACCCATCCGCCCTCCCGAAATTTGCAGCGGGGGCAAATGACAACGAAGGCGGCGAGTACTAGGAGCCGCGGCGAGTACTAGGAGCCGACAGAAAAAACACGGGGGGAGCGTCCCGCCAACGCTCAAAACCAAAACAACAAAATCAAAAGGATCAAAATTATGTGCAAGCTCTCACTTATCACCTCAACGGAAAAAATGAATCCAGTGGAACTCTCGGCAGTTATCACCCGCACCCATAAAAGCCTCACCCGCAGTCAGAAAGATGGATGGGGGTATTCCATCGGTGGGTATCTTGAAAAATGGGACGAGCCGAAGGACTGGCAAAGTCCGAACGGCGTTTCTGGTCTGCTCTCATCTCTCCAGGGTGCCGCTGTGGATCTGGACGCTGTGAGCGTGGGGGAATACCCCGCCCCTGGTGCCCCGCTCGTCGCTCACGCTAGAACAGCAACGTGTGCCCGTGGTGCCGTCAATGCTCACCCGTTTACGGATTCGGGCTGGACTCTCGCGCACAACGGGGTTGTCGAGCCAGTCCGTAATACCAAGCGGAAAAGCTGTGACTCCATGTACATCCTCGAGTCGATGTCGCGAGCGGGCGGGCCTGGGAAGCTGCATACGGATGTGGCAGGGTACGCCGCAATCGTCGGAACAACCCCCAACGGCGAGCCGTTCGCGCTCCGCGATTCCCGCGCTCCGCTCTGCATTAGCTGGGTACCCACCTGGGAGGCCTTCGTGCTTTCCAGCGGGCCGGAATACACGAAAGAGATCGTTGGAAGCCTGGAGCATACGCGCCCAGTGTCGCTTTTGCCTTGGGTGTATCACGTTTGGACGGGGGAAGGGTGGGCGACCAGCGAGGTTAAACCGTGGGCCTTCTCCGCTCCTCAAAAGGTGACTACTCCGAGCAAGCGGGGCGGGGGCCGTCAACCGTCGCGGGCGATGCTCTCCGAATTGGAGGAGGCAGCGGACAAGGCACTCGGCTCAAGCTACCCCTTCCCCGATTACGACAAGGAAGCGCAAAAGTGGGGCAAGTATTAACCCAAACCACAAAAACACCATGGAACCGAAAAAGAACAAAACAGAGTACGCAATGGAACAATCCCGCCCGCTCGGGCGGGAGGACGGGATCCAGTGGGGGATGTGGCACGGCATCCTTGGCGAACTCCACAAAAGTGGAGCAATCACAAGCGCGGCGTTTGTTCGACTTCGCGACGAAGCCCGCAAAATCCGCGTTCAAGCATGGAAAGGAGAAGAACAATGAACCACGAAGATCATAAACTGATGGGCAGCGGTTGGGTCACTGAGCCAGGGCATATGCTACACGCAGCGAAGCAATGGTTGAACTGCGTTATTGAGTTGGACAACCTGGACAAGTTCACGCCAGTGCCCGCAGTGCTGCCGTTGCTGGGTTGTGAGGTGCATCTGCTGCCGGATGGCACTTATCAGCTATGCGATACAACGGGGGGCTGATTGCTCCAGGTCGAACGAGTGAAGCCCTCACCCTTGAAAAATGGGGTGGGGGCTTTATTGTTTGGCCCATGGTCACAAGCACAGCGGAAAAGGTCACAGTGTGGACAAAAGCACGGGAAGCCGTAGCTCTGGGGATGTCACAGCGGGAGGTGGCAGAAAGGTATGGCCTATCGTATGAAGCGATCAGGAAGCGGGCACAGCGGGAGGAATGGCCCACGCCTTCCCGATTGCTCGCTAGTCACGAAGTCCCAGCCCCTGCCGCTATCGTGGGACAATCCTGGGCGGAGCGCGGAGAGCAGCATAGGCGTACCGTGATGTCATTGGTGGAGCGTGCGCTGGGTGCCGCAAATCTCCCCCCGCCCGAAAACTGGGCAGACCTAGAGCGCGCCGCCAGAATTGGCGACCGTGCCGCAGGTTTAGAAAAGGCAGCCCCAGCTATTACCCTAGCTTTCCCCATTGCTCAGTCTAGCGAGCCTCTCCCGTTTTATGATGCCTCCGGCGATTCTGCGGACAGCCTTCCCCCCCTCCCCTCCGCCGACGACATCCTATAAGCCTCCGCCCCTCCCCCCGCGCGCGCACCCCCCCCTCCCCCTCTCCTCCGCTCCTCCGCTCCGCCTCGCCACCACGCCACCCGTCCCCTTCGACCCCTCGCTCCGATCCAAGAATTATAGCGTAACCCTCCAAAAATTTTTCTGGTTTTCAGCCCAAACCTAAGAAGCTCTACCCCGTGACCCCTGAAACCTCACAAGCTCCCAACCCCGCAACCCTGCTACGCCAGAAGCGGAAAAACCAACCCCGTCCCCCAACCCCAGCCCTACCCCCCGCAGCCGCGCAACCACCCACCCCGAAACCGCGACCCGCCCCAACCCCGAAACCCCTGCCAGACCCCAACAGCCCAGCCGACATGGTGCGGCGTGGTTTCCGCGAACGCTACGGCAAGTGGTGGCCCCCCGTGGGTGGAAAGCCCGCCGCCGACATCTACATCGAGTTCCAAGCGTTCCGGCACAACATCAAGGGGCCGAAAGCCCCTGGGAAGTTCCAGCATTTCAAGAACATCGTCGATGCGATCTGGAACAACCCAGCATCCCCGAAGAAGTTCATCTGGAATCCGTGGAGCGAACGAATGCTCCGAGAAGCGTGCGAAACCCACTACATCGGCATCGCTGGAAGCCGCTCATCTGGTAAGTCACTCACGTTTGCCGTTTGGGGGTTGGTCAACTGGCTGGCCGCACCAGGGGAGACGAAGGTCATTTTCACCTCCACCAGCCTCAAGGATTCCCGTGGACGGATTTGGGGTGACGTGGAAGCGTTCTTCCAAGCAGCGTGCATCGTATTTGGCGGAGAGGCCAATATGCCTGGGGAACTCGTTTCCTCCCAAGGACTCATTCGTTTCCGCGCTGACGGCCAACAGTCTGACAAATATGGATTGGTTCTCGTCGCTGGGGAGAAGTCGCGGGAGAAGGAGTCCATCGGAAAACTCATTGGTTTCAAGGCAAACCGAATGATTCTGGTAGCGGATGAAATGCCGGAGCTTTCCGAGTCTCTCATCATCGCGGCAGAGTCCAACCTCTCCGCCAACCCCGAGTTCCAGTTGGTCGGGCTAGGCAACCCCGCATCCTACTACGATCCATTCGGCACGCTTTGCGAACCCGCCGAAGGTTGGGCATCCATCAACGACGGCATGGACGAATGGAAAACCAAACGCGGGGTGTGTCTGCGCTTCGATGGAGAGCGCAGCCCCAACATTCTTGCGGGTCAGAATCTTTACCCGTGGATGTTCACCGAGGCAAAACTGCACGAAGCCCGTGAGATGATGGGAGAGACTTCAGCCAGATACGCCCGAATGGTCAAAGGCGCATGGTGTCCGACTGGCGCAGCAGATTCGATCTTTTCCCCCGCAGACATCATCAAGTATCAAGGCGACAAACCCGCTGTCTGGCAGGAACCACCTACCCCCGTGGCGGGATTCGACCCTGCGTTCACCAATGGCGGCGACAAAAGCGTTCTGCATTTTGGTAAATTTGGCACAACCATCGATGGCATGAAAGTTTTGGAGCTTGGAGAAGCCGTCACCCTGCTGGAAGACAGGGATGTCAAAAATGAAGCCCGAACCTTCCAGATTGCCAGACAGGTAGCGCAGGAATGCGCCAAACGCCAAGTCCACCCACGCCACCTTGCAGTAGATTCCACGGGAGCAGGTGCGCCATTCTGCGATGTGTTGCGTTCAACTTGGAGTGGCGAGTTCCTGGCAATGAACTTCTCCGGCGCAGCCTCTGACCTTCCAGCATCGGGGACAGATAGCACCCCCTCCAAAGAGCGATACTCCAACAAAGTCAGCGAAATCTGGTTCGTGGGGCGGGAGTTCTTGCAGTCACGACAGTTCAAAGGGATCAAACCCAGTCTAGCCCGCGAGTTGTGCGCCCGAACATACGAGACTCGGGAACGTGGCAAGGTGCGCGTGGAATCGAAGGTCGATATGAAAGCACGAATCGGCTCATCCCCAGATATGTCGGATGCAGCACTCCTGGCTTTGGCCGTTTGCCGCCACCGATTAGGCATATCCTCCAGCCTCTCGTCACGCAACTGGGCAAAAGAGGAACCCCACGGTAGCAGATATGGCGTTAGCCCAACCCCATGGAAAAAGTTCAGTCAAAAGTTTGCGAAAATGAGCCGATAAACCTCAAATCCGCGCGTCGATAAACTTTTGTCTTGCCAAATCTTGAAAAACGCACAGTCTTCACCCAAGGCACATCACACATGAGAGTCATCATCCCCGTCAACAGTCGGAACCTCCCCAAAGTCAGATCGCTCATCGAGGTGATCCACCATCTTGGCCCATACAAACCCGACGACAGCTTCGTCTTTCTGACAACGAATGGAGGTGCATCCGCCATGTGGCCGCTCATCAGCCACATCCCGCAAGCAACCACGGCTTCTGGGCTGTCGGGGACACTTCGGCGTTTCCCCACAGACGCCAACGAGTTGTTTCTGGAGTCAGCCCGCTACGCAGCAGACCACTTCCCGCCAGACCAGCCATGGATTTACATGACGGGGGAGACTTTGCCCCTTTGCACGGGGTGGTTGACCACCTTGGAAAGGCAGTATCTCAGCCAGTCGAAGCCATTCCTTGGCAAGCTCGACTACCTGCCTCAAAGAATCACGGACAGTCAGGGCGTCACTAGGGTTGATTTTGGGGAGCCATACACCTTGGAAACGGCGGTCTATCCGTCCGATCTCGCCAAGCGCATGACTGAAAACATTATTGGCTCCAAGGCGCACCACGAACAAGTCCGACGCAGATCAACGGCCCCACACACCTGCGCGACAGAACTGATCACCTCTGCCAAATGGGCAGAGGGTTTTTCGCTGTCTGAAGTCCCCGAAGAATCCGTCCTACTGGTGAGAATCTACGATACATCAGAAATTGCTCGCCAGATTTTCACAGGCACACCCGCACCTGCACCCCTACCACCCCCCGCCCCTCCGCCACCCCCGCCTGCCCAAGTAGAAACGGTTACGCCCACTCCGTCAGCAGCCCCATCGCTCCCATCAGGAGTAACGGTTGACGCCAATGGGCGAGTCTATCTGGGCGGCGGGGGCAACAAGACGCAGACGATCACGGCAAATCAGCCAGAGCAGACCCCCCTTGAGGAACCAGTTCAAGAGGTTATGGTGATTGCGAAGAAAGAGAAAAAGCCGAAAAAGGCTATCTCCAAACAGTAATCCCCCTCTGCTCTCCGCTTCCCGATGAACTCCAGCAACTCCACCTCTCTGACATCCGACAAACTATTGGCCCCCGTTCAGGAAGATGGAAAACTCATCACCGCCCCAAGATCGCGGATCAAAAACGTCAAATCCGCACATGAGACGTACATGAGGATGAAAGTGGCGGACGAAAACGCCTCTTTTACCCGCGCCAAGGTTCAAGCCATGCTGGACGGCGAGGCACCGTATGACCAAGCCGCCCAGCGGATGAACGGCTTGGCCGAAATGTGCAACGTCAACTGGGGTCAGGGTGAGCAGCTTCTGGCTTTGGCGACTAGCCCGTACATTGACTTGGTGGAGTCTGTGGATCACCTTTGCACCATCCCGACCAACTTTGGGGATGTTACGGCTCGACTCGATTGGGAGCTAACCATGGCAGAAGAGTTCTCCCGCATGGTGCGCGGATGGCCGGAGTTCTTCCCACGCTATCAGTTTCTCATCCATCAGTTCCTCGCCCACGGCGTAGGCGTCACGTTCCGAGAAGATGAGATCGACTGGCGTTGGCAGGTGGCCCCCTTGGGCGATTTCTTGATTCCCCGCCAGACCAGAGCATCAGATGAGGAGATTGAAGTTGGAGCCGTGGTTCGCGGAATGCCTCCACATGAGTTGTTTGGGAAGATCGAAGATGAAGAATCTGCCAAAGAGCTAGGGTGGAACGTCTCAGCGGTGAAGAAAGCCCTGCTCAACGCTACCCAAGCCGACAAATACAACGCTTCGTGGTCGGAGTGGGAAACCCTGCAACGTGAGTTCAAGAACAACGACCTTGGCGTTTCCGGCGCAGCTTACACCTCTGAAGTCAAGCTGGTGTTCATGTGGGTGAAGGAACTCGATGGCACGGTTTCGCAGTATGTGTTTCCCGAAAAGCTCAATGACGATGGGGACGAGTTCCTCTACGTCAATCGCAGCCGATACAGCAAAAGCTCCGAAGTTTTCAATACTTTCTGCTACGGAGTAGGAACCAACGGGTATTTCCATAGCATCCGTGGTCTTGGTCACAAGATTTTCTCCATTGTCCAAGCCCTCAACAGGCTCCGCTGCCGTTTCTTCGACGGTCTGATGACGGGTTCGATGTTGATGCTGGAGCCGGAATCCGAGCAAGCGATGGAAGACCTTTCTCTCATCCACTTTGGGCCGTTCATCATCAAGCCGCCGAACGTCAAGTTCATCCAAAAGGATTACCCAAACTTTGGCAACTCTCTGATCCCTGGAATCAACGACCTCAACTCCCTGCTTCAACAACAGAGCGGGCAGTATTCCACAGAAGCGATCTTCAATCAGGCCAAAGAGCGCACCCAGTATGAAGTGCAGGCCCAACTGGAGTCCCTGTCGAACATCAGCATCTCCGCATTGAGCCTGTTCTACCAACCATGGGAGCGTTTGATGAAAGAAACGGTGCGCCGTGTGGCCCGCTCCGATTATTTCCCACAAGACCCAGGTGGTGAGCAGGTAGCAGAATTCCGCCAACGCTGCATGGCGCGTGGAGTGCCAGAAGAAGCTCTCATGGCCATCGACCCATCGCGTGTTCGCGTGGTGCGTGCCATTGGTAATGGCTCCAGCGCAGCCCGTTCTGCTATCATGCGGCAGGTATATGAGTTGTCTGCCAACTTCGACCCACAGGGGCGGCAGCAAGCCATCCGCGACCTCACTCGCACCATCGGCGGCGTGGAGGCGGCTGATCGGTATGCCCCAGCCCCAGAGAATCAGCGTCCCCCGATGGAAACCAAGACGGCGGAACTGGAAAACATCCTGCTCATGCAGGGCAACGAGATTCAGGTGCTGCCATCGGAGATGCACCCCATCCATTTCCCAGTTCACCTTGACGCACTGGAACAACTTATTGCATCCATCGACAGCGGCGAACAACCCTTGGAGGAAGCAGCACCGAAACTGTTCCCGCTGCACACCCACGCTTCCGCACACGCCGAGTTCATGGTGGGCGAACCCGACTACCCTCAAATCAAGAAGCGGTTGCAGCAGATCGACGAAGTGGCTTGGAATTTGGCCAAACGCTTGGAGAAATTGCAGCGTGATGCTGCCTTGGCCCAAGAAGAAGCAGCGGCTGACCCCAACAACCCAGAAGCCGCAGCCGCTCAAGGTGGAACCAACGCCGCCAACCCGAATGCGCTGCCCGATACACTGCAACGCCAGATGGTCGAAGCCTCCACCAAGCTACGCATTGCAGAAGAGACGCACTCACAACAGTTGCGCCACCGCGAAGAAGCCTTCCGTCAGAGCCAAGCACTCAAAGACGCCGAAGTCGCAGCATCCATTGCCCGAAAACAATACACCTAAATCATGCCACTCCATCCCGAACTGCCCGAAACCCCACACGTTTTCGCCGTCAAGGTGTTCACTGGGCCGCGTATCATCCAGATTTTCCAACCATCCAACGAAGGCAAAGGGGAAATGTTGTCCGTGACGTATGATGAGTTATGGGAAGGAACCCTGAAGATTGGCGACATCATCAAGGCACGAATCGAAAACAAACCTCAAATCGAGGAACCCACAATCATCACAGCATGACAATCACAGCATGGTACAACGTCCCTGAACTGCGTGAGGAACTTGCGCGACTCACCAAAGACACGGTTCTGTCAACGGCCTTGGAGGTTTTGTCAGTTCAAGCCAAAGCCAAACTGCCTTCCATGCAGGTGGACGTAACGACATTGGCGTTGACCCACGCGCATTTGGCTGGCTACCAGAAAGCCTTGGACGACTTGGTTGCGCTGACGCAGCCACCGCTCATCGCCAAACGTGCCATCGCCAACAGCGGAACCGCCGATGAATGGGGACACGCCACCCCGCCATCAACCAAAGCGTAACCCATTTCGCCCACCAACAGCTTTAACCACAAAACACCATGGAAGAACCCAACCCCTACGACCTCACGCCTACTCCTGAGCAAATCGAGTCCACGCAAGAGATGAACCGCGTCCAAGAACGTGGTCAGGATCAATCGTTCAACGACTCAAACGACTCAAGCAGTGGGGACGAACCTGGGTTTTTGTCCAGTTTGTTCAGCAACCTCGACGCGCCTGAAGAAAACTCGACGGCGGAAAACCCACAGCCGAACGACCCCCGTGAGGAGGAAACGCCTGTCGTCGAAAACCCAGCAGCCACTTCTGACGATGATCTGAGTGACGCGCCCACTGGGTTGTCTGAGAAAAACAAGGTTGGCTGGAAGGAACTCAAGTCCCTCAAGAAGCAGGTCGAGCAGGAGCGCGACAGGCTGAAAGCGGAACTGGAGACGGTGAAGTCCCAGCCCCCCGTCGAAGTTGAAGCGACCAAAGCCGAACTGGAACAGGCACGCCAGCAACTGGAGGAATACGAAAGCCGCATGGCGATGGTGAACGTGGAGCAATCCCGCGAATACCAAGAAAGTATCGCCAAACCTTTGGCGGCAGCGGAGTCAATGATTCAGGAATACGCCAAGGCGTATGAGTTGGACATCCCCCAAATCGCGGCTGCGGCGATGCAGACCAACACCTTGGAGCGCAACAAGATGCTCTCCGAGATGACGGCGGGCATGAACGACTTCGACAAACTGGAGTTCAAGAGCCTTGTGGACAATGCACAAAACCTGTTTGCCCGTTCTCAGCAGGCCAAAGCCAACGCTCAGGAGTCTCTGGCTTACATCGAGCAGCAGCGGGAAAAAGAGAGCCAAAAAGCCCAGCAGCAGTATCAGCAAGCTCAGAAAGAGGCGGCAACCCATGTCCGTGAATCTCTGACCAAGAAGATGCCCTTCTTGGCGGAGACGCCCCAACTGTTTGCCGAAGCAGAGCAAGCCGACTTGCTGCAAGCGGCACCCGATGTGCAGGTATACGCCAAACACGCAGCGGTGTTGCTGCCAACCCTCCTGAACAAGTTTGAGGCTCAGAACAAACGCATCGCTGAACTGGAAGCGTCCATCGCCAAACGCTCATCGGGTGGCCCGTCCGTCCGTGGTGGAGGCGTTTCTACCACACCTGACTCATCTTCTTCGGGGGAAGACTTCATGGCTGGTTTGGAGAAAGCGTTGAGCCTCCGATAGGCAAACGCAAATAGACCCTTGACGGACTTTTTATGTCAAGTAGTATGTTGGTGGGTGGCTACTACCTTATAAGTGCAGCACTGTTAGATTGATCGGAGTTTTTCCCTGTTTGCTCCCACAGGACGCCGCCAAACGCCAAGATGCGTATGGCACAAACTTCAATTCAAATCACCCACCCTCCCAACTAATACTATGCCTTGTGACGCACTTAATGACTTCATGGCCCGCGAATCGGGTCGTATCTCCGGCGAAATCGCTCGCCGTGGTCGTGTCTCTTCCCCTTGGGTAGCCGTCCTCGAAAAGGACTTCTTCCCTGACGAAATCGGACACACCCTCACCCGTGTTATCTACCAACGCACCATCCCCAACAGCGCAGGTGCTTGGACAGATATTGTAAGCTCCGCTGGCGCAACAAACCCTTCGGCTGCGTGTAACCCTACTGCATCGGTTTTGTCGAGCCGCCAAACCACAACGACTGCCACCTTGGCTGAGTATGTGTTGGACTCCGACGAAATCTGCATTACCGATGCTCGGGCCTCCTACCGTTTCCGCGACCAAATCCGCGAGATCAAACGGAATTTCGAGAAGAACGTCAACGATCTCTGGGAAGATCGTCACCGCGATCAATACATCGCCGCTCTCCCCGAGGCCAACAAACTGGTGTTTGAAACCAATTCACTCACGCAGCTCAACACCACGGGAGCAAACCCAGACAGCCAAATCCACCAAGACGCGCTCGATTACGTCCGCTGGAAAATGATCCATGACGGCGCTGGCGAAGAAGGTGCCTACGGCAAAATCGACGGGCAACCCATCTTCACGGTGTTCATGTCCAGCGAACAGCAACGTGCGCTCATCAAGGGTAACGAATCCGTCCGTATGGACTACCGTTACGCCGCTCCTGCGGAGTTGCTCAAGCCCTTCGGCGTGAATCGGGTCTACGCTGGTTTCTACCACCTCATCGACGACAAAGCCCCCCGCTGGAACATCACTGGTTCCACTACCCCTGACACATGGGTGCGCGTCCCGTATTATGTGGCAGATGGCAACGGTGTCGCCGTCGTCAACCCTGCCTACGAAGCTGCCCTCTATGAGGACGTGATCGTGTTTCACCCGAAAGTGACCAAGTGCTTGATGCAAAAGCCTCTGTCCAGCCTGGGCAGCGGAGCCAACGTCAAAGCGTGGGACTACTCCGGCGAAGTGCAGTGGATCAACGAGTACGACAAAGCGTGCAACAAGTACAAGGACAACGGTTACTGGAGCGCACGTCTGCGTGCTGCCTACAGTTCCATCATCCCTGAGTACGGCTACCTGATCCGTGTCCTCCGTTGCCCAAATAACTTGGGTGATACGCCTTGCCCAACCTAACAGGTTAACCCCTGAAACAACTTTGCGGGCGGGCACTCTAACAGGGTGCCCGCTCTCAATGCAAATTTTCCACGAATATGGCTGATGCAATTCCTCTCCGTGACGCGCACGAACACGTATGGTACACTTCGGGTTTCCGCGACCCAGCCTCCGCTGCAAAACCACCCGAAACTGTATCTCTATCGTCTGTTGGCCGCATTTGGCTACCAAACGGCACGGCTGTGCAAGTCCGACGAGCATTTGCAAATGTCGCCGCATCTCAGACAGACGAAGAAATTATTCCGGCAAACCCCTCTGCGGCCATCCGAATCATCTCCCTCGCTATGGTGGCTGGCGGCACAGCCACAGCAATCACAATCAAATCAAAGCAAGCGAATCAAGCATCTGTGGCCATCACACCCCTATTTGCCAACGCAGCCAACGGTGGCGCTGTTCTTCCGCTTAATGTCCACGGTTGGGCGCAAACGCCCGATGTTGCGCGAGCGGTGACAGTCACCACTGGTGCGGGTTCCGCCACTGGAATCACACTCAGCTTCATTGAAATCCCATCCGATTGCTTCGACCTCCTGTAAAACTCAAACCCCTCAAAATAGATCACACCCCCATGAAAACCTCCCTGCTTATCCTCGCAACCCTCCTTTGGACGCTCACCGCAAATGCCGCCACCGTCACTGGTCGAGATGCCAAAGCGCCACTGACTGGCGCTGAAGAGTTGCCTATCAACGACTCTGGCGTGGACAAGAAAGTCACTGTCGCCAACTTGCTGCTTACGCCGCAGGGTGTGATGACCGCCACCAGCTTCAACGGGCTGACGATCACCGCCACTACTGGAACGCTGACGATCCCCAACGGAGTGACACTCACTGGCCCAGCAGCCTCTGGAACAGCGGCCACCCTAGCTGGCACCGAGACGCTGACCAACAAGACGGTCAACCTCACCAGCAACACACTGGTTGCGACGAGTGCCCAACTGCTTGCGGCGATCACAAACGAAACAGGCACAGGCTTGGCAGTGTTTAACACCAGCCCCACTTTGGTGACTCCAGTTTTGGGCGTGGCTACCGCCACCAGCGTCAATGGTTTGACCATCGACACCTCCACAGGCACGTTCGACCTCGCCAACGGCAAAACCTTGGCAGTAAACAACAGCCTCACCTTGGATGGCACAGACGGAACGACCATGACGTTTCCAAGCACCAGCCAGAACCTTGTAGGTTTGACCAGCGTGCAGACGCTGACCAACAAAACGCTCACGGCTCCCGTTATGACGACTCCAACCCTTGGGGTTGCTACCGCTACCAGCGTCAATGGTCTGACGATCACCACCAGCACTGGCACGTTGACCGTTGCAAACGGCAAAACCCTTGCTGCCAGCAACAGTCTTACTTTGGAGGGCACGGATGGCACGACCATGACGTTCCCGAGTGCCAGCGGAACCGTTCTTACTGCAACTAGCACGGCCACCCTCACCAACAAAACGCTCACGGCTCCAGTCTTGACAACCCCCACCTTGGGCGTTGCTTCGGCCACCACGGTGAACAAGATCACGCTTACCGCCCCAGCCACAGGTGCCACCCTGACGCTGACAGACGGCAAAACTTTGGCGGTGACAAACAGCCTCACCCTAGCAGGCACGGACAGCACCACGTTTACGTTCCCACCTACCACGGCCACAGTGTTTACCTCCACGCTGTCCACTAACAATGTCAACGCAGCCAACTCCGTTTGGGGGGCCAGCAATGCTCTTGTGTTTGAAGGCACCGCTGATGACTTTGAAACGTCTGTCACGGCAACTGATCCTACGGCTGACCGCACAGTCACTCTGGCAGATGCTTCTGGCACAGTTGCATTGTCCCAAGCCAGCACCGCCGTTGCCCTAGCTGCGGATAACCAAGCAGTTACCCCTGGGACTGCTTCCCGCATCCAACTCTCCAGTAATGACGCTTCAGCCAACCAGCGCACATTTACGCTCTCTGCCACGGGTGCGATCACTGGGCAAATCTACGTCATCATCGCCCCCGCATCCAATGGCTGCGAGATCGCTGCAACAGGTATCCAGAAGCTCAGTGCCACTTGGAGTCCAACAGCCTTTGATACGTTGACACTGCTGTTCGACGGCACTAACTTCCTTGAGCTTGCCCGTTCCGCCAACTAAGCTCAGCCAACACCAATGATTGCCGGAACCTCTCCAGAACTTGATGCAACGCTTGCGTTTCATGAGGGGGACACATGGACAGGTATTCCGCTATTCAATGTCACCCCTGTGCCAGCCACCAATATCTCTCTGGTTGAGATGGTGTTTCTGACGGACGATGACGCACGCCGTGAGGCGTGTCGCATCACTTCGCCTACCCAAATCCTAATCACACCTCAAACGTCACCGAGGATTTGGAGATTTGTAGTTCCTGCACAGAAGCTACCGCTGACGCAGGGGAAGTATGTGTGGGCGATTCACATCACTGATAGTGTTACTCCCGCCGCCAATCGGCAACACTACGCCGAAGGCAACATCTTGGTGAAACCCAAACGCCGCAGGGTGCCAAGCCTACCCACCTAACCCATGCCCGTCGAAATCACAGTCGAACCCGCCCCAACAACTCCCGTAATTACGGTAAATCCGGCGGGGGAAGTGACTTGCACTGTGACGTATAGCGAGTTGACACAGATTACCAACAACCCAGGTGGGAGCAATGGGGATGTTCAAGTGAGAAGTGGGACAGGTTTTGCTGGCGTCTCTCCAGGTACAGCAGGCAACGTCCTCACCAGCACCGGAACTGCATGGGCAAGCACCGCCCCAACACCCAGCATAGTAGACCCAGGTGCTAATGGGGTCGTTGTTCGCACGGCACTGAATACGACCACAGCCCGCACTATCACAGCAGGCACCAACGTCAGCGTGAGCAACGGAACTGGCGTCAGCGGCAACCCCACGATCACTGTTGCGGATGCTAGCACAACAACCAAAGGCGCTGTCGAACTTGCGGAGGACGGCGAGGTAGCTTCGGGGTTGGCTGTTCAAGCCAACGATGCACGGCTGTCCAACGCACGCACCCCCACTGCTCACGCATCCACACACGTCACGGGCGGAACGGACAAAATCCGCAACGCAACAGCGTCTCAGGATGGCCTGATGACCACAGCATACGCTTCCAAACTAGACGCCATCACGGGGACAAACACAGGCGATCAAACCATCACCCTGACAAACGATGTGACAGGTTCGGGAACAGGGTCGTTTGCTGCGACGATTGCGAGCGGTGCTGTTACGCCAGCAAAGATGGCTACCACACTGGATTTAAGCGGCAAGACCATCACAATGCCAGCGGTTGTCACTGCTAATACTGGAACGAATCAGTTGCAGGTGAATGGCAGCGGCGCGGTTGGAATGGTTCAGCTTGGTAGTGATGGGAGCGACAACGGCAGGATTGGCTTATGGGATTTTTCAAACGGTGTGTTCAAATACATTATCCAAGGTGACGGCGAAATATTCTTTGGTGACCTAATAGATGCCCCTGCTTTTTCTGGCGTAGGAGCATCGCTAACATCACTTAACGCAAACAATATTTCATCCGGCACATTGGCCCTAGCGCGTGGTGGAATAGGCGCATCACTAGCCGACCCGAATGCGGACAGGTTGCTGTTTTGGGATGACAGCGCAGGCCAAGTAACATGGCTTACGGCTGGTAGCGGGCTGACTATCTCCGGAACAACGATTAGCGCAAGTGGTGGCGGCTCGGCAACTCCAGGGGGAACGGATACCCAAGTCCAATTCAACGATGGCGGAGCTTTTGGCGGCGATTCAGGGCTGACCTATGCCAAAACCACGGACACGCTCACAGGCGTCAATCAGACCTTCACAGGTACTTCTACGCTCACCCACATCCACGGCAACATTGCAGGCTCGCTGTATGTCCACGTTAAAAACACCAGTGGTGTGACCTTGGCAAAAGGCACGCCCGTCTACGCGACTGGCAGCGTCGGCTCAAGCGGCGAAATTGAAGTGGCAGCAGCGGATTCAACCAATACGGCTAAGATGCCATGTATCGGGATCATTGATTCACAACTAACTGCCAATGCGGAAGGCAACGCCGTTGTCGTTGGCGAAGTTTTTGGGTTAACAACAGACAGCTACGTCATCGGTGATGAACTTTTTGTCAGCACGGGAACGCTTACCAAAACGCGCCCAACAACGGGTCAAGCGCAATCGGTTGCGGTAGTCTCACGCGCCCATGCAAGCACGGGCATCATTGTAGTGAACACTCAGCAACGGCTGAACGCTGCGTTGACTATTCTCGCAAACTCTTCCATCGCTGACCCAAACGCGGATCGCATCATGTTTTGGGACGACAGCGCAGGCCAAGTAACATGGCTTACAGCAGGCAGCGGTTTGTCGATTTCAGGCACAACAATCACCGCAAACATCGGCGGCACAGTCGGCACCACGGACAACGAAATCCCACGGGCCAATGGCACTGGTGGCAGCACGTTGCAGGGGAGCGTTGTGACCATCGCCGACAATGGCACCTTGACCAAAGAGGAAGCCTATGAACTGGGTCAGACAGGAAATGGCGGCAGGATCGGACTGTGGGACGCTGACAATACAGACTGGTTGTATTTCCAGGCTGGGCCATCAAAGATCATTTTTCCAGACATTGTTGCCGCTTCATTTACTGGTCCAGGCAATCAGATCACTGGCATCAGCGCCGCAAACATTACCACGGGTCAACTTTCCGCTACCAACGGTGGCACCGGAGCCGCCACCCTCACCGCCAACGCCGTCCTCCTCGGCAACGGCACCAGCGCCGTCCAAACCGTCGCCCCCTCCACCAGCGGCAACGTCCTCACCAGTAACGGCACCACCTGGACTAGCGCAGCGCCAGCAGCAAGCGGAACCAAAACCATCGGCGTTTTTACCCCTCGCGACAACCAGCCCCCAGCCACCAACTTCGCCACCCTAGACACCCGCAACAGCATTGCCCTCCTCGATTTTGACACTGCCACAGAAGAGGCGGCGATATTTGTTCGCACCATTCCTGAAGGCGCAATCCTCACTAGCGGAATCACAGTTCGCATTACTTGGACGGCGGCAACAGCGACGAGCGGAGCCTGTCGATGGGGAGCGCAGTGGATGCGTTGCAACACAGACATCGACTCGGACAGTTTCGACACAGCAGCGGAGGTGACGACAACGACTAACGGAGTCAGCGGCGTTCCCAACGTCACCTCTATTCCTTGCTCCGCGATTGATGGCGTGACGGTTGGCGATATGTATCGCCTCCGAATTTACCGCGATACGGGAGACGCCGCAGACACGATGGCTGGCGATGCTGAACTACTAACCGTGGAGGTGCGAACAGCGAACTAATAT
>Ga0181356_1000486_pt1 | contig 17279 bp, 25 predicted proteins | sample Fa13VDMM110SN_FD_130104 | JGI IMG/M metagenome (GOLD analysis project Ga0181356, IMG submission 130104) | Freshwater viral communities from Lake Michigan, USA - Fa13.VD.MM110.S.N | ecosystem: Environmental > Aquatic > Freshwater > Lake | place: USA: Michigan | collected 2013-09-24 | reverse complement strand
GGTTTATCAAGTTTCTTACAAGACGGTTGGACTTATTCTTTTTGGAAACCAAGTGGTGCTGTGGGAGTAGTTGTTGATTCTAATACTGATACCTTGAATGGTGGATTACTAAGGATCGTTGGGTCTGCTGGAGGAGCGATTAACCAATCATCTACAAACAATAATTCAATTTTTTATAATCAAAATACAATTAATACCAAACCAAATAGATATTATGAGTCAGTATTAATTTTAGAATCAGATATTTCTGGTAGTAATACATTAGCCTTAAATATTACCGATGGTCAAACAATGATGTTCAACCATGACACCACAACAACTTTAACAAAAATAGAGTATTTCTATAATAAATCAGGTAACCATATTTATTTTGATGTCACTGGAACTAATCCAGCTCGAGCTTCTAGTATTAAAAATATATCCTTCTATGAAGTGGATATGATTCCATTCTTTCAATATGCAACTCAATCCGGTATTGATTTATCGGTCAGAGCTCAATTTGTTGGTGTTGCTCCAGTTATTGACTTTACTAATAAAAACTTCGATTTTATAGAAAATGTTGATTTGGGTATAGATTATAGAACAGTAAATATACAGAATAATGTAACCGCTAACGCAATAATTAAAGGTACATCAGTTCCAATCGAATACCAGATACAAGCTTCTGCAGAATCTGTAGAAACTGATTTTGCTGGTAGTGGAGGTGCTGCTAGTCAGGCTTAATCTTTTTTTACCACCCAAAGATGTCCATAGATATCTTTATCTTCTTTTGAAACATGGCCCATGAAGTCAACTTTATGGGCTTTTTCTTTTTTCTTTAACTTTATACCTCTTAGTTTTTGTTTTCCCAATATTCTTCTTTCCCCATCACAAACCACACAATCATTTGAACCAACTTTACCTTTACCACCACAAAAGTTACAATCTGTTCCCAACCAATTTTTTCCAGATCCTTCACAGAAATCACACCCATCAGAACCTTCAAAAATCTTTAGAACATTTCCATCTTCATCTCTTATTTGAATTTTAGAGTTTATATCTTTTCCACTACCACTACAATCTTTGCAACTCACATATCTCTCATATTCAACAGCACCTTTGAAATCAGAATCTACATAAATAATAACATTTAATTGATTACCCCTTTTCCAATCCTCAAACTTATTTTCATCCCAACCTTTTTTGTAATGGTCAAACTCATAGTTTAATAATTCATAGGATTCATCATAATTTGTACCATATTTACTCTTCTTGTCATATTCTTCTCTGAATTCAGAAAGAACATTATAAGCCTCAGTCATTTCTGCAAATATTGAAGCATCACCACCTTTATCTGGGTGATGTGTAAATGATAACTTATAATAAGCTTTTTTGATTTCCTTTTCCGAGGAATCCTTTGATACTTCTAATATAGAATAATAATTCTTATTAAAATCCATTATAGATTGTCTAAAAATTTATGTTGAATATACTTGGCTTTTTTAACTTCAGTTCTTCTTTCAACAGATGGTTTTACAAACTCTTTTCTTCTTCTGAGCTCCTTACCAACACCAATCTTTTCAAATTTTCTTTTGTACTTTTTTAAGGCTTTTTCTAACCCATCTTTTCCACCTTTTACTTCAACTATAATCATTTATCATCAATTAATTTTTGTAATTTTATATCTCTAATGAAAGACCTCTTTTCTTCTTTACTCATTAAAGAGAACCTTTTATAATCCATATCAATACCCATTAGTTGATAGAATATATCTACATATTCAACAACATTCCAAGTTATAGCACCCCCACTTGTCGTAATTACTTGACCAGGTATAGCAGGCGCATTAATCCAATATGGATTACCTGTGGTGGTAGTGGTAGTAGTGCCGTTTGTTAGTTTTTTAATAGCCATTTTATAATTTATTTTTTTTCATGATGACAATATTCATGTTCACATTTCTTATGTCTACATTCATATCCAGCCCAAATAGCAGGAAATAAACAACATATAATATGATATTTGAAACCATAGAAAACCATAAGTCCAAACCATCCTAAAGTCATCATTTTTAAATCAATAAAAAAATATTGATTTAGTATATATTCTAATAATTCAGTTGCAATAAAACTTATAAGAAATATCCAAAGAAACTTTATTATGGTTTTTTTATTTTTCATACTGCTTATATCAAATAAAGATTTTTAGTTTAATATATAGTATTATGAACAAATTGATGACTTTTGAACTTTACAAATCTACTTATATGTCTGCTGCTGATAAGTTGGATGGTGGTCATAAGAAAAGAGCTGAAGAAATGAGAAAGCACGCTGCTGAAAAGGGCATAAGTGCTTTCAGAGGTAATGATGAATTTCAGAGTATCTATGGACACCCTTTTATTTTTCAAAACCATTCCAAATTAAACCTTTTAAGACAATTTTTGGGTAAGTTTTTCATAACTGGGTTTGAAGATCATGTTTATGGTCATTATAGACCTAATTACCATGGTGTGAGAGTTATTATGCAATCTGATTATGGTAAGAAAATCAAAGTTGAATTAGTAGTAGGCCCAGAAAATCATTTGCATATTGACTTAGAATATGATTTTGATGGGGGTAAAAAGGCTACTGAAGTGGATCGTTTCAGTTTTGAAAACAGAAAAGATGCTATAGAATTAAGAAAGTTTATTCTAGAATTGGTGGAAGATGGTGAATTAGAGTCTGGTCCATATGATGAAACATTATTCAACTTAGATACAATGCCAATCAATAAACTCTATTCAACTAACTAACTTCATCACCCATTGAAACTTCATTTATACTTGTAAACACATCTTTATTGATTGATAAAATCCTATCAAACAATTCTTGATTCAATATAGCGTGGTGGACTACAAAGATGTTAATCTTATAATCATTAGCAAATGATTTCAAAAGATTCAAGATGGATTCACAAGATTCAATATCCATACTTGAAAAAACTTCATCCAAGAATAAAATGTTAATATGTTTCTTTGTTCTAATAAGTTTCAAGTAAGCAATTAAGATACAAAGATTTAATTTCTTAGTTTCCCCAGTAGATAATGAATCATGTTCAATAACATTTCCAAACTGTTTAATCTCAGCAGTAAATGTTTCATCCAATTTAACTTGAAATGGTAAAGACATCTTTCTAATGTTCTCTTGAATGAAATGGTTGATTGGTTTAATTATACCAGCAATAATAGTTTTCTTAACACCATCTTCCCCAAAAACCTTAGACAATTCTTTATAGAAAGATTCCTTTTCCTTACACACAGATTGACTATCAACACTAGTGGTTTTCTTTTCTTCTAATTCTTGAATAGTCTTTTCAAACTCTTGGATATTTACACTTGACTTGCTAGAATCATTACTATTCTGTAATTGCAACCTTTCAATTTGAGTTTTATATCCCTTTAAAAGATAAGTAATATCATTGAATGATTTGTTAGTATTATCTGAGATAGTTTGCAACTTAACCTGTTTCTCTCTGATAGACCTCATGTTGTCTTCAATTTCAGTCTTAATCTTTTCTAAAGATTCTTTTTTCTCAAGTAAAGAACTTTTTAACCCCTCAAAATGAGCATTAAGAAAATCAGTTCCACAAGTTGGACATTTACCAGAATCATAAAGATCAATATCCTTTTGAGCAGACTTAATTTCATGACCAATCTTTGAATATTGTTCCCTTTCCCTATCAAGCTCTGTTTTGAGTTCATTCTCTTTTACTTTTATTTTATCTACCTTTTCTTTTAATTGTTGATATTCACCTTTCCTTGATTCAATTTGTTCTTTTATCTCATCAATCTCAGATTGTATATTTAATTTTTCCTTCTCAATAGCTTTCTGAATAGAGTTCTGTATCCTTTGAATAGAATCAGTTAGGGTAGAAACTTCTGATTCAAACTTAGCATTCTGTAATTTATTTGCTTTAACCAAATCCTTTAGGATACCATTCAATAAGTTAATAACTTCAAGGTTGAATAACTTATCCAATAACATTTGTTTCTCATCATTTGATAAACTAATAAAGTTCTTAAAGTCATTGATAGACATTGATATAAAAGACTTGAATGTCTCAATATCTAAACCAATATAATTTTCAATCTTTTCATCGACATTAGCTTTCCCAGCTCTATCATTCTCAATACCATTCTCAGATAGTTTTAAGATACTTGGACCAATTCCCCTAATAACTTCAACCTCAGTTCCATTTGAAATGAATTTAATCCTATTCTGGAGTTCACCATTGATTCGGTTTGGTAGGGTTGATAGTGTTGCCCATTTTTTCTTTTTCATGGACTTTACCTTACCATATAGGACATATTCAAAGCTTTCAATGAATGAACTTTTACCATTTCCATTTGAACCGGTTAAAAGGATTAACTCACCCTTATCAATATTCAATTTTAGTGTTTGTTCACTATTTCCAAATGATTTGAATCCTCTGATGCCTATTTCCTGTATAATCATAATCTATTATACAGGTAAAGATTAGGATTGTTTTTTCAAAATGTGGTATATTAGATACGCATCATTAACATCCTCATAAGGTTTCTTGATGGTCTTATTATCAAGGATTTCTACTGATACTGATTTACAATGTAATCCCCATTCATCAACCAAGTCTACATTCTCAACTATGGATAGGAACATTTCCCTTTTAGTGAAGTTCCCACCACTTATACCAAAACTATTTCTCCATTCTAACTTTGGTTTCTTTTTACCAATATCTATTGGTGGATAAGTTAGTTTACAACTTTCTTGTTTTAAACTCGTTGGTGAATAAACTATTATATCTTTGGTTATGTAGTCATATAACTTCTTCCTCAAAAGAGTAGAGAATGCGACCAAGTCTATCAAATCACCAACTTGAGCACCAAAGTTATATCCCTCAATTCCAACAATGGTTGGTTGGGACTTATCTATATTATCTTCTATATCTTTTATTATTAAATCTGTTATCTTGTCATAGTCCTTTAACTTAGTTAACTCACCTTCAGAATAGTTTTCAAATTCTCTGTATGAGATCCACCTGAGTTCTACCTTACCTTCACAAAGTTTGAACCATTTGGAATATCCACCTTTAGATAAGGTAGCATCATTTTCTCTACAATAGTTAAATACTTTTCCATTGATACACATTCCAGTAGAAATCAAAGATGGGTCTATACCAATAATATTCATAAAAGTATTTATGAAATATTTGGCAGTCTCCCCCCAAAATAGTATCTTTGTATTATGAAAGTAGGACAAATATCACACGACAAAGCACCTGATTTTATTCTTGGTGGAAAGGCTTTTGTAACATTTCAGAATCCAGCATCTGGTAATCGTTTCACCTATAAAGTGGTAAAACATAAAGTAGATGATATCTATTTTGTCCATGTCTTAACAAATCCTGATGTTTATATGTTCTTAGGAACTATTAAGGACTATGGATTTAGATATTCCAAAAAATCCAAAATTAGTAATGATGCTAGATCTGTAATTGTATTTGACTATGTATTTCATCATTTGGGTATGAAGACACTCAACACATCCATTGAAATCTTCCATGATGGAAGGTGTGGTAGATGTGGTCGTCAGTTGACTGACCCAATCTCAGTAGAAACAGGACTTGGACCTTATTGCAGAAAAAAATAATATGTATAATAAAATCTATGATTTTTGTAAAGTAAGAAACCTTGGTGGGATTTATAAGAACACTCCTGATAAACCCCAACCAAGAGTTTTATTCCTATTAGACCTTCTTGATTCAGAAGGTATTGAATATACTTTAGACAAGTTTGATTGTAATAGTGGTGTTGGATATAACATCATTCTAAAGGGTGACTCAACTAAGATGGTTGTGGCTCACCATGATATTGTAAATCCAAATATCGATAATGCAAATGATAATTCAGCATCTGTTATCAATGCTATAATGATTAAAAAGTTAAGACCTAATATGAATATAGTAATATTGGATGGTGAAGAATCTGGTGGTATTGGTTCTCAAAGAGTTTCCGAACAAATTAATGATGGTTATTATGGGCAGATTGATTGGGTTCTTAATTTAGAACTTACTGGTAGGGGTGGTAAATATTTTTTTATTGGTGATTATCCAGGTAAACTTACAGACCATATAAAGTCAGTCTTTGATTGTCCTATTGTTAGAACACCTTATAATGATTCTGTTACATTTAGAAAGAATGGGATTGATTCAGTTGTTATAAACCCAATACCACCTCTGAACGAAGGAAAAACATCTTCTGTGAAGTGGGATGACCAAACATATTTAGATTTTTCAATGTTAAGGAATTGTCACTCTGAAAGAGACACTATTGATACTATTGATGTAAATGATATGAAAGAATTTGTTGAGGATGTTGTGTTGAAGATTATTGATTAAGTTCACCTCCTTTTGCAATCAGTATCTCTCCAATAGGTATAGACAGTATCACCACCCAACGTATCGTTAATTATAATTGGTTCTGGTTTGTCTACCAAATAAATATTATCTCCACAAGAAACAAATTTTGATGTAAACTCTTTTGGATACCCCTCTATATCCTTATTATAGGAATGTTTTATACGTTGTGTACATTCATAACACTTTTCCTTTTTACAAGAAAATAAACCCATTAAAATAAAAAACACCATGAGAACTTTCATGGTGTTATATATTATTATTAGTTACCTAAGAATCTCCTTATATTATCTAAGTATCCTTGGATATTTGCTTTACCAACCGGATTCTGAGAATGAACTACAAAGTTCGGTAACTTACATTTATTGTCTAAACAATAATCACCTAACCATTTAGCGGAATCATATCCAGTTTTTTCAGTACCTTGATTGTCTGAATGTTTAGAGAAGTCCATAATATAATGAACATCAGCTAAATCGTGATCAAAGGAAATAAAGTCAGGCAAACCATTTTTATTAATCCAATCTACAAACTCATTATGAGACCTAACAATAAACCAATCACTTTCCCAATAGAACTTATTCAAATGTGATGGGACCAAACCATTTGCACAATCTTTAGGGATTCGGATATCATCTAAGAATAACTTTTTCATAATTACAAATGTAGTAAAAAAATATTAACTAAACAAATCATCTGCTGAAATATCATCAGAAAAACCATTTGAATCATCACTATCATCTTCAATTATGGAATTGAATTTCTTTTCAACTTCTTCAATTTCATCTAATGATTTAAACCTAAAGTAATCATTTACAATTGGTGCCATTCTTTCTAAGACTTCTTGTGTGAATATTTCTTGTGTGAATAGTTGTTTGGTTGTGAAAGATTTATCCAAATGTCTTACATACCAACGAATTCCACCTGGGTTGAACTTCATTTCACCAGTTGATTTATCAACTTCTACTTTACCTTGAGCAATTCCAATCTCATTGAAATATTCTGGTCTACAGAAAGCATCTAAGCCTGTATATGGATTCATACCATGAGCAAAAGATATATCGAATCTGATTTTCTTTGGTTTTGCCAATCTAGACTTCTGTGTTTTAAATAAGACGGAAATACCGGATGCTCCTAAATCCATATCATCCTCCTGTCCAGTCTTAAGCTGAGATTTGGACATCATACCAATTACAGATGCTGAATAAAGTAGACCATTTCCGCCCTTCATGACACTTTTTGGAAATAAATCCATTGTTAGGTATGTGTGGTTGGCGACTAAAAGTGGAATATCTAAGTAACCAAGGTCAGTATTTATACTTCTAAATAAAGATCCCAATGCTTTAGCTTTGGTCATATCTTGTTTAATATCACCCTTTAGTAAGTCAGCTTTTTCTTTATTTGATGCCATTTGACCCAGTGAATCAATAACTATCATTAATTTTGGTAACTCGTATCCATCAAGCTTTTGTGATTTCAAATCATCAATTAATTGTGTTAATAACATATTAACATCTTCAACCTTATTAGAACGGATTAATCTAAATCTATCAATTGAGTTATCAACACCATATTTAGGCAAATCTTCTAAATCAATTGCGTTCTCAGTATCAATATAGATAACACAATATCCTGCTTTCTGAGCATGTTTAGCACAAGAGAAACACATAAACGATTTACCAGCACCTGATTCTCCAGCAAATACACTAATTCTGTTTGTAGCAATGCCACCACCTAATAATTTACCAGACATCGCAGCATCTACAAGATACACACCAGTCGATATAAAAACCTTTTCTTTTATTTCCTTTTCGATTACGATTGGGATAGTTTTACCTATATTATCTAATATAGTACCTACTTTACTAAATTCGAATTTCTTAACTTCTTTTGATTGTTTAGCCATTTTTACAAAATTTCTTTTGTAATTATATGAAAAAAAGCTTATAGTGTTTCATCACTCTTTAAAGAGTTTTGATCAAATTCTAAGTAAATATCAAGTATATCCAAAGTTTCTTTATCAGACTTATCAAACTCTATTTTTTTATCAGATAAAGAAATTTTTCCCTTTCTTATCAAATCAATAAGTGGTTCTTCCTTTTTAAACAATAACATATCATCTTCACTTATCTTTAACTCAGAATTAAAATTGCGTCTACCCTCACCAATTCTCATTGAATTTGCATGACTTGAACCACCTATATTCTGAAGTCTGGGAATGCCATCACCCCCCTTACCAGGCATTGTGAATGATTCAATATCAATACCACCAATTGAAATATTTGGATTCTCTTGGAAAAAATTAATTAGTTTCTTTTTAGCCACTTCAAACTTATCATCAAATTCCTCATCATTTAAACTAGGTTCTTCCATTCCCAACCATTTAAAAACTAATGGTTTATTATTTGGGGTCATGTTGTCAAGAAAGTCTGTAACCTCTTGTTGAATCTTTGGATTATATTTCGGAAGAACTTCACCACCAGCATCATCAACACCAGTTGAACTCATTCCTTGAAACTCTTCAAATGTTTTAAAATATTTCATACTATTTATATATTAAATATAGGATTCTAAAAAATATATATTACCTTTGTCATATGAACATTTGGTTTAGTAGCGATTCTCATTATGGACACACCAACATTGCTGGTCCTAAAGTTTCATCTTGGAAAGATGGATATAGAAATTTCAATTCAGTTCAAGAAATGAATGATGCTCTTATTACTAACTTCAATAAAGTAGTTGGTGAAGATGATATCCTTTACCACTTGGGTGATTGGAGTTTTGGTGGAGTCCATAACATATACTACTTTAGAAAATCACTTATCTGTAAAAATATCCATCTAATCCTTGGCAATCATGACCAACATATAAAAGATAAAGAAATTAAGTTCTTGGATTCATCTTTTAACCCAATGGATCTATTTACCTCTGTTCAAGATGTTTTTACTGGTAAAATTGGTTCAAGGGAGTTCCACCTATCACACTATTCACACCAAGTTTGGCCAGCTTCACATAAAGGTGTCATTCATCTATTCGGGCACTCGCACAATTCTTTGAAAGGTATTGGTAGGTCTATGGATGTTGGTGTTGATACACACAAAGAGTTTAGACCTTATCACATAAATGAGATTTTTAAAATTATGGATAAGATTCCTGTAAAATTTATTGACCACCACGAATCAGATACAAACAGATGATAGAAGAATTGAAATTTGAAATGGGTGATAGTATCTACTGTTTCAATGGTGTGTTGCCAATTATGTATGGGTGTACTTACCGCATAAATGGGTTTGGTGATTTGACTTGGAACAATGCTACTGATAAAGAAGGATTAGGTTATGCAGTTGGTCTTGAAGGTAACTATCAAAATCTAACATATTTTACAGAAGAAGAAATGTATAAACATTTTATACTTAGTTATGACCTAATAAAAATAAAACTAAGGGACAAAAAAATAAACCAACTTTTAGATTTAGATAAATATAACTGAAATTCAAAATAAGATTAAAATATGGCAAGAATACCAATGACCCGAGAGGGGTTTCAAAAACTAGAACAAGAACTAAGAGATATGAGGGGTCCTCAATTGAGGGAACATATTCAAAACTTAGCAGAAGCAAAAGATAAAGGAGATTTATCAGAAAATGCTGAATATGATGCTGCTAAAACAGCTCTAGATGATTTAAATAGAAAAATTAATAACCTCTCACAAAGACTATCAAATGCTGAAATCCTTGAGGGTATTGTGGATGATGGAACAGTTCAACTACTTACTTGGGTTAAATTTAAAAATACTAAGAGTGGTGTAGAGATTGAATATAGGATTGTACCAGAAAATGAAATTGATATTAAAACTGGTAAAATCTCACACCTAAGTCCTATTGGAAGTGCTCTGATGGGTAAGGAAGTAGGAGATAAAGTTATTGCTGAAGTTCCTATTGGTAAAATGGAGTTGGAAATCCTAAATATTAGGGTGAAGTAATGTAAAATGATTGGTTTGTACGAAAAATATGTATTCAAAGGTTCTACTAGAATGTGGTCCAATACCACAGTAGAATACCTTGGTATATGGGAAGGTTCTGAACAAGAATTCCTACAAACCTATCATTTAAAATATCCAAATGAGAGATTACAAATTTATAGACATAAATATAAACCCCTCTCAAGAGCTTTGAGAGAAAGAATTGAGAGATTTATGACAACAGACCCGTGGTTTATTCAAATTAATAGGAATGAAAAATTAGACGATTTATTATCATGATACAAATTGAAGTTGATTGCATTGACGAAAAAATAGAACTCCTTGATAGGATTAAAGTTCTTCAAAAGAAAATGAAAAAATCCCGTGATAAAGAGGGATGCAAAATGTTTGACGAAGATGAACTTATGGATTTCCCCTTTTATATTGATCCATTTCATATTAAAGTAACAACAGAAGAATCTATTCAAAGAATGATTAATAAGTTGATTGATGAATATTGGGAAAGTTCTGACTTTGATCTTGGATTTGAAAATGAAAAGTATTATATTTGTCATAAGAAACAAAAACATATAGTTGAACTTGGAAAAAGTAGTACCTGGGATGATTATAGGGATGAAAGGATTAAACTAAAAAACTTCTTTGAAAGTCTTTGATATAAATTATATGGTTCCGTAAGTAAACGGATATACTGGATACCTTCTCCATCCATTCTGAGGAATGTATAGAGAAGTATCTCTTCCAGGTTCGATTCCTGGCGGGACTACAAAGGAACTCTAAATGAGTTCCTTTTTCTTTTCATTTATGTCATAGTGTGTTTCTCTATGACAATTTGCACACAACAATAGGCATTTATCCAATTCTTCCTTGATTCTTTCATCAAAAGAATATTTCTTCAAGTGTGATGGATTGAAATCCTTTTCTTCTGGATTAATATGGTGGAATTCTAATGCTCCCAAATATTTATTATATCCACATTTCTGACAACTACCACCCTTGTAATCTACCATCTGTTCTTTCAATCTTCTCATTCGAATAACTGTCTGAGTTGTTGTGCAAGGTTTGCAATATACAGATGAATTCTTTCTTCCTCTTCTATCATTGAAGTTTTCTGTCTTTACCATCATCTTACACTTTGGGCAGAATCTTTCTTCTCCATATTCTTTTTTGCTACCTTCATTGAATGTCTTAAACTTTGATTTTAAGTCATGCTTTTTTACCCAATGTCTTATGGTTGATAAACATCTTCCTGTGATTTTAGTTATCTTATTCAAAGAATTTCCTTCTTCAATCATTCTTTCTAAATATTCCTTCTCCATAACATTTAATTATTTTTCTATATAAGTATATATCAAAAACTAATCTTTCCCTTTATGGAAAACTCCAAAAAAGTCTACGAATCCAAAAAAATCTATGGTCAAAAATACAACAAAGCTAACGCTCACGTACAATTGGACCGCCAAATAATTGAATCTCTCAAAGAAAAATTGAAGGGTACTAATACTTCATTAAAGTCCTATTTGGAAAATTTGATACAATCTGATTTAGATAAATAATCTTATGGCTCTAACACCAAACAAACCTCAAATACTTTGGATCCAACATCTAAAAGAAATGCAAGATGATTTGATTTGGCTTGAAGGAAATTATAGTCATGATGATAGAGAACTTTGGTATGAAGGACACAATGATGATTATTTATTAGCACGCTCATGGAATTTTTGGTATGATTATCAAAATGATTTACAAAGAACCAGAGAAGAAAAGATAAATGAGTTATTTGGTATAGGTAAGGAAACTTTAAAAGATATTTGGCCAGAGTAAAACTTTTCATTACCTTTGTATTATGAATTCCGAACAATACCTCGATTATCTACAAGAGTCCCAACATATTTCACTTGAATCCTATTATGATATATGTAAAATGTATGATTCTTACATTATTTATAATAATTTTCAAGAGGTTCTTCAACTTATGCGTGATGAAAAAATAGAAGAAATACTTAAATAAGGTCCGTTGTCAGAGCGGTTATGTGGAGGTCTGCAAAACCTCTTAGCTTGGTTCAACTCCAAGGCGGACCTCTACTTCTTCTAATTTATAAAAAAACCTTTTCCATTTTCGGAAAAGGTTTTTTCTTTATGTCTTAGATTTCTACCTAACATTTTTTATCATTTCAGGTTTGTATGGTCTACATCTATCACAGTAGTAATAAGTGCTTTCCCAAATCATGTAGTTATATCTTCCCATTATACATTTATTTTCACAATGACTAAGACCAAAATTATGGGATATTTCATGAATAAGGCTTATTGCAGTTTGACCTTCACAAAAAGGATTGACATTAAAATAAATTTGGTTCCCATAAGTATTAGCTTTTATTGGTCTGTTTAGATTATAAAGTCCATATCTGGTAAAATATATTGTAATAGGTTCTTCTACATCATAATCGAAGTAAGTATTTCTTTTCGATAGTTTTTGTATTTCGTCAGTTATCATATAAAAACCATCTTCATTTTTATAAAGTTTAATTTTATTATTTATCTGTGGGTTACCAATAGTAACACTGAAGTTGGTATATCTACTCAGAGATCTTTGAATTACTAATAAATCATTTTTATTATAACCATTTATACCCACTAAGATTATTTTTTTATTTTGTGTTTTCCAAAAAGGTATGAATGAGCAACAAATACAGAAAATAGACAGATATATAATAAGATTTTTCATACTACAAATATAATAAAAAAACCTCTTATTCAGAGGTTTTTTTTTAAATTCTTGGGACTGGAACCTTTATCAATGATCCTTTCCACCAACCCGGCGTTTCGGGAGCCCCTTTTACCCCATAATATGGTACACCGTTGTCATATCCTTTGGGTGGGAATAAATCTAATAACTTTTCTCCAGCCTTACTTGGGTCACCAATCGTGGCCTTCAGTGTTGCAATATTAGTTGCCTTATCAGCAGGATCCATACCTTGAAGTAGATTTTCAACACCTTTTTCATAGTCTCCACCACCAAGTTTAGCAATGGCCGCTTTCATTTCCGCACCAGTCGAAGCCTTATTCAAAAGTGCGCTATCAGGTGCTCCCATTTGTTTCAATGCATCGTTTATACCACCGGTCATAGAATTTGCTTTTATCATTACAGCATCGCCTGGGTCCGGTGGTGGGGGTGGTTGCATATTAGCCGCTTTGTAGATCATACCAGCACCAGCTAAAGTTAAAGCTAGTCCTAATCCAAACTGTGAGTTTTTCTCCTTAATAATAATGCTTCTTAGATATTCAGCAGCTAGCGTAGGATCCTCCATGTATAATTCTATAAGCTTTCTTTGCTGTTCTTCCGGAAGTTTGTGAATTTCATCACCAGCAGATTGACCAGTGACTATCCTTCTCATCTTAGATGTGGTAGCACCTTCTGATATTTTTTTGGTTTTGACTACATTTCTCATTATATATTGTTGAATTTTTTTATGTATCTTAAGGATTCTTTTTGAAAAAATGGTGGTTTTCCCTGACCAATAGTTTTTACTGATGCTGTTTCCACTTTATCGGATTGACTTTCCTTCATTCCATCCATTATTTGTTTCAAAGATTTATTAAAATCTTTCAAGTCTGCGCCAAACTCACCGAGACCACCATACATATTTTCTCCATCAAACTGTAAAGATCTTTTACAGAACCTAGCGACTTTTTCAGCTACTACTTGAGACTTTGATTTATTTTGAAGAACTGCAACACTTTCTTTATAAAGTGGTCCGAAATCTCCAAGTGTGGCCTTATTTTTACCATATAGATAAGAATAAATCTGACTGTAAAGATTTTTGACAGCATCTTTTGCTTCGGTACTATTCTTATCAGCTAAGATAGCTCCGATAAATTCACTTGTAATTCCAATACCTTTATCTTTTTCATCTTTTAGGACTAGAACTGATTTTCTTATTGCAGTGACTGCTTGTATAAGATATGTTTCAGCTCCAGTTATTTCTATATTTCTAGATTTTCCAAATGTTTTCTCTTCAAGAAGTGCGGAAAAATTATAAAAGTTTAAGAATCTACTTTCTTTTTTAACATCAACAAACTCGGTAGCTTGTTTCATGAGTCTATTACGAGTTCCTTCCCCTGGATTTGTATTCTTACCCGCTTCTTTTTGAGAAATTTTCCATTTACCAACAAGCTTATCATATTGAACTTTTACTTTAGCTAGTTTCATTAGTCTTTTTCTTGTACCCTCACCTGGTTTTGTATTCTTACCAGCTTCTTTTTGAGATTTTACCCAAACATCCCTTAATTGAGCGTATTTCATCTTTACCTTATTATCAACTTCTTCACCACCTGTTATTTTTAGAATCTCAGGTTCAATTATCTCATAATCGATATCTATAGTTTCTTCTTTCGCTGGTTTTAGATCCACAAGTAAAAAACCAGGAACAATTTCAATTTCACCGGGAGTTTGGTTGGGTTTCATTATTTCAGTCGATCCACCTTCTTCCTTAGCTGGTTCAGTATCATCACCTTTTATCGGTTCTTGTTTTGGTATAGTTATATTTTCACCCTCTATCTTAATACCTTGTATTGTTATAATTAAACTTTGTAAAGATTTTAGATTACTGATCATAAGTGAATAATTTGACTTGACACTTACTGATGTTGAACTACCTCCACCACTATCACCTCCCGAACTACCTCCACCATCATCTTTACCAAATACATAAATTCTATTATCCTCACTTTTCAGATCTACATCGATGTTCACAATATTGATTATTTGGGTGATATTAGTGGTCGAAATAAAAATTGATTGTAAATTCAACTTTGGTAATTTATCAGAAAAGGCAATGTGTAAGTATCCAAGACAATCCTCCACTGTTGGATATGGTTTTACAATCCAAATAGCTAATATTATTATACCAGCCATAAGTAACATTCCTCCAATAGCAGCTGTCGCAACTGGCCCAAGAGTTAATCCACCTGTGATTGCAGCTAAACTAAATCCACAAACTTTCATAAGTCCCAAAATTGCAACACCAATAGTTCCTTTTTTCATTATCTGTGAAACTACACCATTGAACCTTGCGTTTTTAATTCCTAATGCGTGTGCTACTTTTTCGAAAAATCCATAATTTGCTAATTCGCGATCACTGATATCATATTTGTCTGCCTCATTTAATTTGACTTTGTTTCCTACACTAGATAATTGATCAGGAGTAACACCCTCTTTTTTCCAATTAACTAGACCTTTTGCTTTTCCACAGATAGTAGACCAGATATTTTTGAATACTGGTTTGTTGTTTTGGTCAACCATGTTGTTAGACATAATAAATTTGGTCAAACCACTGAATTTATCTTTCAACCAGTTCCATACTTTTGTACCAAGTTTTTTCACCATGTCATAAAGGCCACCAAGTAACTTTTTGATTGAGAAGTTTTTGAAGAAGTTAACAACACCTCCAAAAAATTTAGAAGCAATATTCTTTACATTTTTAGCTATGTTACTCACAGCATCTTTACCTTTTTTGAGAAGTTCACTTCCTTTCGAAATTAATTTACCTAGAAATTCTTCGGTAATTAAATCTTCTATAGGGACTAGTATATCTTCGGGAGTTACGTTACTCTCTTTGAGAAATTCACACTCCATCAATCTAGATTCATAAATCTTAGAATATTTTGAGTACTTTGAGGGTCTAGTATTTTTTACCATCTTTGTCTTTTAATTTTTTATAGATTTATATATTAAAAAATTAAACGTATTTTTTACTTTTAACCTATTCTATCAATAGAATATTGTAAATTTTGTTTAACTCTATTCCTTATATGTTCTGGTATATTATTTTTACTTAAAATTCTCTCACAAACTTCTTTCGAATCTTTATAATTTCCAGACCAAAAAGCAATTATAGAAAATTCATCTAAAATCCCATAATCATATACCCACCCTTCTGTAAATAAGCAACCACTTGGCATTTCTAAACCAATCGCATGTTTTCCAACAATATAACCTTGTTGGTGGAAGGCATTCATTCTGCAATAATATAAATACCCATATAAAGCCTCTCCCCTTTTTGGATTTACTTCTTGAGCTCTAATATATGTTTGGAGGACTTGTTCTTTTGGATAGGACAAATCTCTCATAATATTTCCAGATTGGTGTAGACTTATATAAATCTCCTCAGCCCAATAACCCATTTCAGATCTTTTTAAATAATTTTCCAAAGCTTTTTGTATATTACCAGAATCTCTATATGATTGGGCTAAATAAAATGTATATCTAGATTTTAACCAAATACCTTCTTCTTCTTTTGATATTGCTTCTTCTAATAACTCAATATCTTTTAAGAATTTATTTCCAGATTTATTTCTAGCACTATCTTGAATGGGTCTGTTTTCAAATCCATTGACAATAGATACTGATAAGTTTGTTAGACTTAGGAACTCATGAACAACACCAATATATTCACATACTTTTTTATTGGTAGTAATCTGTGGTCTTTCATAATAATTTCCCCACATATTTGTCTTAACATTATAAACATCAAATGTTAGATTTGATTTGAAGTTATCAACATCAAATCCTTCTTCAAAATGTAAAACTTCATCAGCATCAATCATTAAAGCATAATCAATAAACTCTTTCTCTCTTAATTTAGTGAGTGCAAAACTCCTATTATAAGCAAAGTTCTGCCAAGGATCAGATATGACTTCACCTGGCATATAATTGTCAGACAACCATTCATTTATAACCTCAATGGTGTTATCATCTGATCCAGTATCAACTATCAAAACATAGTCAATTAATCTTTTTACCGAATCCAAACATCTTTTAATGACATGAGATTCGTTCTTAACTATTATACAAAATCCTATTTTTTTCATCAAATATTTTCCC